>ERZ1740070.576-NODE-576-length-24795-cov-9.146443_pt1 | contig 24795 bp, 26 predicted proteins | sample MGYA00581734_ERZ1740070 | MGnify/ENA primary metagenome ERZ1740070 (study PRJEB43018, sample SAMN04849744) | marine metagenome | isolation source: floating plastic debris | place: Pacific Ocean | collected 2008-09-01 | study: EMG produced TPA metagenomics assembly...
GACGCGGCCCGAAGAACCCGATGCCGGCTTGCTCGGTCCGCGTGAGCGTCAAGCACACGACAGCGAGGACGGGAAGGGCGATGAGGGCGGCGAGTGCGTTTTCCTTCCAGCCGTCGGGCCCGCCGATGACGAAGAGCCAGAGCGCGAGCGGATCGATCAGGTTGATCGCGGCCGGCACCGCGAGGGCCGAGGCGATGAGCACGTTGATGGTGCGGAGCGTGCGATCGCGCGCGGGCTGAACGTCGAGATGGTCGTAGGTCCGCGCCGGATGGAGGAGCATCGAGCCGACCGTCCGAAGCCAGTTCGCCGCGGAGGGCTGACGCTGGAAAGGCGAGCCGATGCGGCGGGCGTGAAGTGAATCGGCGACGGTTCGGCCGCACTCGGGGCAGTGATCTTCGGGGTCGAGGCCCGCGAGCGCGTAGCCGCAGTGCTCGCAGAGGAGGGCGTGATCGGGTTGCGAGGGCGTTCGCGGCATGTGGTGTAGATCGTGTCGTTGATGCGGGCGGCTTGACTGGTGGGCTCTTCGGGCCGATGGTGTGCGGCCCTTTTCTATTCGGCAGGAGTCCCGCGTGGTTCGCATCGAACGCATCCAACATGGCCATCGCCTGCACTCCCAATCGCGGGCACTGCGGTCGGCGGTGCTGCTCGAGCCGATCGGATACGACTTCGACCAATTTGATCGCGAGTACCCGGGGTATGAGACGAGCTTCGTGCACTTCGCGGCGATCGTGGACCATCCCACGGGCGAGCGCGTGATCGGCACCGCCTGCCTGTTGCCCGAAGGCGGCGGCCGGGGCAAGCTCATGCAAATGGCGGTCGACCCGCAACGGCAGGGCGAGCAGATCGGGCGGAAACTTGTCATCGCGGTCGAAGAGCACGCGTTCGGCGCGCTGGGCATGACCGAGCTCTATTGCCATGCCCAGATCCCCGCAGCCGGCTTTTACGAGCGGCTCGGGTGGTCACCGATCGGCGAGGTCTTCGCCGAGGCGGGCATCGACCACCGCAAGATGGCGCTCTCGGCCGGATGAGGCTGTCGTGCCGTGGGGCCGGTATGGGCTGCTGGTCTGGATCGCTGGTCTGGGCGAGTCGGCCTTCTTAGAATGATTCCAGACTGGACGCTGTTCCGAAGGAATCCGCCGTGGCCCAACCCAAGAGCACATCGACGACGCAAACGGGCGACCCTGCCCCGGCATCGCTGTCGGATCTCTTCCACAGGCACGGCTTGCGTCGGACGCGGCAACGGGAAGTCCTCTTTACGGCGCTCGTCGGTACCACCAGCCATCCCACGGCTGAGGAACTGCACGGCCTTGTCGAGCCGAGCGAGGCGGGGCTGAGCTTGGCGACTGTCTACAACACGCTTGAGACCTTCGAGCGGGTGGGGCTGTGCCGATCGATTGCCGTCGGATCGGCCCGGCGGTACGACGCGGACGTCGCCCAGCACGTGCACATCGTGACCGACGCGGGCGAGGTGCTCGATGTGCCGAGCGAGCTCGGATCGGCCCTGATGAGCGCGATCGATCCGGCGGTCGTCCGGCGAATCGAGGCGGAAATGAACGTGCGGATCGGGCGGGTGAGCCTGCAGCTCGAGGCCGGTTCGGCCGAGAATGCCGGGCCCGGCGACGTATAGGCCGGGGTCGCTGGCAGTCTCTGCGCGACTTTCCTGAAGCGCGACAGCTTCAGACGCCGCCGTATCCAGCCGATGACATCTTCGGACCAAACAGCACAGCCACCCTTCGCGATGGCGCGTGCTCAGACCGAGGAGATCTCCGCGTGACCCAGTTCGCCGCCCGTTCCAGCCGGAATCAGCCGACCAACCGCCGTGCGTTCGAACGCTTCGCGCTTCCCACGGCGTACACGCCCATGAGCGTTCGCCTGCTCAGCCAGACCACGTTCGATCTGGAGGGCCACGCCTACGACATCTCCGAGGGCGGCATCCGCTTCGAGCTCGACGAGCCCATTCCCGCCGGCACCTCGGTGGCCGTCAAACTCGAGTTGCCGGGCCTTGCCGACGACGCCGGCCCTGGGCGGGCGATCTTCGCGACGGGCAACGTTGTCTGGATCGACGACGAGGACATCGACATCGGCCCCGCGCGCATGGCGATCGCGTTCACGACGTTCTGCCGGGCGGGCGACCGCGAGCGGCTTCTCGCCCAGCTCGGGCAGCAACGCTACCTCCGCGCCGCCTGATCCGGCCCCAGACCGACTATTCGAATATCCGCGATGCGATGCGCCCCCGCGGCGTATCGTCGTGGCGTGTTTATCGACCGGGCAGAAATCGAGGTCTTCGCGGGCAACGGCGGCGACGGGCATGTCTCGTTCTATCGCGCCAAGTACACGCCCAAGGGCGGGCCCGACGGCGGCGATGGCGGCGACGGCGGCGATGTGGTCTTCCTCATCGACGAGGGGCTCAACACCCTCACCGACTTCCGCGGCACGCACCACTGGCGGGCCGAGTCGGGCGAGCGGGGCGGTAAGCGGTCGTGCTCGGGCAAGGGCGGCGAGGATCGCGTGATCCGCGTGCCGCCGGGCACGCTGGTGGTCGATGCCGATTCAGGCGAGCCGGTCGCCGACATGACCGAGCCGGGCGTGCCCGTGGTCATCGCCCGCGGCGGGCGTGGCGGGCGGGGCAACGAGGCATTCAAGCACTCGCTCAACCAGACGCCTCGCAAGGCCGAGCCGGGCGAGCCGGGCGATCGGCTTCGGCTCAAGCTCGAACTGAAACTCATCGCCGAGGTCGGCTTGCTCGGCATGCCCAACGCCGGCAAGAGCACGCTGCTCACCGCGGTGACGCGGGCCGAGGCGAAGATCGGCTCGTATCCCTTCACGACGCTCGCGCCGCAGCTCGGCATCGCGACGCTCGACCCGTCGCGCCGGCTTGTCCTCGCGGACATCCCCGGATTGATCGAGGGTGCTGCCGACGGCGCGGGGCTCGGGCATGAGTTCCTCCGGCACGTCGAGCGCACAACGGTGCTGCTGCACCTACTCGATTGCGCCCCCGATAACGACGCGACGCCCGCCGACAACTACCGGGCTATCCGTGGCGAGCTGGCTGCGTACTCCGACGTGCTTGCCGCGAAGCCCGAGCTGATCGCGCTGAACAAGGTCGACCTGCTCGATGACGACGAACGCGATGCGGCGATGGCCGAGCTGGCTGAGGATCTCAAACTAGACATCGCCGATCGTCACGTCGAGATCGTGGCGATGAGCGGCGCGACAGGCGTCGGCACGCCCGCGGTGCTCGAGCACCTGTGGACACTCGTGCACCCGGCCGGTGACGGCGAGCTGGTGGCGTGGAAAAGCGAACCGGCGTAATCCGCGACGCGCGTCGCGGGTTATCCGCGCGAGAGCACTGCGAGAAACTCGACGTTCCCCGCACCCTTTCGGCGTTTCTTCGATGACGCCCCGCCGCGGATGGGCGACTGCGTGACGCCGAGCAGTTTCAGACCAAGCTCGGCCGTCGTCTCGTCGAGCACGCGCGTGCAGACGGGCTCGGCTTGGTCTTCGGGGAGCACGCCGCCGGGGCCGAGTGTGTCGCGCGGAACCTCGTAGTGGGGCTTGACAAGCGTGATGATGCGTCCGGTCGGCGCGAGCCAGTTCATGGCGGCGGGCAGCGCTTTGGATTGCCGCGTCCAGCTCAGGTCAATCGTGACGATGTCGCAGAGCTCGGCCGGCGTGAGATGCAGCGCGTTCTGTCGCTCGTGGACGGTGACGCGGTCGTCGGAGCGGAGTTTCCAGGCGAGCTCGCCGTAGGCGGTGTCGACGGCGTGCACGCGTGCGGCGCCGTGCTGGAGCAGACAGTCGGTGAAGCCGCCGGTCGAGCAGCCAAGGTCTGCACAGATCGCGCCGCGCACATCGATGCCGAGCGTCTCGATCGCGTGGGCGAGCTTGAGCCCGCCGCGGGATGCGTAGGGGCACGGTGGTGGGGCCGGCGGGGGGGTCGGTTGGTGGTCCAAGGTGTCAGCTCCCGAACGTGGAAGCGATCACCTGCGGCTCGGGCTTGGTCGGCGTTGCCGTTGCCTCGGTGTCGGCGGCGTGGACGAGTTGCGTTACAGCGCCCGGCTGGGCGGTGGGCACGCCGACGATCGCGATGCCGAGCTGGTCGGCGCGGTCGATCATGCGGGACTTCTCGAGCATGATGACGTCGCCCGCGGCAAGCGCGAGGCAGCGCCCGCCCGCGGCGGCCATGTTTTCCAGCGTGTCCGGCCCGACCGTGGGAACATCCGCCCGGCGGTCATGCCCGGCACGCGCGCCCTTGCAGAGTGTCCAGCCGGGTGCGCGGCAGAGCTTGCCGGCCCGCTCGATCATGCGGTCGGTGCCCTCGACCGCCTCGACGGCGACCACGTCTCGGCAGCGGACCGCCACGGACTGGCCGATGTCGAGCCGGAGCAGTTCGGCGAGCAAGGGCCAGACGAAGTCGATGTCGGCGCGCTGGTCGGCGTTGGGCTTGGCTTTGGTCATCACGCCCGCCGACGAGAGCTCGTCGGGGATGGGCGCGGTGGAGTCGAGCAGGGCGATGCCGTTGCGGTCGAGCTCTTCGGCGATCGCGCTGAGGATCGCGTGTGATCGGCGGTCGTGGCGGAGGTGGCGGTACCAGGCGATCATCGTGCGGACATCGGGGATGTAGTGCACGTAGCGGAGCGGGTCGTGCATGATCCGCGCCTTGTCGACCCGCCCGACCATGATCGCGTGGCGGACGTCGAGCTTGGCGAGTTTGCGGGACCAGGTGCCGACGCGCAGAAGGCCGACCGACTGCATGGTGGTGGCGAAGTCGCCGAGTTCCTCATCGGGCTGGCCCGCGAGAGCGAGCACGTGGACGGGGTGTCCCGCTTGTTGCAGGTTGCGGGCGATCGCGATGGGGAGCTGACCACCGCCGGCGATCAGGCCGATCGGCGTCGGCGGCGGTGGGGGGTCGGGCAGGATGGTCAGGTTGTGGGCCATGGGGCTCCGAGGCCTGTGTGGTGTGTCTTCGCCAGTCGCAAGTCTATTCACGAGCCGTGTTTAGCGGCGTGATTCCGTTGAGACGGGGCAGATTCGCCCTGCGCTAGGGTACTGTTTGGAAGTGCGGGCACAAGTGCGGCGGCTGGTGCGGGGCTGGAGGCCGACTCGCGTTCTCGCCGATGGTCGCAGTCATGCATCGGCTTGATGTGATCGCGGGCGACAGCAACCCGCCGCCCCGCGGCGGCCGACCGTTCATCGGCGTGAGCTTCGTCTGCTCGAATCAATACGTCCGCGTCTATCGAAACGCCAAGGGCGAGCACTACCTCGCCCGCTGCCCGACGTGCGGCAAGACCGTGTCCTTCCGGGTGGGCAACGGCGGCACGTCCGAGCGGTTCTTTGAGGTCTCGTGCTCGTAGGCGATGGCTCGGGCAGACGCCCGGCAGCGGCGTAGACTCGGCCCATGGCGGCAACCCCCGGCGGATATTCGATTTCCAAGGTCGGCTCGGCGTGCGCGGGCAGCGGCAAGCCGATCAACGTCGGCGACGACATCGTTACCGCACTCGTCGAGGATGACGAGTCCATGCACCGCGTCGACTTCCTCGCCGACGCGTGGGCGCAGGGCGCCCGGCCCGACGCGAACCTGATCTTCCACGGCTTCTGGCGACGCGAAGCGCCCGCCCACGACGCCCCGCGGGCCGGGCTCGTCGATGCCGAGTCGATGATCGACCTCTTTGACCAACTCGCGAGCGCCACCGAGCAGCGGGGACTCGTGCTCCGCTATGTGCTCACGCTCATTCTCGTTCGCAAGAAGGCGCTCGTGTACGAGGGCTCGCGCGACGGCGCGATGCTCGTCCGCAGGCGTGGCGACGCGCTGCCCGCCGAGCGCGGCGGCGAGGGGCCCGACTTCATCGAGGTCGCCGATCCCGGCATGGACGACGACGCGATCGCCGAGGCGATCGATCAGGTCGGCCAGGTTCTCGAGGGAGAGGACGCGTGAGCGTGATCACACGGCTCGGCGCCCTGGTGGTGAGCGCGCTTCTCATCGGCGCGTGCGCACGCTCGCAGCCTGCGCCGCGCGACGTGCTTGTCACCGATGATCTGTTGCCCACGTACGACCGCGTCGCGCGCGCGCACAACGACCGCGTCGCGAACCTCGACCGTGTCTGGTCCCGCGCGACGATCGTCATCGACTCGACCGACCGCGACGGCAAGTCGCGGCGTGACCAGGGCGAGGGGCACCTGCAGGTCGTTCGCCCCCGCTCGCTCGCGCTCTCGGTCGGCAAGCTCGGAGAGACGGGCCTTTACCTTGGAAGCAACCGCGAGCAGTACTGGTGGTTCGATCTGCTGGGTGACAGCGATGAGGACACCGCGTTTGTCGGTCGGCACGATCGGGCAGCGGAGACATCCCTCGCCGAGGTCGGCGCGCCGCTGCACCCGCTCGATCTGATCGAGATGCTCGGCGTGCTGCCGTTGCCCGAGGGCGAGGAGGTCTTCGGCCCGACCGATCGCGTGAGCCGGGGTGACGACGGGTCGGTGTTGGTCGTGCTCCCCGCGCGGTCCGGCCATCGGCTGCTCGCTTTCGAGCCCGAGACGTATCGCCTGCGACGCGCCGCCCTCTTCGATGCTTCGGGCCGATTGCTCGTGCGGAGCGAGGCGCGACGCTACGGCGAGGTTCGGCTCATCGAGGGCGGCGGAGACTGGCCCGAGATGCCGGATCGGCTTTTTGTAGAAGTTCCTGCGGAGGGTGTGTCGGTGAGCATCTCGCTCTATGGCATGGAGAATCGCGGCAGCCGGCAGTCCGACGCACCCTTTGATCTCGGGCGGCTCGCGCGGGCGTACCGGATCGATCGCGTGATTGATATCGATGAGGAGGCCGCGGCTGCGGCCGCGTCGCGGTGAGCGGTCGCCGGAACATCGCGCTCGCGGCCGTGTTGCTCGCGCTGGCAACCACGCTCGCGCTTGCCGGCTCGATGCCCGCGGCCGGCGGCGCGGGGCACGGCTGGTTTATCGCGACCGCGCCCGCCATCGGTGATGGATCGAGCGACTCAAGCCAGGAGCGAGCCGATCGTGTGCTGCTCGTGCATGTGCCGCCCCGGGGCTCGGTCAGTGAGGGTGAGGGCGCAATCCGCGTCGTGACCGAGCTCGACCACGTGCCCGAGTTTCTCGCGGGGCTCGGCGCTTCGGCGCTGGTGATCGACAAGGCCGATCCGGCTGCGGGGCCAAGCGGGGAGCGTTCGGTGGGGGGCGTGCGTGCCGTGCGCGCGGGGCTTGGTGATGTGTGGGTCTTCGATCCGCCCGGTCGGCTTCGGGCCGAGTCCGGGTTGCCGGGCTGGGGACGCGTTGTTGGTGCGGCTGCCCTTGAGCGTGGGGCGGCGGTGCTGATCTCTGAGGTGAGCGTTCGCGCGGGCGTGACGAGCTATGAGCTGCGTGTGCTCGTGCGCGGGCGTTGGCGCGAGTGCGTGCTGCCGGCAGACTTCGCGTCTGCAGGCCGGGCGGTTGGTCTTGTCGCGATGCCGGACGCTGCGCTCGGCGTGGTTGCTGCGCGGGGCGAGACGATCACGCTCTGGTCGGGCGTGATCCAGCCGCCGAGCACGCGGGCGTTCACGCTCTCGGATACCGACGAATCGGGCGGCCTCTTCGGCGCCGGGTCGCTTCTGGATGATCGCGATGCCGGAGAGCCCGAGGCCGTTGCTGTGGATTGGGACTCAACCACGCTCGTCGCGCCGATCGACAGCGCCGGCCGGGTGCTTCTGCCCGCGTCGGGTGCGATCGGGTGGGCGTATGAGAGCTTGGTGTATGCGGTGCCAGGCGCGGATGGATCGAAGCGGGTCATCGCCGCATCGGCCGACGGCGGCATGGTGCTCGCGGAGGTCGCTGGCGCAGCGGGCACCGACTCGGCGTTCGTGCCGATGGGCGACCGGGCCGTGCTGACGTGGGTCGAGCAGCGCGAGCGTGCGGTCGGTGACTCGGATAGTCCGGGCGAGCCCGAGCGTGTCTGGCGGATCCATGAGATATCAACCGCGACGGGCGAGACGTTGTTTGCGGGCCCCGTCCGGCAAGAGGGGCCGATCTCTCGGCGCGAGTTCCAGGCGATGTCGATCGTGCTGGTCGCGCTGATGATTGGGCTGTTGGTCTTTGTGCTGCGTCCCGATCCGGCGGACGGCGTGGCGAACCTGCCGCCCAACACCGCGATCGCCGAGCCGGGCCGACGGGTCTTCGCGGGGCTGATCGACTTCGGGGCGGCACTCGTCACCGCGTCGGCGACCTTCGATCGCCCAGTCGCGGACCTGATCGACCCGAGCAAGTGGGTCGAGGGGTTGGGCGGGGCGTGGTCGCTGCTGGCGGTGCTGCTCATGGGCCTGATCCTCGGCACCGTGACCGAGTGGCTGCTCGGTCGGAGTTTGGGCAAGTCGCTGATGGGGTGCGGCGTGGTCTCGGTTCGGCCGGGCCGCGGCGCGAGGCTGAGCTTCGTCCAGGCGCTCGGTCGCAATGCCTTCAAGTGGGCTCTCGCGCCCGGTGCCGCGATGCTTCTCGTCGATGCTTCCGGCCGGCATCGGGGCGATGTGGTCACCGGCACGGCGGTGGTCGTGCGGGCACGCAATCCTCAGGATTCCGACGAAACCTGACCGTGTGCCGGCGGCCGATCGCCCGCGGAAACCCCAAAACCGCCCAAATCCAAATGAAGCGGGCCCCCCGGCCTACCCGATAATCAGGCGGGACCATCGAGCGGGCCTCGATCTGCCGCAGCGCCACCCGTGCGCGCCGCGGCTGGATCCGGGCATCCGGAGCACGCCCGCGTGAGCGACGAAGCGAAAGCACCAGCCGAGGGTGAAACCACCGAAGCGACGGCAGCGGTCGCCCAGGAGCCGCGCGGCTGGCGCGATCTCTGGCAGGTGCCCGCCCTCGTCGGCGGGCTCGCGCTGATGGTCCTGGGCGTCGTGATCGCCTTCGCAACCAAGCCCGATCCCGATATCGCCAGCTTCGTCCGCCGGGCCGAGTCGCAGGTCGCGGCCGAGAGGTACGCCGAGGCGATCGAGACGCTCAACACCAACGTGTATCCGTACGTCGAGCGCGAGGCGCTGGTGGGACCGCCCTTGCAGGCGTACCACCTGTTGCTCGCGCGCTCGATCTATTTGGGCCAGCAAGAGCTCGGCATCAGCCGCGAGGAGAACTGGCGGAACATCGTCGCTGAGTACCGCGATGCCGAGCGCGCCGAGGCGCGGATCGAGCCGACCGACTCGTTTTTTCTCGGGACTGCTCTCGCCGAGCTCGATCAGCTCGACGCCGCGATCGCCCGCGCCGACAGCCTGCCCGAGGCTCGACGCGACCTGCGCGACCAGCTGTACGAGCGCGTCGTCGAGCGGGAGCTTGCACGCGGGAATCCGGACTACCAGCGCGTGCTCGGCTGGCTCGGCGGCATGCTCGCCGACGGCGAGCTGCCTCAGGCAGTCCGGGTGTGGGCGATCGGTCGGCAGGGCGAGGTGCTACTGCGCCAGGGCTACGCCGAGGAGGCGGTCAATACTGTACTCCGCGCGATGCCTCGGCTGATGGGCGAGAAGCCCGAGGTGCTCGCCGAGCTCCACGCGCTGCTGGGCCGGGCGTACCTGGAGCTCGGCGCGGTGGAGTCGGCCCGCAAGAACCTGCGGGTTGCCGAGTCCAGCGGCTCGGCGCGCAACGAGACCAACGCGTGGGTGCAGGTGCTGCTCGGCCGAATCGATGAGCTCGAGAACCGCCCCGAAGAAGCGCGCGACCGGTACGACTATGCAGTCCGCCGGCTCGGGCTGAGCGAGGCGTCGGCCGAGGCGCTGCTCGCGCTTGCCGAGGTCGAGGCGCTGCTCGAGCGCGACGACGCGTCGCTTTCGGCGTATCGCCAGCTGATCGACCGGCTGGACTCATCAACGCCCACCGGCGCGGTGACGCCCGAGCGGATCACCCAGAGCATGCTCGACCGCGCGGGCGACCGCCTCGGCGTGGAGTCGGCCGACGCGGCGCTGCGCTTCGCCGATTTGGCCGAGTCGATCTGGGGCATCACGGCGAGCCCCGCGGGCGTTCGGCTCGCCATCGCGCAGGCCCACGAGGCCCTCGCGAACGCGCTCGTGCCCCCGAGAGACGACGGCTCGCCCGTCCGGCTCACCGAGGCGGGGCTCGACCCGGCGACGCGTGAGGCGGCTCGGCCTCACCTGGTCAAGGCGGGCGCGTACTACCAGTTGCACGCCGACCGCGTGGTGATCGACGACAACGAGGCGTACGGCGAGAGCCTGTGGCGCAGCGCCGACGCCTGGGACCGCGCGGGCGACGAGTCGTCGGCGATCGCCGCGTTCCGCTCGTACGCCGACGGGTTTCCGGATAGCCCGCGTCGAGCGCAGGCGGTCTTCCGCGTTGCGCAGGCCAACCAGAGCCGGGGCGAGTACGAGCTGGCAGCGACGCTCTACCAAGACCTCGTCGAGGCCCGAGAGGATCGCGACGGCGGCAAGGGTGTCGGCCGATGGGCCGATGCGAGCTACGTGCCGCTTGCGCAGACGCTCTTGCTCGACGACAACGCCGAGAACGACGGGCAGGCCGAGGACTTGCTGACTCGCGTGGTCAACGGCGTGATCGGCACGCCCGAGGCGGTGAACTACCCCGTCGCGCTGCTCCAGCTCGCGAACCTCTACTACGCCGACGGCCGGTATCCGCAGGCGATCGAACGCCTCGAAGAAGCGGTCGACCGCTTCCCCGATGCCGAGCAGATCGACAGCATCAAGTACCGTTTGGCTGACGCGCATCGGATGGAGGCTCGCTCGATCATCGACACGCTCGACGGCGCGCTGCCCGACGGCGAGCGGCGTGCGCTCGAGCAGGCGCGGTCCGAGCGGCTGGCGCGGGCGGCCGAGCTGTTCTCGCAGGTGGTCGACGGGCTCGGCGCGCGCGACGAGCGTCGGCTGAGCGAGCTCGAACGGCTGTACCTGCGGAACGCGAGCTTCTATGAGGGCGATTGCGCGTATGACCTCGGCGACTTCGCCGGCGCGATCCGCGCGTACGACGCGGCCCGCCAACGATACCCCCGCGATCCGGCGTCGCTGGTCGCGCTGGTGCAGATCGTGAACGCACATGTTGCGCAGGGCGACATGGATCGTGCCCGCACCGCCAACGAGCGTGCACGCCGGTTTTACGAGTCTCTTCCCCCTCAAGTGTGGGATGATCCGGGGCTTCCAATGACCCGGCGGGACTGGGAACGGTGGCTTGATTCAAGCTCAGCGCTCTACAGCCTCGATAGCAGGGGGTAAGAACGGCGCGTTGAGCGTCGCCTATTGCGCGGAGCGCGATGGGTAGCGAAAGTGAGGTCAGGATGACCGCACACCCTCAATTGGGTGAAAATGTCGTTGGTGCCGGCCAAGCCGCGGCCGAGCTTCCGCACGAGCGCCTCGCTTGGGGCACCCGGGTGGTCGAGCTTCTGGGCACCCAGCGAGACCTCTACGTCCAGCTCGATCGCCTGAGTCAGGCCCAAGCGGGCCTGGTTTCTGCTGAGGATGCCGACGGCTTGCTCGGCGTGCTGGGCGAGCGCGAGCAGGTGATGGAGCGTGTGCTCGAGGTCAACGCGGCGCTCGAGCCGTTCCGTCGGCGGTGGGGCGATGTTGTCGAGCAGCTCGATGAGCCCGCCCGCGCGTCGGTCAACGCGATCGTCGCGGAGCTTGAGACGCTGACCAAGTCTATTGCCGAGCGTGACGAGGCCGACCGCCGAGCGATGGAGGCGCGGCGCGCAGAGATCGCGGGCGAGCTTGGCGTGGTGAATCGAAAGCAAGCGGCGATGCGTGCGTATGGCTCGGCGTCGGGTCCGGGTGCGAGCGCGGGCCCCCGATACGAAGATCGGCAGGGCTAGCGCGTGAGCGTTCTTGAGGACAGTCACGTGCACGCGGAGCCGAAGGGCAAATCGGCCCAGGCGGCCGTCACGCCCGACGAGCTCGCCGAGCTCATGGGCGTGTTTAACGAGGTCACCGCTCGGCTCGAGCAGACGCACGCGGACCTTCGCGGCCAGGTCGCGCGTCTGCAGGGTGAGCTGCGCGATGCCAATGAGCAGTTGCAGCGCTCGCGCCGGCTCGCGGCACTCGGCGAGATGGCGGCCGGCATCGCCCACGAGGTGCGCAACCCGCTCGGCTCGATCCAGCTCTACGCCCAGATGCTCCGCGAGGATCTGACGGATCGCCCCGAGCAGTGTGAGACGGCTGGCAAGATCGGCGGCGCTGTGCGCCGGCTCAACGCGGTGGTGGGGGATGTGCTCGCGTTCTCGCGCGACATGACGCCCCGCCCGACCTGGTGCGAGGCGGGTGCGCTCTTCGACGCGGCGCTCGAGGGCTCCGTCCGGGAGTGCGCGGGCGTTGAGATCCGCAGGCGCGGCGACGGCGTCGAGGTCTATTGCGATGCGGTGCTGATGAACCAGGCGCTGACGAATCTCGTGCGCAACGCGGTCGAGGCGATGGCCGACCAAGGCGGAGCCGAGTGCTCGTTGTCGGTCGCAGCCGAGCGCAAGACCATCGACGGCGTGGAGATGGTCGGCCTTTGTGTGACAGACACGGGCCCGGGCATCCCACCCGAGATCGTGGATCGGATGTTCAACCCGTTTTTTACGACCAGGCACACGGGCACGGGCCTTGGGCTGGCGATCGTGCATCGCATCGTGGACGTGCACGGCGGGCGGGTGGTCGTTGGCAGCGGGGCTGACGGCGGGGCGAGTGTTGAATTGTTGTTGCCCGCGGGAGCGGGCGCGGAGGATCGCGAATGAGCACGGTGCTGGTGGTTGACGACAAAGAAATGATGCGCGATAGCGTGTGCTCCACGCTCCAGCGAGCGGGCTTCACCGTGATCGGTGCGCCGGGTGCCGAAGCGGCGCTCGAGCTGGTCGCGACGCGCCGGCCCCAGGCGGTAGTCACCGACCTGAAGATGCCGGGCATGACGGGCATCGAGCTGCTCGAGAAGCTGCGCGAGGTCGACGACGAGCTGCCCGTGGTGCTGATGACGGCGTTCGGCACGATCGAGACGGCCGTGCATGCGATGCGGCTCGGGGCGTACGACTACATCACCAAGCCCTTCGAGGGCGACGAGCTGGTGATTACCGTCAAGCGAGCGATCCAGCACGGCTCGCTCGTGCGCGAGAACGCGGTGCTCAAGGCGCAGGCCCAGCCGGCGGGCGCTGTTTCCAGCGATGTTGATGTTTGCGGCCTCGATCGCGTGATCGGTGAGTCCCCCGCGATGCGTCGCGTCAAAGAGCAAGTGATGGCGGTGGCGGAGAGCCACGGCACCGTGCTGATCTGCGGCGAGAGCGGCACGGGCAAAGAGGTCATCGCGCGGGCCGTGCACGAGCTGAGCCCGCGCATCGGCAACCCGATGCTCGCGGTCAACTGTGCTGCGCTTTCCGAGTCGCTGCTCGAGAGCGAGCTGTTCGGCCACGAGAAGGGCGCGTTCACGGGTGCCGACAAGCTCCGCAAGGGGCGTTTCGAGCTTGCCGACGCGGGGACGTTGCTGCTCGACGAGGTCAGCGAGGTGCCCGGGCAGATCCAGGCGAAGTTGCTCCGCGTGTTGCAAGAGCGGTCCTTTGAGCGGGTCGGCTCGAGCGTGACGATCGGCGTGGATGTGCGTGTCGTTGCCACGAGCAACCGCGAGCTTCCCAAGGCCGTCGCGGATGGTCAGTTTCGGCAGGATTTGTTCTTCAGGCTGAACGTGTTGCCGGTGCATCTGCCGCCGCTGCGCGATCGGATCGAGGACGTGCCGGCGCTCGCCAAGCACTTCTTGGATCGCATCTCCGAGCGCGACGGTCGCAGCCGGGTCCGGTTCGATACCGAGGCACTCGAGCTGCTCATGGGCTATTCGTGGCCCGGCAACGTGCGTGAGTTGCAGAACGTGTGCGAGCGGGCGGCGGTGCTGAGCACAGCCGGCGCTCGCGGACGCGGCGCTGATGAAGTTCTCGCTCGCCGATCACTCATCGAGTCTTGGCTCGGCTCGCCCGCGGCGTCGCCGGCGCAGGCGATCCTCGGGCACACGATCGCGGCGCCGATGCCAGCGCCGGCAACTGAATCGGTCACCGCGATGCCCGGCGGTGCTGCGGTCTCGCAGTTGCCCGGATCGGAGCTCGAACTGCGGCCGCTAGAAGACATTGAGCGCGACGTGATCGTGCGCACGCTCGAGCACTTCGGTGGGCATCGCCAGAAAACGGCCCGTGCACTCGGCATCGGGGTCCGCACGCTGGGGCTCAAGCTCAAGAAGTGGAAAGAGCTGCGGCTGGTTTCAGAGACCCTCTGACTGCCAGAGCGTTGGCCCGCGATTTGCGACTGCGGGCGTGACAGGAGTGGTGCGATGTTCATCAGCGGACTGACAAGTACTGGGGCCTTGCCGACGCTCGAGATGGGCGTTCGGTTTGCTGCCCAGCGTCAGCGCACGCTCGCGCACAACATCGCGAACCTTGCCACGCCCGGTTTCCAGCCCAAAGAAGTCTCGCCGCGGGCGTTCCAGGAGGTGCTCGGCGAGGCTGTCGACCGCCGACGTTCGCGAACCGGCGGCATGCATGGTGCGCTCGATTGGCGCGAGACGGCGCAGATCACGCGCGACCAGCGCGGCAATCTCAAGCTGGTGCCCCAGGACTCCTCGTCCAACGTGCTCTTCCACGACCGCAACAACCGCGACCTCGAACGCATGATGGCCGACCTCGCGGAAAACGTCGCGGCGTACCGCGTTGCGACCGACCTGCTGCGTTCGCGTGTCGGCGCGCTCACGTCGGCGATCCGGGAGACGCCGTGATGGATGGCGGCCGACAGCACACCGCGGGAGGGGCCTGAGGCATGTACGGCTCACTGGACGTTTCAACCAGCGGCATGGTCGCCCAGCGCACGCGCATGGCGGTCATCGCCGCGAACATCGCCAATCGCAACACGATGCTCAACGCCCAGGGCGAGGTCGATCCCTATCGCCGGCGTGAGGTCTTCTTCAGCCCGGCCGAAGACGGCCAGGGTGTGCGCGTGGCGGCGATCGAGAAGAATGAGGACGCGGTCCGCTGGAAGTACGACCCTGGCAGCCCGTTCGCCGAGACCGAGGGTCCGCAGGCGGGGTACGTGCTGATCCCGGACATCAGCCCGGTGGTCGAGCAGATCAACGCGATGGAAGCGAGCCGGGCGTACGAGGCGAACGTCGCCGCGGCCGAGGCGAGCAAATCGATGGTGGCACAGGCCTTGCGATTGCTGGCATGACCAAGCAGGTAAACGACGCGTCGCGTGCCACGGCACGCACGCGGTGATAGGGTGATGGCATGAGTGATCCACTAGGACTGATCGGTGCGGGCGGGGGCATTCGGCCCACGCCACCCAGCGGGGCCAAGCCCGCGGGCGGTCAGCCGACCGACGGCCCGAGCTTCCGCGACATGCTGATGCAGAACCTCGAGCAGGTCAACGAGTTGCAGACCGACGCGACCCGCGCCATCGAGGATCTCCAGACCGGTCGGCGCGAGGATGTCGAGGGCGTGATCCTCGCGACGCAGAAGGCTGATCTTGCCTTCAAGATGCTCCAGCAGGTCCGCAACAAGGTTGTGCAGGCGTACGGCGAGATCCGCGATATGCGCGTCTGATTCGTCCCGGCTTGAGCGCATGAATTGCCGACCACGATCGCCCGCGTGCGCAGGAGTCGCGCGTTGTGTCGCGGTTGTTGCGCAGATTGCAGACATCGGGTACATCCGGCCGATCGTGCCTGTGCTGACGACATCGTCGTTGGCGGCTTTGTGACGGATCGGTGCTGCCAATTACCAGCACCAGCCGGTGTGAAAACCAGTCTGATCAGGGGCAGCGGGAGGATCCCGCGGGAATGACCCCTTGGCCCGGAGGTCGGCCTCGATGGAGTCCTTGCGTACTGCCATGGCGAATATCGGTGAGCAGCTCGGGAAGCTGTCGCCCAGCCAGCGCATGCTCATCGGGAGCTTGTGCGTGATCGCTGTGATGGCGCTGTTTCTCGTCGGCCAATACGCGGGCAAGGGCGAGATGGTCGAGCTGATGCCTGCCGAGGGCAACGGGCAGGTGCTCGCGACGCTCCGGGGCGGCGGCATCCAGGCCGAGGAGCGCGACGGGCAGGTCTATGTGCCCCCGAACGCGAGGCGGGCCGCGATGGCCCAGCTCGGCGAGGCGGGCATGCTGCCCAACGACACGACGATCCTGTTCGGCAACCTGATCGACAAGCAGTCGTGGCAGAACAGCCGCCAGCAGAACCAGCAGATCTTCAACATCGCGCTCCAAAACGAGCTCGGCCGAACCATCGCGCTGTGGGACGATATCGCCAGCGCCACGGTCATGATCGACGCGCCCGATGCGAACGGCATCGGCCGCGTGTATCGCGCCCCGACCGCGTCGGCGACGGTGTTCACGGCCGACGGCTCGGCGATCAAGCAGAACACCGTTGACGCGATCGCCCAGTTCATCGCGGGCGCCAAGGCGGGGCTCGACGCGAAGAACATCCGCGTGATCGATGGCACGACCGGTCAGCAGCGCCGCGTGCGCGACGAAGAGATGATGTCGGGCAATACCTATCTGGAGCGGGTCGCAGCGGTCGAGATGCAGACGCGGCAAAAGCTCGGCGATCTGCTCTCGTACATCCCCGGCGTGATCGTGACGGTGACCGCGCAGGTCGATGTCACGCGCGTGAGCGAGCAGCGCAACGAGGTGCTGCCCAAGGGCGAGGGCTCGCTGGCGCTGCTGAGCAAGGAAACGATCGACGAGGAATCGATGCAGGGGACGAGCCAGGGGGCCGAGCCCGGTGTGCGGTCGAATCAGACCGCCGACATCAACCGGGGCGGCGGCAGCGGCACCAGCACCAACAGCAACCAAGCCGAGACCGAGTTCGCGACCGAGTTCGGCCGGACCGTGAAGTCGATCGTTGATCCGCGCGGGCATCCCACGATGCTCGCCGCGTCGGTCGCGATCCCGCGTGGCTACATCGTTGGGCTGATCCAGGCAACGCTCGCAGCTCCGGCGGAGGGCGAGGAGCCCGAGCCGATTACCGAAGCGCAGATCGATCAGCGATTCGAGCTTGAGCGTGAGCGGATCTCAGCGGCGATTCGGCCGCACGTGCGCACCGGCGTCGCGGGTGTGCAGACCGAGGGCGATGTTGTCGTCAGTCTGATTCCGCTCGACATCGCGATGGGCGGGCCCGTGCAGTCGGCCGGCGTGATGGGCATGCTCACCGGTGGCGGCGGCGGGGGTGGCGGGCTGATCGCGATGGGCGGCGGCATGGTCGACACGATCGTGCTCGGGGTGCTCTCGCTCGTGGCGGTCGGCATGATGCTGATGATGGTCAAGAAGAGCGGCAAGCGGCAGGATCTGCCGACGGCGGAGGAGCTTGTCGGCTTGCCCCCGACGCTCGAGGCCGACAGCGATCTGATCGGCGAGGCCGAGGAGGGCGACAGCCCGATGACCGGCATCGAGATCGGCGACGGCGAGGTCGAGCAGGTGAAGCTTCGCGAGCAGGTCTCGACGATGGTTGCCGAGAAGCCCGAGGTCGCGGCGACGCTCGTCTCGCGGTGGCTTGAGGAGGCCGAATAATGCCACGCAAGCCGCACGACAAACTCCCCGAACGCGCCTCCGATCTCGAAGGCACGACCAAGGCTGCGATTTTATTGGTTGCGGTCGGCATGGACCATGCCGCGGCCGTGCTCAAGCAGATGAACCCCGAGGCGGTCGAGGAGGTCACACGCGAGGTCGCGAGCCTCGGGCGCGTGCCGACGGAGCTGCAAAACGCGGTGGTCCGTGAGTTCTACGACCTCTCGATCGCGTCGGACTTCATGGCCGAGGGGAACCTCGACTTTGCCAAGAGCGTGCTGCTCAACTCGATGGACCCGAAGCAGGCCGAGCGGATGCTCTCGCAGATCCAGACGCAGGTGCAGAAGACGCCGTTCTCGTTCTTGCAGCGTGCCGAGAGCGAGAACCTGCTGACGTTCATCCAGGACGAGCATCCGCAGACGATCGCGCTGATCGTGTGCCATCTCGCGCACCACAAGGCCGCGGAGATCCTGGTCGGGTTGCCGATGCAGAAGCAGATCGAGGTCATCAAGCGCATCGCGAACATGGAGCAGACCAATCCGGAGGTCATCCGCGAGGTCGAAAAGGGTCTTGAGAGCCGCCTGTCGAACATGCTCATGCAGAGCATGGAAAAGGCTGGCGGTGTGCCGACCGTTGCCGAGGTGTTGAACCTTGCGGACCGCGCAACCGAGAAGGCGATCATGGAGGGTCTCGAGGCTGAGGATCCGGACCTGGTCGAAGAGATCCGCAGGCTGATGTTCGTCTTCGAGGACATCATGCTCGTGAACGACAAGGGCATCCAGGCGGTGCTCAAAGAGGTCGACAACGACGAGCTGGCGCTCGCGCTCAAGACCGCGAGCCCCGAGCTGCAAGAGAAGATCCTCACGAACATGTCGCAGCGCGCCGGCGAGGCGATCCGGGAGGACATGGAGTACATGGGCCCGGTGCGTGTGAGCGATGTCGAGTCGGCGCAGCAGCGGATCGTGGACATCGTGCGGCGCCTCGAAGAGAGCGGCGACGTGATGATCCAAGGCCGGGGCGGCGAGACGGAGCTGGTGGTGTGACCGTGCCTTCGCGGGCGGTAGATATTGATGGCTCGATGCCGGTTGGAGCTTCGCGATGGCGATGATCCGTGGTGAGCAGGCCGGTTCGCTCGCGGGCGATGCGGTGCTCTTGCACCTGGGCGATCTCGCCAAGGCGGGCGAGAGCCTGAAGCGCGAGGCCGAGGCGCAGGCGGAACAGGCGCGAGTCGACGCGCAGGCCGAGCGCGAGCGGATCATGGCCGGCGCCGCCGAGGCGGGGCACGCCGAGGGGTTTGCGAAGGGCCACACCGAGGGCTTGGAGGCCGGGCGCGCAGAGGGCATGGCCGCGGCACGTGCTGAACGTGCCGAGGGTCTTGATGCGCTCGACGCGACATGGACGGCAGCGCTCGATCAGCTGGAGCAGGACCGCCGCGCGATGTTGGTTGAGGCGCGCCAAGAGATCGTGCGCGTGGCGGCCCTCGTTGCCGAGCGCGTCACACGCCGGGCGGTCGAGCTCAATGAGGATGGCATCGAGCCGATGCTTGAGGCGGTTCTCGAGCCCATCGCCGCGGCGACGTCGGTGAAGGTCATGGTGCACCACGATGATCTGGTGCTCGCGCGCGAGGCGCTGCCCGTGGTCGTCCGCCGATTCGGCACACCCGGCGACGTGTCGATCGAGGGCGACGCATCGGCCCCGCGCGGCACGTGCATCGCCCGGCTCGCGGGCGGCGGCAGTGTCGACGCATCGATCGACACGCAGCTCGAACGGCTCATCCGCGCAATGGTGGGCGATGACGTGACCTCGGGTGAAGACCGCAACGCATCTCAGCCCGACCGGGGGGATGGCGCGTGACGCTGTTGTCTTCCGAGCTTGAGCTCGTCCGCCGGACACAGCCGACGCGCGTGACCGGTGTGGTGCGCACGCTCCGCGGGTTGACCGTGCTTGTCGAAGAGTTGCCAGCGCCGGTTGGGGCGTTGGTCTCGATCCGAACGAGCGATGGGCGGCGACTCGGCGAAGTCGTCGGTTTCGCGCGCGACGACACGGCCGTCATGCTGCTCGGAAGCACCGAGGGCATCCGCCCGGGCGACCGGGTGGTGTGCGAGCAGTCCGCGCCGCTCGCTGCAACCGGTGAAGAGCTCCTCGGCCGGGTGCTCGACGGGCTCGGCAGGCCGATCGATGGCGGCCCGATGCCGACGGGGCTCAAGCCCAGGCCGTTGGTGCCCGACCCGGTCAGCGCGATGGCCCGCGGGCGGATCACCTCGCCGATCCGCACGGGTGTTCGCGCGATCGACCTGATGACGCCGATGGGCTCGGGCCAGCGGCTGGGCATCTTCGCGGGCCCGGGCGTGGGCAAGAGCACGCTGCTGGGCTCGATCGCGCGTGGCACGAGCGCGGACGTGAACGTGATCGCGCTCATCGGCGAGCGAGGCCGAGAGGTGCGTGAGTTCATCGAGCACTCGCTCGGGGACGAGGGTCTCGCCCGGAGCGTGGTGATTGTCGCGACGAGCGATGAGTCGCCGTTGCTCCGGCTGCGCGCAGCGAAGCTCGCGTGCGCCGCGAGCGAGGGGTTCCGCGAGGCCGGTGCGGACGTGATGCTGATGATGGACTCGGTGACGCGCTTCGCGCACGCGCAGCGGCAGGTTGGGCTGAGCGTGGGCGAGCCGCCGGCGACGAAGGGATACACACCCAGCGTGTTCGCCGAGCTTGCCCAGCTGCTCGAGCGAGCGGGCGCGAGCGATCAGGGGGGCAGCGTGACCGGGCTGTACACGATTCTCGTCGAGGGCGACGACATGACCGAGCCGATCAGCGATGCGGCCCGCGGTATTCTGGATGGGCACGTCGTGCTCAGCCGGGCGCTTGCGCACCGCGGGCACTACCCGGCGATCGACGTGCTCGACTCGGTCAGCCGAGTCGCGGGCGCGGTGAGCAGCGGCACGCACGAGGTCGCTCGGCGCGCGGTGTCTCGCCTGATCGCTCGGTACCGAGAGGTGGAAGAGCTTGTGCGCATCGGCGCGTATGCCGAGGGGAGCGATCCGGAGACGGATGTCGCGATCGAGCTCGAGCCCGCGATCACGCGGGTGCTCCAGCAAACGTCGGGCGAGCGCGAGCCCTTTGAGCACGCGGCTGATCGGCTCGCGCGAATCGCCCAGCAAGCCGAGGAGATGCTTGCCCAGCGTCTTCGCCAGCGGCAGCGGGGGGGCTAAATGATGGCAGCGTTTGTCTTTGAGCTCGAGGCGGTACTCGAACAGCGTCGGCGTGTGGAGCGCGAGGCGCAGGTTGCGGTCGCGTCGCTCGAGGGTGAGCGGCTCGCGATCGAGGATCGCATCCGCGGCTGCCAGCATGGAATCGAGCGTGAGCGGCGCGAGCTCGCCGCGCACTTATCGAGCGCTGCCGAGGGCCAAGGCGTCGCGCTCGATGCGGTCCGGATGCAGGCGAACGCCGGGTTAACACTCGTCGGCCGGGCGCAGCAGGAGGTCTACAAGCTCGCGGGGCTGCACAAGAAGATCGACGAGGCCCGGCTGGTGCTTCTTGAGGCGACCACGCGTCGGCGGGCGATCGAGCTCTTGCGCGAGCAGCGGTTCGAGGCGTGGAAACGCGAGCAGGATCGGCGCGAGGCGTCGGCACTGGATGATCTCAACGTGATGCGGGCGGGCAAGGCGGGAGGCTCGGCATGGTGACGGCGCTCTGGCGGATCATCAGTGGTGTGGCGGTGGCAAACGTGCTGGCGCTGCTGCTCTTCGTTGCGTATCTGGTCGGCACGGGCCGACTCGATGCCCAGCGGCTGACGGATGTGCGGGCGGTGCTTGAGCCCACGGCAGCCGAAGCGGCGGCGATGGCACTCGAAGAGGAGGCTGCTGCGGCCAGCGAGGCGGACGTCGAGCCGGTTTCGGGCCCACCGCTCGATGCGAGCGAGCGGCTTGAGCTGCGATTGCAGCGGACGGAGCTGGATCGCCAGCGTGCCCAGCGGCTCCAACGCGAGGTCGAGGACCTGCAGCGGACACTGGCTGTCGAACGCCGGCGACTCGACGCAGAGCGCGAGACACTCGATCGCGACCTCGCGGCGTTCCAAGAGCAGCGTGACGAGATCGCCCAGACCGAGGGGCGTGATCAGTTCCGCCGTGCGCTGGAGACGTTGCAGGGCTTGCGCCCGCCGGACGCGAAGGTTGCGCTCGAGGCGATCATCAACGGGCAGGTCGATGTGTACGACGTGGACGAGGGCCTGCGCACCGATCCCGACGCGGGGCTCGATCAGGCGGTTTCGTACCTGAATGCGATGGACGATCGGCAGCGGACGAAGATTGTCGCCGAGTTCATCAAGGACAACGAGGTTCTGGCAGCGGACTTGCTGGAACGCCTCCGGACACGCGGCGTGGTTGCGCGGGTGTCCGGAGACGATCCCTGATGCCGACGATTTCCCCGAACGCGACTTCAACATCCCAGCCTGCACCACCGACGCCCGAACGCAACGAGGCGGACGCCGCGCTCTTCGGGGCATTCCTCGGTGCATCATCGCAAGAGCTCGACGCGCGGGCGCGTGATCGGCTTTCGACGGCTGTGCTTGGTTCCACGCAGTCACTGATGGTTCAGCAGGAACGCGAGCGTTTAGCAAATGGCACGCGCGGCGAGGCTGGGATCGTGCGTGGGCGCGGTGGTGGTATGAGCGAACAGGCATCGCAGCAATTGGCGGCTGCGGATGCGGACTCGACCCGTGGTGGAACGGATGCTCGGGCATCGAGACGAGATGGGCTTGGTGGAGCGGCAGCCGATCCGAAGTCCGCGCATCGGGCGGTCGGAGAGCGTGCGGCGGGCTTGGAAACGAAGGGCGTCGCGGCGGCTACGACAGACGGCGCCGCGGGTGATGGCACGCAGGGCGATGTGCAAACTGGGAGCGGTGACGCGGCGGGCGATGTCGTCGGCGCGTCCGTCGCGGGTTTGGCGGTTGGAGGCGCGGTGCCGGTTGTTCCCGCTGGCGCGGCCGCAGCGACGACCGCGACTGCGGGTGGTGTTGAGGCTGCAAGCAACGCGAAGGTGCTGCTCGCTCGGCTCGCGCCGGCTGGTCGGCAGGGCGAATCAGCAAAGCCTGTGTTCAAGCAGGCTCCGCCGGCCGGGACCAAGGGTGGCGATGAGGCAGCGCGTGCGCAGCTCGTGCGCGGGCTGGCGTCGCTTGTGCGCTCCAAGGGGGGTGATGTCTCGCTCGAGCTGGACAAGGGCACGCTCGGCAAGGTGCGAGTTGAGGTTGGGCTGCGTGAGGGCGTAGTTTCGGCGCGGTTTGTTGCGCGGACCGACGAGGCACGCGGCTTGCTTGAGCGGAGTGTGTCGACGCTGCGCAGCGCCCTGGAGGACCGGGGACTCGTCGTGCAGCGTCTGGAAATTGTTGGTGGAAGCGACGCGGCTGCTGGAAGCAACCGCGACTCGGCGTGGAACGCCGGGGCGCACGGAGGTGCGCACGATGGAGCCGCGGATGGCGGCGAGGGTCGAGAGCGTGGCTTGCCGCAGGGACGCGGTGAGCGCGGCGCGACGCACGATGCGGCGCGATCGATCGAGCCATCGGACAACAGCAGCGCGGAGCGCGACACAGACGACATGGGCGTGGAGACGCTCGGCTTAGACACGGTGGCCTAAGACGCGGAGCGTCGGCGGCTTGCTCGGATCGCGTGGGCTGTCGTGGCCACGGCGGCCGCGTGTGCAGTCTTGTGCGCGCACAGGATCGACTTTGGCGGAAGGTGTGTGCGCATGAGCACGGTCAGCGGCATCGGAACATCGCCCACAAGTCTCGCGCAAGAGCCGACCAGCGGCGTGAGCGGGCTCTCGTCTGACGAGTTCCTCCAGATCATCTTCGAGGAGCTTGCCCAGCAAGACCCGCTCGAGCCCAATGACACCAACGCGCTGCTCGAGCAGCTCTCGAGCATCCGCTCGATCGAGTCGGATCTTGATCTGGCAAGCCGACTCGAGACGATCGCGTCGCAGGGCGAGCTGAACTCCGCGTCCGGGCTCATCGGTGACTTCGTGAGCGGGCTGACCGAGGACAACCAGCGGGTGGCGGACTTTGTCGGCTCGGTCTCACGCACCGCGGACGACCGGGTGATTCTGAACCTCGTCGGTGGTGACCGCATCAAGATGACCGACGTCGACGAGATCCTCGACGGCCAAGACGCGCAAGACCTGATCGATGCGCTCGCGGGCGATGAGGGAGCCGCGGGCGACGATGCTGCCGGGGATGCGAGCGGCGGTGACGATGATGACACGGGCGAGGTGCTGCCGTGACCGGTCGGCTTGATGCGGGTGCGATGCTCGCACAGCTGGCTGCGGGCACACGGCTTGATGGCATCGGTAGCGGGCGTGCGAGCCAGCAGACCGATGTGTCTCGCGCTGGTTTCGGCGAGCTGCTTGATCGTGCGATGGGCGGCGAGCTTGCGAGCGGCCGGCAGGTCGAGTTGATGCATGATGCGGGTGTGTCGCTCACGCCCGAGCAGATCGGGCGTGTGTCGGAGGCTGCCGATCGTGCGGAGCTGGCGGGCATGCACCGGGCGATGGTGCAGATCGATGGCATGGAATTGCTGGTTGACGTGCCGATGCGGCGCGTGATGGGTGTTGCCCAGGCCGACGAGCGTGGCGTGATCTCGGGCGTTGATGGCATCGTCCGCGTGCCGGACGACGAGACGTCTGGCAAGGCCGACGCGTCGGGCCTCTTGCGGGGCGATGTGAACGCGTCGCTGCTCGCGGCGCTTGAGCGCACAACGGTTTGAGTCTGATGGCGGTTGCGTGGCACATGGCGGGAGCTGGTGTGTCGCGGATGTAGGAAGGGACTTTGGCGTATGTCGACGACTGCAATGCTGACCGGTTTGTCGGGGCTCTCCGTTCACTCGCGGTGGACGGACGTCGCGGGCAATAACATCGCCAACTCGAGCACGACGGCGTTCAAGTCGAGCCGATTGCAGTTTGAGAACGTCTTCAGCCGGACACTGAGCATCGGCTCGCCCCCCGGCACGAGCACGGGCGGCACGAACCCGTACCAAGTCGGCCTCGGCGTCGCGATCTCGGGCACGCAGCGCGATATGTCGGGCGGCAGTGTCAACGCGACGGGCGACGCGCGAGACCTCGCGGTCGACGGCCGGGGGTTCTTCGTCGTCGAGCAAGCCGGCGAGACCTTCTACACGCGCGACGGGGCGTTCCGGCAGGACGAGCAGAACAATCTTGTGAACATCAACGGCGCACGGCTCAAGGGCTACGGCGTCGATGAGAACTACAACATCGTGCCCGGGGCGCTCACGGATGTGAACATCCCGCTCGGCGCGCTCACGCTCGCCGA
>ERZ1740070.577-NODE-577-length-24792-cov-6.118284_pt1 | contig 24792 bp, 19 predicted proteins | sample MGYA00581734_ERZ1740070 | MGnify/ENA primary metagenome ERZ1740070 (study PRJEB43018, sample SAMN04849744) | marine metagenome | isolation source: floating plastic debris | place: Pacific Ocean | collected 2008-09-01 | study: EMG produced TPA metagenomics assembly...
TCGACCAATGTGCTGTAGCGACAGCCATAGCTTAAGAATGTCGGGGTGCCGGGTGCCTTGAACGGTGAGTTCACCAAGATTTGGCCAATCGTCGTGATCGTGCATGTAGGGGGCCACTACTCGGAAGTGCTGCTGTAGCTGCTCAAACTGACGAAACATCACAATGGCACAGGTTTTGGCTACGTACAGCCACTTTTGAGGGTTAAAGGTGACCGAGTCTGCCTGCTCAATACCGGCTAGCCGGTATTGATAACGATCTGAGAACATCAGCGCCCCCCCATAGGCTGCATCCACATGAAACCAAAGCTGGTGTAGCTTGGCGATATGGGCTATCTCGGCAATGGGGTCGATGCTAGCTGTGACGGTTGTGCCAGCAGTGGCCACAATGGCAAATGGATGCTGACCTGCTGCCTTTGCCTGAGCTAGCTTGGTTTTGAGATCGTCAATGTCGATTTGCGAATTCTGATCTGTGGCGACTGGAATTGCGGCTTTAGTGCCTAAACCCATCACCATCGCGGCTTTCTTAAACGATGTATGGGCTACCTCGGACACAAAAAACACAGGCTGATGTCCCTGGGGAATGCCATTTTCCAGTGCATCAAATGCCATATTGCGCGCCACGATGAGGGCCTGTAGGTTAGCGAGACTGCCACCGCTGACCAAGACGCCATTCGCCCGAGGGCCCAGACTAAACAGTTGGGCAATCTGTTGTAAAACAAGAGTTTCTAATCGCGAGAAAACTGGCGACATTTCAACACTCAACATGTTGTTGTTGAGGGCGGCAACCAGCAAATCGGCAATGACTGACAGCGTAGTGGGAATAGAGTCCATATGGCCGATATAGCCAGGATGAGCCGCATTCATGGAATGGCACAGCTGTGTTTTGACTTCTGCCAAAAGTTTTTCAGTATCAATGGAGTTATGCGGTATTTTTGCCCAACTGTAGTCAGCTGAAATTAAAGGCTCAGGCAATGGAGAACGCTCCGTTGCCTGAGCCATGGTTTCAACCAATAGGTCAGTTACTTGGTGTAGTAGAGCTGCGATCTCAGCTCGATTTTCTCCATCGGGATGAATAAATGCCGTTGTTGGCAATGCCGAAAAATCCACTGTGTCAGTTACTTTTTCTGGGGTATGCCCTACCAGGTTACGTGCCGGGCCATCCCTTGTGGACGTCCCGGCTAAATTTATTAGTGCCCAGCTAGACGGGGAGCAAATTTTCTAGCGCTCAATAAACCCACCGGACACGAGGTTTTCCTGGTCTAACACCTAGATGGACAAACCCTCGTTTTGCCCCATAGCCAATGCTGTGGGGATAGTTTTGATCGCACCAGTATTCCACCTCGTGGATACTGACATTTTTGATGTAGAAATCAACAGCGCCCGTATCGGGTGCGTCATAAAGGTGCTCAGATCGGCGAGCGCCACCCACTTTAGCGTTAACGCTGGGGGGACGATAGCCAGAGGTGATCACCAGCGGGTTGCCACCAAAATAATCGCGACATCTTTCTAAAAATAGGCAGATTTCATAAGCTGTCTTGCACTGAAAATCATGATCAAATCGACGCTCCTCCCTATAGAGGGCAAATTCACCATAGGTAATGTGGGGCGTAATCAGTGTGTCAAAGTGCATTTCTGGCTTTAGACCAGCGCCAACAGCTTTTGTGCCAGCGACATCTCTCACAATGCGATCTAGCTGCTCTTCTGGTTTGCGATCGCCTGCTTCGCTTTCTTCATCATGGTCATCGTCCCAATTGGGGGTGGCTGATGTCACTGGTGTACAGAACAAAGCGGCTTCTGCCAGGCGTCGCCGCCGTAACCCTTCTTCTACAGACGTGCCTGGATTTCTATACTTAACAAATTGGGCTTCTATCCAGCGGTGATCGTTCCACTGGTCGGGTGAGTCGCAGACTCGGGTAATTGACTCGAAGTTATTACCCCGATAAAACCCCGAACCAAGGTTATAGGCAAAGCTATAGATCGCTCCCTGCTGGTTGATATTCATCATTTTCCAGGTAGGAATTTTCTCTAACGCTTTACGAGAAGACTTGTCCACATGGTCAATTAGATACTCTTCTGCCTCATGCTTTGTAATCGTGTCCCCTTGAGCGACCGGAGCACTATCGGGATAGCGAGTGGTGCCATAGCCAATGGTGGGCAGATCCCAGCCCTTGAGCGGATCTGCGTAGGCTCTAGCTCGACCGTCAGGTAAGGCTTCAGCATAGCCTTCGAACTCTTTAATTAGCTCAATACCTGCTCGTGGAAGCCCGTTTAAGAGTGCATCAGAGGGGCGTTCTGGTTTGGGAACTTGAGGTTTCTCAGGCTGTCCACTGGTTTGCTCTTGAGCGGGTGCCGCAATCACCCCCAGCTGATCTATCCAACGTCCACTTTGACCATAAAACCCAACGACTTGGTGATTGGCTGGTACAGCAAGGTCTGTCACCGCCCCTGATTGTTGTCCAAAGAGAATGCTACGGCCTTGACTCGTTATCAGCTCAATAGACCCGATATAACGACTGCCCGTTAGTTTGACGTTGGCGATGTACTCATTAGCCTCTAGAACAAATGATTCTAACTCTGAGCCTTCGCCACCACGGGCCGGTAGCTCATAATGGGCCCAAATCATCTGAACTTGATCGACATAGCGACCTACTCGTACCTTAACTTCGATAGGCTTTGCTTGTTGAGCAAAAATCTGATCGCTGCCAGCGGGGGGCCAATTAATATCTGAAAAGGCTTTGCCGCCGCCGCCGCCGACGGGTGAGCTTCGCCAGAGTTTGCCGACTGTACTGCTTGAGGATTCCATAACCGTGTGCCTGTGCTAAGTAGATGCTAGCCTCAGATTTTTGTATCCTGGCTGAACTATCTGTTGGGTATAGCATCTACATCAATCCTAGGCGGAAAAATTTCGGAACCTATAAAGACTTATGGATATAGAACAATTGTCCTGTAAAGACCTTATATCCATACAAAAGAGATTTATCTATTGGGCTGTTTGAACGAGCTAATCAGCTATGAATGCCACACTCGGTTTTAGTGGTACCGCGCCAACGACCGGCACGCTCATCTTCCCCTGCATTGACTTGAGTAGTCAGCGGCTGATCACCAATGCTGGTGTAGCCTTGATCGTGGAGCGGATTATACAAAACGTTGTGAGCAAAGGTATACCGCCACAGATCTTTGTGAGTCCAATTGGTCAAAGGATTAATCTTGAGCCGTCCATCGTGATCACGCTCTAAAATCGGCATATCCTGTCGTGTGGCTGATTGATCACGGCGACGCCCGGTAATCCAGGCTTGAACAGACAACTGCTCTAAAGCTTGTTCCATTGGCTGTATCTTAGTCAAATAGTGAAACCGGTCGACATCTTTTTCCCATAGCCGATCACCGTAGTTGGCAATAAATTCTTCGCGACTTGCCGCTGCTCTATAGGTGTAAAGCTTAAGCTTGTAAGTCTCTGTTGCCCTCCGCGCTGTTTCTAGGGTTTCTGGAAAAAGATGTAGCGTGTCTAAGAAAATAACGGGTATTTCTGCCTTGAGTTCTTGATACAGCATGTGAGTGATCGCCAGCATGCTAAAAGAGGTCATCTGAGCCAGATTAGGCACTGTTGCGACAGCCCATGCCAGAATTTCTTGAGGTGTAGAGGTTTCAAATCGGCGATTTAACTCAACTAAATCTAGTTGAGCCGGGTCGAATGTAGCTCTTGCCGCTGATTTGGGCGTGATAAGCGATTGCGCTTCTATGCAAGAAACCATTTCTGTGATTGGGGTTTCAGCCCATAAACGATCACTTGAAATATTTTACCGTACTAATCTCCCGTAACCCACCGGAGAAGTGTAGATTAATCCGATCAAATTAAGGGCGATAACCGTAACACTCGCATCTTGCCCACGTAGCGTAGGACAATAGCGACTATGAAAAAGCTTATTTTTTACACAAAACCTGGTTGTCACCTCTGCGAAGGCTTAGAGGAAAAGCTTGCTCAGTTGGACCACTTGCCTATCGAGATTGAGTCCCGTGACATCACCCAAAACCCCATCTGGTTTTCGGAGTATCAGTATGAAATTCCTGTGCTTTGCCGTGTGATTAATTATGTTGAAACGCCTGAATTAGAAAAAGAACAGCCACTGCCACGACTGTCGCCGCGGGCTCCCGTGCGACAACTAGAGCAAATGCTACAAACATATTTGGGTCCCTTTGAGGCAAAATAGCGGCATTCAAGTTAGAGGGATCTGTATGACGCTGCGTGAGTTATTGGCACAGTCGCCCGCTAGGTTTGCTATTGAGCATCCAGCTCTAGACCAGGCCGTTACTGGTTTGTGTACCAACTCAAAAAGCTGTCAGCCGGGTGATCTATTTATCGGCATGCCGGGAACGCGTGTGGACGGTGGTGAGTTTTGGCCTGACGCCATTGAGAAAGGCGCGATCGCAGCCATCATTTCCCCTAGAGCTCTAGACAAACAGCCTGCCGAAGACGCCTCCACACTGGTAATTCCTGTTCAAGATATTCCCAAAGTCTGTGGCGAGTTGGCAGCCACGTTCTATAGCTATCCAGGTAAAACCCTAAAGCTGGTGGGGGTAACCGGTACCAACGGTAAGACCACTACCACCCACATTATTGAGCATTTTCTCAATGCGGCTAAAATGCCAACCGGTCTGCTGGGTACGCTGTATACTCGCTGGCCTGGTCATCAAGAAACCGCTGTCCACACCACACCGTTCCCTGTTGATTTACAGCATGAGTTGGCCAAAGTCGTTGAGGCAGGCTGCCAGCACGGGGTCATGGAGGTCAGTTCTCATGCCTTAGCTCAACAGCGAGTTTGGGGCTGCCCATTTGAAGTGGCCGTATTTACCAACCTCACCCAGGATCATCTCGACTATCACAAAAGCTTTGAAGACTACTTTGAAGCTAAGGCGCTTTTATTTAGCTCGGATTACCTGAAGGGTCGAGCCATTATTAACCGTAGAGATGCCTACGGTCAAAAATTGATTGATCGGCTGAATCCTAATCAGGTGTGGACATATCATCTGGATGACACAGCTGGAGATTTGTACACAACAAATCTCCAGTACGGTGCTGCTGGTGTGAGTGGAACTCTACATACCCCATGTGGCTCCATTCCCTTTTCGTCGCCGCTGGTGGGTCAATTTAACTTAGAGAATTTGCTAGCTGCAGTCGGTGCTGTTCTACATCTGGGGGTTTCGCTAGATTCGCTGACGACGACTCTCGCGGAATTTGGGGGTGTACCTGGTCGCATGGAGCGGGTGCAGGTTACTCCTGGTCAGGATATCAGCGTGATAGTGGACTATGCCCACACACCTGATAGCTTAGACAATGCTCTGCAGGCAGCGCGTCCGTTTATTTCTGGGCGGCTGATCTGTGTGTTTGGCTGTGGTGGCGATCGAGATCGCACCAAGCGTCCTCAAATGGGCCGAATTGCCTATGAGCGAGCAGACCGTATTGTCGTCACCTCAGATAATCCACGAACAGAAGATCCCCAGCAGATTCTGGCCGATGTAGTGGCCGGTATTAATACAGATTTGAGTGGGGATGAGGTGATTTGCGATCGCGCCACTGCTATCAAGCAAGCAATTTTATCGGCGCAGCCAGGGGATGGGGTGCTGATCGCAGGTAAGGGCCACGAGAACTATCAAATTTTGGGCACTGAAAAAATTCATTTTGATGATCGAGAACAGGCTCAGCTAGCACTTAAACTACGTAGCGTTTGAACAATAAAATGCCGTTGCTGATTTGACTTATAAGAATGAAGCAAACTCTAAAAATTGGCCAATAGTCTAGATTTTACAGATTGCTTTATACCGAGAATCAGCACGGCCTAATAAATTAATTCGCTGCAGTAGCAAAAACCTTTACTTATCTATGAAGTTAAGTGGAAATACCCATTTATCTGTTACCTGGCTTAACTAACCTAGTTATGTCGATATAGATCTAATACGCCCTGGGAACATGAGCCATTATGGATGCTTACACGGTCAGGCCATCCGCATCAACTACGCCTAGTATTGCCGTTTCAACAACGCGCTCATCTATTCCAGAGATTAATCCACAGTTTCTCAAATCTGCTGCCCAAGAGCTGAGTAACCCAATTACAACGATTAAAACGGCGCTCACGCTGCTTAATTCTTCTACTTTGAAACCAAAACAGCGTGAGCGCTATTTGCAAATAATTGGTCAAGCCTGTAATCAGCAAAGTCATCTTATAAGTGGTGTATTTGAGTTGCTAGAACTACAGTTAACCCCCCAAGCGACAGAATTCGAAAAGATTCAGCTTTGGGACCTGATTCCGGGTGTCATTAGCACCTATCAACCCCTGGCCAAAGAAAGCAACATCTTGCTGGCATACACCGTTTCAAATCACTTGCCGCCCATACTGGCAATCGAGTCGCACCTTAAACAAGTGCTGATTAATTTAGTTAGTAACAGCATCCAGTCTACTGATGCTGGTGGGCGTATCTGGGTTAAAGCCCACCAGCGGGGTGACGGCAAAATTGCTGTAGTTATTCAAAACAATGGGCATGGTGTTACTTCTACAGTGATACCCCAGGTGTTTGACTCGTTTTATCGCAGCACCTCTGAAAGTAGCGGTTTAGGGCTGGCGTTAGTGCAAGAACTATTAGCCCACTGTGGTGCCACAATCTCAGTCAGTAGTGCATCCGGCAAAGGGACCGCTTTTACCATCTTGCTAGTTACAGCTCCTGATTAGTCGGATGCCTTTTAGCATCTGTATCATGGGGTTTCTGTATCGTTTGGTGCTAACGTTTCAATCAATAGCTGGGCCTGTTGCTGTTTTTCTTGTAGAAAACTGTCGCATTTTTTTAGCTCAGTGACGGCTTTCTCAAACTGTTCAAAAATATTAGCCAGGGGGAGGTCACCGGTTTCTAGATCGTTAATAATGGCTTCAACTTGCGTGACAGAAGCTTCGTAGTTCCAGCTGTTATCTGACTTTTTGGTTCTAGGCATGATGAGTGAAATGGGGCTAACGTCTGGATAGTATTGCTTACTCTGGGTTAATAGTCTTCAAAACTTCTGCTTCAATCTGACCTTGATTTACCTGAATTGAGATATGGTCGCCTGGAGAAAGACTACTGGCATTGCTGACAACCTGACCGGATGTTTCTCTGACAACGGCATAGCCTCGCCTCAAAACAGCTTCAGGATCTAAGGTGATAAGTTTTTCGTTCAAGAGCTGGTGTTGATGCTGGGCGTTTTGTAAACGCTGATAAAGTGCTTTGATCACACGCTGGGTCCGCCACTGTTGAGCCTGTTGAGCCTGTTCTAACTGGCGATTAGGCTGTAGCCGCTGCAGCCGCAGGTAAAGCTGTTGCAGCTCTTGTTTGTTCTGATAAAGCCTTTTTCCAGCTGTCTGGGTCAATCGCTGTAATAGCTGGGTTTTGATGTGGTGCAAATCGCTGATGGCCGGTACGACTTGTTCTGCAGCGGCAGTAGGTGTGTGGGCATAGGCATCAGCAACCAAGTCAGCAAGGGATTCGTCGCGTTCGTGTCCAATGCCGGTGATAACTGGAATAGGGCAGGTGGCGATCGCACGCACCACCCGCTCATCGTCAAAACACACCAGATCTTCTACCGCACCGCCACCGCGGCCCAGCAGCAGCACATCGGCGCGACCGTCGACACCAACCCGCTCAATCGCTTGCACAATAGACCTAGGCGCCTGCTCTCCCTGCACAATGGCGGGCGACAGCAGCACCTTTAATCCCGGATGTCGCTGAGTGAGCGTTTGTTGAATATCGCCCCAGGCCGCTGCTTGAGGTGATGTTACGACCGCAATATATTGGGGCAAAAATGGCAGCGGTCGCTTACGAGTTTCATCAAAAAGCCCCTCACTCGCCAGTCGATTACGCAGCTGCCGATAGCGTAAGGCTTGTAGACCAGCACCCGCGGGCAGCACCTGCCAGGCTGTGAGCTGATAACTACCCCGTTTTGGGTATACCTTAAGCTGGCCTAGCACCACCACCTGTTCACCGATAGTTGGTGTGACGCTTAGTTTAGGCAGCTGACTGCGCCATACCACTGCGTTGATGGTGGCGGAGCCATCAGCCTCCTGCAGTGAGAAAAAGCAACCACTGCTATGCTGCCGAGCACTAGAGACCTCCCCAATTACCCAAATGTTGCGAAGATTTCCATCCCCCTCTAACAGCAGCTGGATGTACTCGGTGACACCGGCTACACTGACCGCCTTAAAGTCTAAGGTCTCCGTTGCCATAGATATTGCTAGAACGTTTGGACAATTAAAGAGTATTTTAATAGTACATTTGTATGTTTTTCGGATACAATTTCAAGGTTGGGCATGATGTGCTTACACAAACCCTCCTGACTTGACCCAGGCCGATACGCTCCGACCTTGTGAGCTTATAATTGCGGAATTCGGTCACACTTATTGCAAAACTTAGGCAGCATGGCAAAAACATCCACCGAAAACAACGAGCGCAAAAAAGCGTTAGATATGGTGCTCAATCAAATTGAGCGCAACTTTGGTAAAGGTACCATCATGCGCCTAGGGGATGCACAGCGCATGAAAGTTGAGACGATCCCATCTGGAGCCATGACTCTAGATTTGGCGTTGGGTGGTGGCTTACCTAAAGGACGCATTATTGAGATCTACGGTCCAGAAAGTTCGGGTAAAACAACACTGGCGCTACATGCGATCGCAGAAGCCCAAAAACAAGGAGGTGTGGCTGCATTTGTGGATGCAGAGCATGCTCTTGATCCAGTTTATGCTGGAGCTCTCGGCGTTAACATTGACGACCTACTTGTTTCCCAACCCGACACTGGAGAAGCGGCCCTAGAAATTGTCGATCAACTTGTACGGTCTTCAGCGATTGACCTAGTCGTCATTGACTCGGTGGCGGCTCTAGTGCCCCGTGCTGAAATTGAGGGGGAAATGGGAGATTCCCATGTGGGGCTGCAGGCACGCTTGATGAGTCAGGCTCTGCGTAAAATTACTGGAAATATCGGTAAGTCTGGCTGTACAGTCATTTTTCTCAACCAGCTCCGACTCAAAATCGGGGTTACCTACGGTAATCCTGAGACAACCACTGGCGGGAATGCCCTCAAGTTCTATGCTTCGGTTCGACTGGACATTCGGCGCATTCAGACATTGAAAAAAGGAAATGATCAGTTTGGTATTCGAGCCAAGGTCAAGGTTGCCAAAAACAAGATCGCCCCTCCCTTCAAAATTGGTGAATTTGACATTATTTTCGGTGAAGGTATTTCCACGCTTGGGTGTATCGTCGATCTCGCAGAAGAAAATAACGTTCTGACTCGTAAGGGAGCCTGGTACAGCTACAAAGGTGACAACATCAGCCAAGGACGCGACAATGCAATCCGCTATCTGGTTGATAATCCAGAAGTTGCTACTGAAATTGAGCAACAGCTACGTCAGATATTGCAGATTGGTGAGGCCAACGCACCAGAAGCAGCGGCTGATGAGCCACCAGCTGCGGACAATGGCAAAACCACTAAAAAGACTAAGTCGTCATGAGTTTGGTTTAGTGCTAACTATCTAATGCAGGGTGCTGCCGCTTTCGGAGTTGTCGGCTGATTCTTTGGGCGTATCATCCGGGTTGTCTTGGATGCTGCAGCTGAAGAAGTGAAAAAGAGATCTGCCAATGCGAATGCGATCTCCATCGCGTAAGGCATACATCCTTTTTAACTTTTCTCCATTTACGTAAGTGCCATTGGTACTTTCTAAATCAGATAAGATAAATCCTTGCTCTGGGATGTGCTGCAGAGCAGCATGACATCGCGATAACCGTTTGTCGGGTACAGAAATATCTGACTGCCGAGGATCACGACCAATGGTCCACAGCCCATCTGTAGAGTAAAAGCGCTTGGACTTACCAGTTGTTAGGTTACTGATGATGTAGATTTGCTGATCGCAAATCATCCCTTGAATATAGTTAGCCACGCCTAATGTAGCGTTGCTATCAGTTGCAAGTATGTCATCTAGAAGTTCGCGATCATGCTCATAGAGCTTCGAGAAAGCTTGAAATAGACCCAGCTTAGATTCGATCACTGAATCGTCTTCAGTAGAGACCATCATGCGATAGTCGGCTAGGTTTTTGGGATAAGCCATAAAAAGTTCACGTAGAACGTTTAGTTTGAGCCCGTTTAATATAAGTGACGATCTAGATTTAAGAGATGTAGCTCCAAGTTCAGTATTCATCAGGACTTGAGCAACATGGGAAAAGCTATTGTAATTCCATACAATTTTGAAATTCAACGGAATTATTGTGAAAAAACGGTTAATCTTCCGGGCTACTTAGGCCTCGAAATAGCAACGTTTTTTACTTTCTCTGTATATTTAACGCTAGGAAAGTTTGGTGACCATAGCCAGAGTTTCTCTGCTGGGTAGTCCTTTTTTGTCAGCAAAAGCTAAGTAAAGAACTCTATCAGTTCTCGATTAACACTGTTAGGTGCTTCTTGCTGAATCCAATGGCCGCAATCAGGAATAGGTTTCTTGATAAAGTATTCGCCTGACAATTTCTCAGGAAAAGCATTCACAGCTGATGCTAGGATATCGTCTTCACCCCACATAAATAGTGTGGGTGAAGCCAAAGAAAGACTTGATAATCGTGAGGGGTTAAACCAGCTGGTTATCCAGTCATTCAGGCTGAAGCAATGACGTACGTGCTGTAGGACAGCTGGGATAACACCAGGCTTTTGTAGTGCAGCCTGGTATAAGTCAGTATTCGCCTGGGTAAAAGCACTTTTTCTGACAGCTTGCTGCTGGAAAAGATAGGTCAGAAAAGAAGAAAGGTTGTCTCTAATCAACCACTGGGGTAAGCCGGGGGTTTGTAACGCTAGCAGGTGCCAGTTTCGCTGTAAATAGTCCCAACTATTTGAAAGCCCATGGGTGAGAGCTACCTGCAAACGTTGAGGTCCGCTCAGTACAGCCAACTTATCTATGCTGTCTGGGAAACGACACGCCAGATTCCAAGCAATACTGCCGCCCCAATCGTGACCTACCACGTGAGCTTTTTTATAGCCTAGCTTGTGAATTAACGCATAAATATCAGCGCTTAGGGTGTCTAGATCGTAACCATTTTGAGGCTTGTCAGAGTCGTTATAACCTCGTAAGTCCGGGACAACCACCTTAAAATGTCGAGATAGATGGGGAAGCTGATGCCGCCAGGAGTACCAAAATTCAAACAGACCGTGGAGTAGTATTAAAAGCTCGCCACGACCTTGGGTGACATAATGCAGCTGCACAGAATTAGCTTTGACGTAATTATGTTCCCAACTCAAAGATGTTGCTCCAGGCAAATAATAATCTTACTCGGCTGTAAAACTCTCACAGCCGTTCTATAGTTTGTAGCACAAGTTACAACCGCCTATTCAGACTACGCAGAACGATAGGCGACCTGATACTCAACAGGTTGAATGCGGTATTTTACTAAGTTGGCTAACTCTTGAAGCTGATTGATAGCCTCGGCTCCTTCGAGTTTCATTAACTCTCGATCATCACGCATTTCTGTCCACGTAATACCATAATCTGAAACTAAAAACCGAATCAGATGGTCATCGCCAAGGCTGACCATAAATGAAGCACTATTGAGCTGATCACCGCACGTGTAACAGGACGCTAGATAACCTTGATTTTCAAGGACAATTGCTAGCGCTTTTAGATTTAAGACCAAATCTTTTACGAATTGGCGGTGCTGCTCTGCAAGTCGAACAAACATTTGCGTTCTCCTTCCCACCGGTCACATTGTAATGTTGAATCTTAATTTTTGCTTAATATTTTTTATAAACTCATCCATGAGCTTTTCTTAACCTTCAATCTCAGTAAAGCTAATTCAGGTGAAAAAGCCTGCTCTTGTCAATGTATTTGACTAAATCTTAAAAAATTATCATCCCTTTTTTCGAGGAAGCATAGTCCCAAAACTAAGCATGTAGAAGCTCTGGTTGAGGCTTGCTCGCTTCTTGTAGAAATAGCTTTATTAAAGTTGCCCAGTTCAGTAGCTAAGCTGGCATTGAGATTAGAGATGCTCCCGTTAACGATTAATGTCAGCAGCTTTGTTAAACCACTAGCTCTGCAGCGATGCCTGGCGCTGCAAGACTTTCTTGGTCAATAAACTATGACATTAGGCACACAATAGCTACCATAAGTCCATCTGTCCAGCAATGGAGTTTTCTTTGTAACGGTTTTACTAAAAAAATCAGCAAACTACTCTAAAACTTGAATCAGTTACTGGGCTAATGTCCACCAACCAAATGCTGGACCTATGAATCGAATAGTAAGCCACATAACAATCATTAAGACAATGCCAGCCCAGGCCCCACGGGTACTCCATCTGACAAAATCTTGAGATTGCTGCTTTGTGATGGGGAGCCAAGGGAGAACACGCTCAGGCTGTCCGTAGCCTTCTCCAAGTTTTGACTGTCGTCGCTTTGCCTCACCCATGACGCCCTGCTCAATTGTGTAAGTAGGTTTACTGGATATTGATTATAGCGTTTGGTTCACTGATGGTAGCCAGTTTGGATCTAAATATGTACTTTGAGCAATTGGACTTAAAGTTTTCAGGATTGTGCGTCCATAGCTACGATGATTTACTCGGTTGTCGAGTAGCGCTACTTTACCTTGCTGGGCGCTAATTGGTGCGATCGCAAGTTGCAAGGTTTGCAATGCTGTGGGTAATAAAAAGAGCCGGAACCAGTCTTGTCGATGACGCTTGTAGTAGGCCACTTGACCTGCAACTAAAGGGTTTTCAAGTGATGGGATCGGCAGAGTTGTAATAATCAGTAACCCTGGTGCTGGACAGCGAAGACGATAGTCTTGCCAAAATTCCCAGCCAGTTATCAAAATTCCATTCTGAATAATTTTTGAGCGTTCAACCTGTACACGGGAGCCATATTCCGCTGCCAGAATTGAGCCGATTTGAGCCTTTAGCGGATTATCACCCACTAAAATAACCGTGGGTTGAGTGCGTGTTTCTGACAGCTGCAGCAGATTGCGAATCTCTTGCAAAATTGCCTGGGAAAACTGATTGCTGTTGGGCATGGGCAGCTGGTCAGGGGCATAGAGGTGGATGCCGTCCTGCTGCCGGTCGGGGGTGAACTTGAGGCAGGTGAGATCATCCAGACCCAACCGTTGGCGATAGTTTTCAGCTCTGCGTTCCTCGTCGACGGCAGCACCGATTAAGACGACTGGCTGACGCTCCCAAATCGGTTTGAGGATGTCTGCTAAATGAACCGGAGCACACTGCAGGGTTAGTTGACCTGATTCACGATTCAGCTGCAGCCAAGTCATGCCATCATCTTGGACCATTTGCTGTTGAAACAACTGCCATGTTAGCGGTAGTGCCTTAAGTCCTAATGGGGTGCTCGAGAGACGCTCATATAGCTCTGTCAGCAATGCATATTCATCGATATCGGCCAGATAACAGCTGTAGGGGTTAGCCGGATGCTGAAATGCTAAATGGGTTAGTTTTACCCTCAGATCTCGAATAGTGGTTTGTTGAGATGGATAGGCCAGACCTAGCTGATGCCAGTCTGCATCATCCAGGTTACAGGTCAGCTCGGTGCGTACCCAGTCGGTTAATAAATCAATGCCGTCAATGAGGGTGACGATATTTTCAGGAAACGCTGGAGCACCAGACTGCAGAGAATAAGATGGAGCTGTTGACCTGATTTGAGCCGCCAACCAAGCGCGGGGAGTGGTGATTAGAATGCCTTGAAAGTTGCCTCCAGGCCATTGATCTCCAACTTGAATAGACTTAATCGTCGGTAATGTCTGGAGAAGCGTTGGAATTTCATCCTGAACTAGTTGCCGATGAATAGCATCGGGGACAACTAGGACGAGCGGGCCAGGCCATACTAGGGCAGGCATGAGGTAGCTCAGACGATAGCGTCCACGATAGGCGGCAGTGCTCCCTGTCTGCAGAAGTGCGCTCCGACCCAACCGCAAGGCTCTAGCTACCAATCGCGCCATGGTCAAGTGATGTGGCCACTGTGTGTGGCCCCGCTGGCGTAAAAACTCTCTGAGTAACTGGTGAACCTCTGCCTCAATCACGTCTGCTGTGACTCTCGTTATGACGTAATAACTCAGCCAAATACTCAAGAAATGACCCAGTCGTGTGTCTCATTGTGCCATACTCCCCTGAGGTCTTCAGCTTATTGCCAACAACCAGACTTTAGACTGGTCATGGTTTGATTTGTTCTGTAAACGCGCGCCTTACAAGTCTTCTAGTATGTTACTGCCTTCTATCAAGAGCCAACCCCAACCGGTGCGTACTATCGGGATCGTCGGTTTAGGTCTTATCGGTGGTTGTTTAGCGCTCGATTTGAAGCAGTTGGGGTACCCCGTTTATGGGGTTGCTCGTCGCTCAGCTACGGTGACTGCTGCACTGGAGATGGGCATTGTGACCCAGGCAGAGTGCGACCTCGCTTTGTTGTCTCAGGCTGATTTGGTGTTTGTCTGCACACCCATGGCGCTAATTGTGCCCACGGTACAGCGGCTGATTGAGCATTTACCTGCGTCAGCGATTGTGACAGATGTGGGATCAGTTAAGGGCGACATCGTAACGGCAGCGACTGCTATTTGTCCGAATTTTGTGGGGGGACATCCTATGGCGGGTAAAGCAGAGTCGGGCATAGCGGCGGCAGAAGCGGGCTTATTTCGAAAACGCCCCTATGTGGTGACGCCGATTGAGACGACACAATTAGCAGCCGTGGATCAGGTGGTTGCGATCGCATCCCAACTCGGCGCTCAGGTACATATATCTACGCCCGCTGCCCACGATCAGGCCGTAGCCGCTATTTCTCATTTGCCAGTCATGGTCAGTTCTAGTTTGATCCACACGTGTCTGAGCGAGTCAGATACCCACGTCAAAATGCTAGCTCAGCAGTTAGCCAGTAGTGGCTTTTGTGACACCAGTCGTGTGGGCGGAGGCAATCCTGAATTGGGCACTATGATGGCGCAGTTTAATCGACCAGCTTTGCTGAAGGCTCTGCAGCAATATCAGCACCAGTTAGATACTGTCATTGAGCTAATTGAGTCAGAGCAGTGGGAGGCGCTAGAGCAGAGGCTTATTGTGGCTCAGCAAAAACGACCTAAGTACCTTTAAACCTCATTTTGTGTGAGGTTGGCTCAGGCTGGTTGCTTTCCCTCTGTCTCAGCCATAATCACGGGCTCTTGATACAAAATTGTGGTGAAGGTAACAGTAGAGCCTAGACCCTCACCCATACTAATAAACTGGACCTTACCTCCCATTGCCTCAATGAGCCGCTGTGAAATGGCTAGCCCCAGACCTGTGCCACCATACTGTCGAGTTCGTTCACCATCGACCTGGCTAAAGGTTTGAAAGAGTCTGTTTTGTTTTTCTAGAGAGACGCCAATGCCAGTATCTTCAACACTGATTTTGATGTGTCCTGGCCAAACTCGCCCCTGAAAACGTACGTTTTGGGGTTTAACTTCAGCGCTAATGGTGATTCCTCCTTCCGGGGTAAATTTGATGGCGTTCCCTATTAAGTTGAGCAGAACTTGCAGAATTCGTTGATAGTTCCCGTACAGCTTGATTTCATCCAGCGTTGCAGGCAGCTTCATGTCAAAATATAGCCCCCGCTGCTCGGCCTGAGGACGTGTAAAGTTCTCCACATCGCAAAATAATTCTTGTAGGCTGACGGCGGTCAGCTCAATTTCCATCTTGCCCGCCTCAATCTTGGCGATGTCGAGCACATCGTTAATTAGATTCAGCAAGTGAAGGGCAGATTTGTGAGCTTCTTCAATAAACTCTTCCTGCTCATCAGGGTCATCCGCCATACCGTCTAACACTAACCGCAGAAAGCCAATCATTCCGTTTAGCGGGGTGCGTAGCTCGTGGGACGTATTGGCTAGAAATTCACTCTTAAGTCGAGAGGCCTCTTCAGCGTGGCGTCTGGCCTCTTCTAGCTCATCGTTTTTGTCGATTAGTTTTTCGTTTGCTTTTTGAAGATCGTCCGCTAGAGTACGACTTGCCTCAAATAATTTGGCATGGGCAATGGCAGTACCCACCTGGTCGGTAAGCTCACTAACCAATTCGATCTCTAGTGGATGCCAGGGACGCTCAGGCGGCATCTGCAACAGCAATACGCTATTGGGCTCATCGCGGTAACAAGTCGCGACTGTTAAAACGGTGTAAGGCCCAGCATCATTATCTTCTCGGTCAAAATCCGACAGAACTGGTTTGAGGGTATTAATGGTGCAGCGAAAGTCTTGTTTAGTTTTCAGCTCAAAGGTTTGCCCCAGACAAGGGTCTAACTCGGGCTGGTGAAACTCTGTGACTACGTTTAAGGTTTGCATTGCGACTGAATAGTCGCATACCAAACAGCGATGAAGATTTAGAAGTTTGCCCAATCCATCTACTGTTTGCTGCCAAATCGTCTCTAATTCCAGCGTTTTGCGAATGTTAGATGCAATATTGGTGAGCACCCCGTGATAGTTGGAGACATGGGCCAGCAAGCCTGCTTGGGCACTATTAGAGGAGTTGGCTGCAATGCTTACGGAACTTAAGTTCTGAGGTATTCTGACGCCGCCAGCTACGGTCAAAATAGAGCCCTCTCCTTTGAGATAACTTTGCTCTGGGTTATCCGGCCATTCCACCAAACTCAGATTAAAGTCTAAACCGACTGGATGGGGGCCACACCGGACAACACATTGAAATCTCTGAGCTTGTCCGTCAGCTAATACTTGCTCAACCCGCTGTAAATAGGGCGCAATAGCGACAGGGCCAAACAGCTTACCAATTGATTCATGTAAGTAATGATCGGGGTCCGCTTGAATTGTGTAGGGCCAGTTGATAGCTACAATCCGACCGTTGGGATCGTGGATAACTTGAAGGGAGGAATTATCAACTGTGGCGGGAACAGCCATAGGCTCAGGGTCTACTATCAATTGCGATCGCATAGTTGTCAGAAATCTCTAGCCCTATACTTAACTGATTACGAGTTTTCCCTGTCTGGATCAGAAACATCTAAGCTGAGATCGCCCGTCAGCAGTATGACAGACCTCAAAATTCTCTGCCCACAGGGTAATAAATGCTGCAAATCTAAATGTTGCTTAGATTCCATCAAGAGTTTTAGTAAGACACCCCAATTACCTCTTATATTGTCACGAGATTCATTAACGGTCACCCCTTTAGCGGCGCGTTCAAGGGATCAACTGCACAAACCATCAAATTTTCTTGTTTGAACTAAGACACTGCTTATTCTAGAAAAAGCTCACCCTTAAAACCGTGTGGATGTGAGCCAGCCTCCTCAGGACGAGCAAAGTGCTAGAACAAAGCATTAAGATAAACGCAGCGCTTCTTAACGTTATAGCTGGAACTTCTTCTTTCCATGACCGACGCACCCGTATCTCGTATTCGCAATTTTTCAATCATTGCCCATATTGATCATGGAAAGTCTACGCTGGCAGATCGGTTACTGCAGGAGACTAATACCATCAGCGAGCGGGATATGAAAGCTCAGGTGCTAGACACCATGGATTTGGAGCGGGAACGGGGTATCACTATTAAGCTCCAGGCCGCTCGCATGAACTATCAAGCCAAAGATAGAGAGCAGTACGTATTAAATTTGATTGATACACCAGGGCACGTTGACTTTTCCTATGAAGTCTCCCGTGCGTTGGCTGCCTGTGAAGGGGCGCTGCTGGTGGTAGATGCCTCCCAGGGTGTGGAAGCCCAGACGCTGGCCAATGTCTATCTAGCCTTAGAAAACGATCTAGAGATTATCCCTGTCCTAAATAAGGTGGATTTGCCAGGTGCAGAGCCTGAGAGAGTTAAGAAGGAAATTGAAGATATTGTTGGTCTAGACTGTAGCAATGCCATTCTGGCCTCAGCAAAAGAAGGGATCGGCATTACTGAAATTTTAGAAGCCATCGTAGAAACTGTTCCTAAGCCTGAAGATAATACGGAGAAGCCACTGCGGGCTCTGATTTTTGATAGCTACTACGACAGCTATCGCGGTGTGATCGTTTATTTTCGAGTCGTTGATGGGACCCTGCGTCGTCGCGATCGCATTCGTCTGATGGCCTCTGGCAAAGAATACGAAATTGACGAGCTAGGCGTACTTTCCCCCAACCAGGTGGAAGTGGATGAGCTTCATGCTGGAGAAGTCGGCTATGTTTCCGCCTCTATCAAAGCTGTGGCCGATGCCCGTGTCGGTGACACCATAACGCTTGTAAAACGGAAGGCTGAAGAGCCACTGCCAGGTTATGTAGAGGCGAACCCTATGGTTTTCTGTGGTCTTTTCCCTACTGACTCTGACCGTTACGAAGACCTGCGTGAGGCTCTAGAAAAACTACGCCTCAACGATGCTGCCCTGCAGTATGAGCCTGAAACCTCTAGCGCCATGGGCTTTGGTTTCCGCTGTGGCTTTTTAGGGCTGCTGCATATGGAAATTGTGCAGGAGCGCTTAGAGCGAGAATACAACCTGGACCTAATTACTACTGCGCCCTCTGTGGTTTATCGTGTTACCACCATAGATGGCGAGGTGCTCAATATTGATAATCCCTGCGAATTGCCTGAGCCCCAGGAGCGAGAAAAAATTGAAGAACCCTACGTCAAAGTAGAAATTTTTACCCCTGAGGAATTTGTTGGCACTCTGATGGATCTGTGTCAGACCCGTCGCGGCGACTTTAAGGATATGAAGTATCTGACAGAAGGGCGCACGACGCTGGTGTATGAGATTCCTTTGGCAGAAGTGGTGACTGACTTTTTTGATCAAATGAAATCCCGTTCCCGAGGATACGCCAGTATGGAGTATCAGCTAATCGACTATCGGGTGAATCATCTGGTGAAACTGGATGTCATGATCAACGGTGATAAGGTTGACCCTCTTGCTGCTATTGTGCATCGCGATCAGGCTTACTACGTGGGTAAGGCCCTGGCAGAAAAGCTGAAAGAACTAATTCCCAGACACCAGTTTAAGATCCCAATTCAGGCCGCGATCGGTAGCCGGATTATCGCCAGTGCAAGTATTCCAGCCCTGCGTAAAGACGTACTGTCTAAGTGTTATGGCGGTGATATTTCCCGTAAGAAAAAGCTACTCAAGAAACAGGCCAAAGGTAAGAAGCGCCTGAAGGCCATCGGTACGGTGGATGTGCCCCAAGAAGCATTCATGGCAGTTCTGAAATTAAACTAATGATCCTAAAAGCCCCAGCGTGAGGTGATGGATGCAAAGTTATTTGGCATCCATCCAGTTTTTACCTGAGTTAATTTCTACTTTTAGGGGAACCGACAACTTCACGACCGATTCCATGGTGTGAGCAATTTTTTCCTCTAGTTCTGGCCATTCATCGGGTGGAATTTCGAAGATCAATTCGTCATGGACCTGTAGCAAGAGTCTGGCCTGATATTCCTTGAGCACTTCGTGTAGCTGAATCATGGCAATTTTAATGATGTCAGCACTCGATCCCTGAATGGGGGCATTGGCTGCAGCTCTCAGGAGACCGGCGTCATAGCCACCGGGTCGGAGATGATCCAGATCAATTTCTTCAGGGGGTCTGCCCTTCAGGGGCTTTAAGCTGTTGCTCGAAAAGTTGAAATATCGGCGGCGTCCCAAAATAGTCTCCACATAACCATAGGCAATAGCTTCTCGCTGCATCTGTTGCAGATACTCAAACACCCGTGAATAGCGCTCGTTAAATTTGTCAATAAATGATTTAGCTTCAGTGCGGCTCACCCCCATTTCTCTGGCAAAACGGACGGCACCCATGCCGTAAATCACGCCGAAGTTGATGATTTTGCCCATGCGGCGCTCTTCGCTAGAAATGTCTTCTTTATCTAGCAGTAGTTGAGCTGTCAAACTGTGGACATCGTCGCCGTTGCGATAGGCGTCGACTAGAACCGACTCACCGCTGAGGTGTGTCAAAATGCGTAGCTCAATTTGGGAGTAGTCGGCAGCTGCTAAAAGCCAGCCATCTTGAGGTAAAAACGCCTGGCGAATCTGGCGGCTAAAAGCCGTGCGAACAGGAATATTTTGCAGGTTGGGATTAGATGATGATAAACGTCCGGTCGCGGTAACGGCCTGGTTAAAGTCGGTGTGGACTCGGCCAGTATCGGCTCGCACCAGCTTAGGTAGAGCATCTACATAGGTGGACTTCAGCTTTGATAGTGTCCGATGGCTGATAATGCAGTCCACTACAGGATGATCGCCCTGTAGTTTTTCTAAGGTAGAGGCGTCTGTCGAGTAACCGGTTTTAGTTTTGCGGGTTTTCTTTTTGCTTAGCCCTAGGGTTTCAAACAGCAAGACGCTGAGCTGTTTGGGAGAGCCGAGATTAAATTCTTCGCCTGCGTAGTCATAGGCTTTGATTTGCAGCTCGTAGAGATCGGCTTCTAGCTGTTCTGAAAACTGCTTGAGGTAGGGTTCGTCGATACGGATGCCAGTGGCTTCCATGTTGGCAAGAACGGCTTCGAGGGGGACTTCGATATCGCGGAATAATGTGGCGATCGCATCCACCTCACTCAATTCAGCCTGCAAAATCGGCACCAGCCGATAAGTCGTATGCACATCCCCACCGCAATAAACCGCTACTTGATCAATCGCAATATCGGCGATAGTTTTCCCCTTTGGCACCAGATCGCTGTAGCTCTGTGCTGCCACATTCAAATATCGCAGTGATAAGTCTGTCAGATTGTGGCTATTTTCTGGATTGAGTACGTAGCTAGCCAGCATTGTGTCAAACACTACCCCAGCCAGGTCAACGCCCTGACGCTTGAGTACGGCTCGGTCATATTTAGCGTTTTGGAGTGCTTTTGGATAGTCAGCACTTACCAAAATTGGTTGGAGTGCAGCCAAGACATCTGCTAAAGCTAACTGCTCTCCTGCCTGATGACCCACTGGCACATAGGCCATATCCTCCGGCCCATTTCCCCAGCAGCAGCCAATGCCTACCAGATCAGCATCCAGCGGGTCAATCGCCGTTGTCTCCGTATCCCAAGCCACAGGCTGATTAATATTGGTTTGACTCTTTAGCTTAGTGACCAAGTTCTGTAGCTGAGTAGCTGTAGTAATAATCTGTGGCCTAATGTCGACTGCTTCCACTTCGCTGGCCACATCTGTTTCTTCTGCAGTAAAAAAGGCAAGATCCTCATCTTCAACAGTTGCGGCTACCTTGGCAGGAGTTGCTTTAACCTCACCTCCAAAAGCTTCCTGTAATTTATTGAGTCGGTTAATAAAATGCTGGAATTCCAACTGCTTTAGCAATGGAATGACTGTTGTCTCATCAAAGCCTTCTAGTTTGCAGTCTGCCAGGTCGACGTCTAGATCAACATCAGTGACGATGGTGGCTAGATATTTAGACTTGTCAGCGTCTTCTTTGCCAGTCTCTAGCTTTTTCTTGACCGCTCCTTTCATCTCAGGCAAGGCTGTGTATACACCTTCTAGGTTGTTGTGTTCTGTCAATAATTTGACGGCTGTTTTCTTACCGATGCCCTTTACTCCAGGAATATTGTCTGAGGTGTCGCCACACAAGGCTTTGTAGTCGATTACCTGGCTAGGCGTGATGCCTAGCTTTTCCTCAACTTCCTTGATGCCATATTCCTTGGCTAGGCCATTGGTGCGGCCAAACGTGCTTCCCAAGTGCAGCACTTTAATATGCTCGTTGTCGTCAATCAGCTGAAATAGGTCCTGGTCCCCACTCAGAATTCTGACGGCATAGCCTTCTTGCTCTGCTTTGATGGCCAAGGTGCCGATGACGTCATCCGCCTCAAATCGAGGTGCTGTAAGAATCGGCAGCTTAAATCCCGCCAGCAGCTCCTTTAAATTCTCAACGTCCTCAAGAAAGTCCTCGGGTGCTTCAGGACGCCCTTCTTTATAGCTATCGGCTGCTTCGTGGCGGAATGTAGGTTGAGCCAGGTCAAATGCGACAGCTGCATAGTCGGGTTTTTCTACCACCATCATGTCGCTCATGGACTTGAGAAAGCCAAAGCATACGCTGGTGGGAATACCAGTAGATGTGCGCAGTCCGCCATCGCGACTTTTGGCGTGGGCATAGTAAGACCGAAACGCCAGAGAATGACCGTCGATGATTAGCAGGGTGGGTCTGTCAGAACTCAAAACACTTGTCGCCAATGCAGCTTTTTAATTATGGGTCAGTTTGGCAATGGAGATACAGTTGAATTACCCGAGGGCAAAATGCCGTTGCTCGGTCTAATTCCGTTAGACGATTTAGGACTGCAGCCAGATTTACAAAACCAGCAAATTAAGGCCTCACCACAGACTGGAAAGGATACCTATTTGATGGTTTTGTAGGTAGTGATTTTTAATTCTGCTCATTGAAATCAGTTTATGGAGCCAGAATTAGTGAACATAGTAAAGTCACGGTCAATAGTGATTTAACAGCACATGGATTTGTCCTTGGTTTGATGTGTAGGATGAAGAGGTGTTGCGATCTCGCCTCAAGTAACCAGATTGTTAGCACTATATGAATTCCGCCATAAGTATTAAAAGCTATTGAGACTCCGGACTGTCAGGCTTCCGTGGCGAACTTGTATTTATAACATCTATCCTGTCAGAGCTATGTCGTTGTCATTAGATGCACTTTGGGTGATTGTGAGCGCTAGCCTAGTGTTTCTGATGCAAGCGGGCTTTCTATGTGTAGAAGCGGGTTCTACTCGTCGCAAAAACAACATCAACGTTGCCATTAAAAATATTGCGGATGTTGGCCTATCAATCATTATGTTTTGGGCCTTTGGCTACGGCTTGATGTTTGGGACCTCTTTGCACGGCTGGTGGGGGTTTAGTGATTTTTTGCCCGAGTTTAACCAAGCTGATAGCTGGCCTATTATTTTCTTTCTATTTCAGGCAATGTTTTGTAGCACCGCTGTCACCATTGTGTCGGGAGCAGTGGCTGAGCGCATGACATTTAGGGGGTATTTGTTTAGCGCTGTACTGATATCCGGTCTTGTCTATCCAGTATTAGGTCACTGGGTCTGGGGTGGGTTAGAAAGGTCTGCAGAAATTGGTTGGTTAAGCCAAAGAGGCTTTGTCGATTTTGCCGGTTCTACCGTAGTCCACAGTTTAGGAGGATGGGTTTCTCTGGCCGCAGTTTTGGTTATTGGCCCCCGTCTGGGTCGCTTTTCTCGACAAAACTTCGATCAGCAAGCACCCAGTTCAGATCTGCCCTTAGCCTTTTTAGGCGCGCTACTAATGTGGTTTGGCTGGTTTGGGTTCAACGGTGGCAGCACGCTTGCATTTAATGATCAGGTCCCCAGAATCCTGGTGAATACATTGTAAGCAGGGGCCGCAGGACTTACGGCCCCGTTGACATGGTCCCTGATGGTGCAAAAGCATCACTTACCGTTTAAGGCTGTGATGAATGGAACCCTGGCGGGGTTAGTGTCGATTACCGCCAGTTGTCATGCGGTGTCTTTGAGTAGTGCGGTGCTGATTGGAGGCATAGGCGGATTGGTGATGTTAGGTGTGGATGCCCTGTTAGATCAACTACGCATTGACGATGCAGTCGGAGTCATTCCTGTACATCTTGGCCCAGGTATTTGGGGAACGTTAGCCGTTGCATTATTTGGTGATTTAGAGCGATTAGACACAGGGTTGAACCGTTTGGAGCAATTTTTTGCCCAGGTTTCAGGTGTCTTAGCCTGTGGCCTATGGTCATTTACGGTAACGTTGCTGGTCTTCTTACTGCTTAGTCGGTATGTGTCGCTGCGGGTGTCCCTTAAGCAAGAGTACATAGGCTTAAATGTGTCAGAACATGGCGCGCGCAATGAGTTTCAGAATTTATTTGAAACGATGCAAACCCATGCGAAAACCGGTAATTTACAGCGCCGGGTAACAGCCAGTGCATTGACAGAAATCGGTCAAATTAGCCGTTGGTATAACCAGGTAGTTGATGCGTTAGAGCGCTCTACGGCCAGAACAAATGCAATTATCATGACTGCAGCGGACGGCATTTTGACGGTTGCTCCGGACACCTTGACTGTTCAGAGTACGAATCCGGCTGTTGAAAAAATCTTTGGTTGCCACTGGTTACATGCGGTTGGACAATCCCTCACTACCTTAATAGAGACAGATTTGGTGCAGTCTCAAGATGCTGCTTTTCAATCTTTGCAACAGTTTTTGCAACAGGGGTGCCGTACAGGTGATGCCTATACGGCAATTGGTATACACAATGAGGGTCGACGATTTCCGGTTGAGGTTTTAGTCACTGATTCCCAATTAAGGTCTACTAACTTTTTGACCATCATGGTGAGGGATATCACTGAGCGTAAGGAATCAGAAGCCGCGTTGATGGCTTCCGAATTAGAGGCCCGTAGAGCTGCCCATCAACTGGAAAAAGCGCTAGACGATCTGAAGCACGCTCAGGCCCAGCTATTGCAAAGCGAAAAAATGGCAGGGCTAGGCCAGCTAGTCGCTGGCATTGCCCATGAGATCAATAACCCTGTAGGTTTTATTTATGGCAACCTTGAACATGCTATGGAGTATGTAGAAGACTTGCTTTTGGTGATTAGTCACTACCAAGCGCAGGCGATTGAGTTGCCACCAGAGCTGCAAAAGGATGTTGAGAATGCAGATGTAGCCTATATCAGAAAAGATTTTCCAAAATTAATTGGCTCCATAACAACTGGTACAGAGCGCATTCGAGAGATTGTTCAGTCGTTGAGAAAATTTGCCCGCTTTGGTGAATCAGAGGTGAAAACCGTCGATATCCACAGAGGATTGGATAACACTTTGATGATGCTAGCCCATCGTTTGAATATGACGGCTATACGTCCCTAAATCTTGGTGTATAAACGCTTCGGTGATGTTTCTGA
>ERZ1740070.578-NODE-578-length-24772-cov-6.362099_pt1 | contig 24772 bp, 27 predicted proteins | sample MGYA00581734_ERZ1740070 | MGnify/ENA primary metagenome ERZ1740070 (study PRJEB43018, sample SAMN04849744) | marine metagenome | isolation source: floating plastic debris | place: Pacific Ocean | collected 2008-09-01 | study: EMG produced TPA metagenomics assembly...
AGCCATAGCTCAATGTCGGGCAGCGTATGGTTGTACAGGGGGGTATCTGCTGAAGGAAGGGTCATGGGGTGTTTCTAAATTGTGTAAAACGGTAGGGATGAAAGGGTAAAGTCGCTATTGGTGATGCCTAGGATAAATACTAAAGCCAAGCAGGCGGCAAAGGTGAGTCCTAGGATAAAGAGCGCAAAGATTTCTCCAGCAGATAGGGGGCGATCGGTTGGGTCTAGATATGCGTAGCGCGATTCAAAAGGGGCATCTTTTCTAGCCCTATTTTCTAGGTCTCTGGGTGCCTGACTGACATAAATCCGAGAATAGCCAATTTGGCTATCGTAGATTAGGCGCTGCTCTGGATTACTGAGGGTGCCATAGGCCTCGTTGAGAGCCTGAAATTTTTTGGTTGCGATCGCACCCGATAGTTCAGTCGTGTCCGGGTGGTAAAGCTTACTCAATTCTCGATAAGCGCGTCGAATCTCCTGGGCAGAGGCCGTTGGTTTGACCCCCAGAAGTTCGTAGTGGTTTTTGGGACTGTCCTCAGAGACGCTATTTGTCATGACTAATTACTAGACTATGCCACCGCCTCTAACGTCACTTGGCTCAGAAGCTCACTGTCTGCGCCACGGATCAGTCGAATTTGGGCCAGGGTAAACACAACGGGAATGACCCGCGTGTAGTTTGAAGCAATGGCTCGCCAGCCCAAATCCGCTATAAACCAAGCCCACAAAGCAGGCCCTAAAAAGGCAAATACGCCTCGCACAGCACCGTATCGCGCCGTATTTAATACCATGCCACGTGAAGCCAGCTGAACAGCCGCTTTCCCTTGAATCTTGGCACCTAATGTAGCCGCCCCCCGCAATGTTTGTTGCCCTACCTGATAACGAGCCAGTTGCAAAGCAAACTGTTTAGCAATCTGCTGCAGTAGCCAAGGGCGAATAACGGAGCTAACGGCCACTGCGCCGCTACCTTTGAGCACTAGAGCCAGAGGATTTTTTTGCAGCTGGGGTGATAGCTTCTGAAAATGCTCAGCCTGGGCTAATTCGGTGGTCAGCCGCCGCTGGAGCTGAGTCTGCTGACTCGGTGTTAGCCGATGCCAAGCTTTCTCAAGCAACTGCAAAAAGATTTCCGCTTCCAAATCGAGTGTGGAGAGCTGACCGGCCACCTCAAGCTTGAGGTGGCGGCTCAACTGCAGCAAGACTTGTCGATAGCTAACCTGATGAGTATCTTTACGTAGCACTGTTAGCCCATCAGCCGCCAAGTAGCGAAATCGAGATTCAATCCGCTCAATGCAGTCATGGCGATCAAAGCCCTGCACCACCTGGGGCGAAGGAGTACACCAGTAATCTAGCGGATTAAACTTTGGTCGAAATAGCACCTCGGCCAGAGCGGCCAATTCTTCACGGGTCGCTAACTCTAACCCCGTTCTGAGCTCATCCACAAGTCAGCTAATCGCTCCAAACACCACAATTTTGCCTCTTAATTCTACATAGTTCTCTATGCAAACGGGAGCGCCTCAACCCTGAGAAACCGATGAAATCAGAGTTTTTTTGCTTCCCTACTGCCATAGCTCTGCCATAAAACGAGACAGCTTGAACCCAATCTATTTTTCCAATCGCACGGCGTACCATTGCCAGGAAACTCCAGGACTGACCTCAAATTCACAAGCCGTATCACGCAGATGCTTAACTTGATCATCCAGGGAATCAAATTTTTGCAAGTCCCGAGGTAGTGGGGCTGAATATTTAGCCAACATCGTTTTGAGCTTTGCCAGCAGCTCATCAGGCTCTAGAAAAGTCTCACCAGCGCCGGGCACCAGCAGCACAAACATGTCTTCGCTATACATCGTGGCATCTGCCATCGTTAACTCCTTACATCAAAAGGGTTTCTCCTATCAATCCTAATAGCGTTGATCAAACACTGGTAACAGCAAAAAGCTGGCAGCCTTTTTTTAGCGTTAGATAACATTTGCTTGAAGTATCAATACACACAAAATGGGTAGCAGTGATACTATTGTTGGGTATACACCACAATCCCTACCGGATTACCGGACAATTACCTAGCCTCAAAAATCTAACGATTTGCTTGGTAATATCACTGATTAATCATCTGTCTGACTACAATTAGCGTTGCTAGTCCACTTCCCGAAATACCCACCCAAGGCTGAAGCACTCATTGCTATGCTTGCAGGCTTTTCGGATTTCTTTTGTTCACTGTTCTGCTATCGATCGCTACATCATGGTTCAAGCTCCGATTTCACCTGGTAAGCAAGCTGCTGAGGCTTCAACGTCGCCTGGCAAAAAAGTATCTAGGCTCGAAGGCATTAAAGAGCGTAGCCAGTTTCTAAGGGAACCGGTAGCAACTGAGTTAGCTCAAGATACGACTCACTTCAGCGAAGACGGTATCCAGATTCTGAAGTTTCACGGATCCTATCAACAGGATAACCGAGACAATCGAATCAAAGGCCAGGAAAAGGATTACCGCATGATGCTGCGGACCCGAAACCCAGGGGGCTTGGTATCTCCAGAGCTGTACCTAACTCTAGATGAGCTGTCAGACAAATATGGCTACAGCAATATTCGCGCCACCACTCGTCAAGCCTTTCAGCTCCACGGCATCCTGAAGAAAAATCTGAAGGACACCATGGCATCGATTATCCGCAGCATGGGGTCTACCCTGGGAGCCTGCGGAGATCTCAACCGCAATGTAATGGCGGTGCCTGCCCCGTTTAAGGATAAGCCTGAGTATGTGTATGCGCGGGACTATGCCAATCGCATTGCTGACTTGCTAACGCCTCAGACCCCTGCCTATTACGAGATTTGGCTAGATGGAGAAAAGGCGGTTACGGGTGAAGAGCACCCCGACGTAGTGGCGGCTCGTCAGCGCAGCGGCACCATCGTCCATGACAATGTGGAGCCCATCTATGGCACCCATTACATGCCTCGGAAGTTTAAGTGCTCAGTTACAGTTCCCGGTGATAATTCCATTGATGTTTACACCCAGGATGTGAGCCTGGTGGTGATTGTCGATGAAAATAAAGAGCTACAGGGCTTTAACGTTCTAGCGGGGGGTGGTATGGGCCGCACCCACAATAAAGAGGAGACTTTCGCCCGCATTGCTGATGAAATCGGCTACGTGGACAAAGACGATGTCTATGACCTGGTGAAGGCAATTGTCGCCACCCAGCGTGACTACGGGGACCGGGTACAGCGACGCCACGCTCGCATGAAGTACTTAATCCACGACTGGGGTGTGGAGAAATTCCGGACTAAGGTTGAAGAATATTTTGGCAAGCGCCTTCAACCCTATAAGTCTCTGCCTGAGTGGACGTTCTATGACTATTTGGGCTGGCACGAACAGGGGGATGGCAAGCTATTTCTCGGTATCCACATTGAAAATGGCCGCATCCATGACAGAGGTGCGTTTAAGATCAAATCAGCACTAAAGGAAATTGAGCTGCGATATCGGTTACCGATTCGGTTGACTGGCAACCAGAGTTTGCTGCTGACTGAGATTGACCCAGCGGATAAGGCTGAAATTGACCATATTTTGAGCAGCAATGGCATTGACGCAGAAGATCAGATCAATCTGCTGCACCGCCATGCTATGGCCTGCCCGGCATTACCCACCTGCGGTCTAGCCGTGACTGAGTCGGAGCGTGCGATTCCTAGCGTGTTAGATCGAATTCAGTCACTGTTAAACAAGTTGGGGCTCAAACAAGAGCATTTTGTCACTCGTATGACTGGCTGCCCCAATGGCTGTGCTCGGCCTTATATGGCGGAGCTGGGCTTTGTCGGCAGCGCTCCCAATTCATATCAGCTATGGCTGGGGGGCTCCCCTAACCAGACTCGTCTGGCACAGCCCTACATGCAGAAGATGAATATTGACGATCTAGAGACCACTCTAGAGCCGATGTTTGCCTTCTTTAAGAAGGGTCGCCAGTCGGGTGAAAGCTTTGGTGATTTTTGCGATCGCATCGGCTTTGAGGCTATCCGCAACTTCTCTGAGTCCTATATCCCGGCGAAGAAGGCATCGGGTCGTCGCAAGCACCGCGTAGGCGTGTCTGGCGAGATCTACCAGCAATTAAAGGACGCTGCTGCTAATAAAGGGTTGAGCATGGCTCAGATTACAGAAGATGCGATCGCAGCCTATCTCAATAACCAAACTAACTAACGCCCATTTTTGGGTTAATCAATGGCTAAGTTCACCAGTACTCCAAATCGTTGCGTCATTGTAGACGGCAAGGAGCTTTGGCTCAGCCGTAGCGTAACTGTCCTAGCCATCCTGGTGGTGGTTTGTGATGGGAGAGCCTACGTCCCCCTAAATAAGCGCGGGCCAGACCTACCTTCTGAAGTAGGAAAGTGGTGTTTGGCTGGCGGCTATCTGGACTATGACGAGACCATTGGTGGTGCCGTCATGCGTGAAGTCTGGGAGGAGTTGGGTCTAGATTTAGAAGAACTCCAGGCTCAGCACAGGCTAGTAGGGTCCCTAGATCAGCCCAGCCTTGTTTTTAGCGAACCTCGACGATCACAAAACATCACCATGCATTACCCCCTGATGGTATTCCTCACGTCAGGGGCTCAACTCCCACAGCTAGCTCCCAAAGTTAGCAAAGGAGAAGTCACTGACGTTGGCTGGTTCTCCTTAAAAGAGGTGCTGCAGATGGATTTAGCCTTTAATCATCAAGAGATACTGCAGCGATGTCTTGACAATGAATTTGCTAAGATTTGGCCAGCCCCCCATCTGACATAATTACGCCTACCGCTACATGCAGCACACCTCTAAAAACGCTCAAAAAATCGCTGACAGTAACTATCAATCCCTGAGTAATCAGCATTTATTTAGCCAGTACATGCTGCAAAATCAGGTACGCGATCAGGTATTCATAGCATCGCTAAATACTTTCAAAGCCGAACTACAAAGAATCAAAAAATCTGCAGCTCTGCGCCATGCCACCCTTGATTGGTACTTAGCAGAATTAAAGCATTTAAGACAGCAATTTGATGACTATGTCAAAACATTGCGTCGTCAGGGGCTAATGGAGTTCACACTGCCTATGGAACTGGCTCTGTTTGGTACCCGAGCGCAGTGGTTTGTGCAATATCAGGGGCCTCAGATTCGCAACGGCTGGCAACAGGTCGCCCACGGATTTCAGCAAATGTCTACCCCAGACAAACGGTAATCTACCCTGAATGAAGCTGCACATTGACAATCCCTAAATCAAAATTTTCAGGGTCAAAATCGCCACCCACTTCATCCCACCTAGCTAGATGCTGAGGGTCGCTCGGGTCATCCAAAATTTCAAGCAACTCGTTATATCCCCAAATACCACCACAGCCTTCTGGAGGGCAGCGTAACTCACCAGTAACACAGTGGGGATAGTGACCTTGAGGATCGGCCGGCAGCACCATCTCTACTTCTATCGTATGAAACCAACCATCACGGAGATCATAGACATAGCAAAACTGCACTAAATCATCGCGAACAATCTCATTTAGCGGCATTTCTAACAAAAAAGGCTCCGTATCCGAACGTTGTTTACCAATACGGTAGTGATAGTTCGATAAATTTTGCCAACCCATAGCAATCTGCACAATACGATGCAGCTCTTCCAAACTAGTGCCGGCACTCACCAACAATCGTCGCCAAATAGCCGGTTCACTGTCGGTTAAGGTAAGTTTGAGTTGATAAATACGATTGTTGGCCATCAAAGGGCGGCTCCATGTTCGCCTAGCCAATCTTCACCCAGCTGAATAGTAATGTCAGAGTCAAGGTTGCCTGTGCTCTCCACACGCACCTCACCGATGCGTAAAAACTGATGCAGCATTGATGCACTAGCGCGATCTCCTCGTTGGGCAACGATGCGAGTCTCGGGAAGCAGCTCATTTAATTCACTACCCACAATCACATTGCGGTAGCCGCTGTCATACAGCGTATCGATCAAAGACTGAACAGCTAGATCGTCACCAGTGCTATCTTGCACCACTACCCTCAAAAATGAGGGGCTTGCCGCTTCCATGACTTGAGCTGATTCCAACCCAAAGTATTGCTCTACCATCTCGTCAATGCTGGCGTAGTCTGGCAGCCAATAACTAAGGTTATATTCCGTTGGGCTACTAAAATTGCCAGGTAGCATCAACATCTGCACATCTGAGCGGTCTGTTTGAGAACCGTAACCGACTAACGCCACTAGTTCTTCAACAGAAAGGTTAGTGTCAACGTGGGACTGGATCACCGATAAAATTTTTGGAAGTCGTGCTATCGTCGCAGGGTTTAGTGTTTGCTCAATCACTGAACGCATCATTGTCTGCTGACGCTGTACCCGACCGATATCGCCATTTTCATCGTAGCGAAATCTCAGAAACTGCAGTGCTTGGTTGCCATCTAAGGTTTGCTCCCCAGCCTTGAGATTGATATACAGATGCTGGCTATCGTCTTGATACTTCATATCTTGTGGAACATTCACTGTGACGCCCCCCAGGGCATCAATCAGTTTTTCCACACCTTGCACATTGATACGCACATATCGATCGATTGCCACCCCTCCCAGCAAATCGCTAATCGATTCCGCCGTCAGCGCAGGGCCACCGTTTAAGTTAGCTTCATTAATTTTAGTTAGTGCACCGCTTACCAGCGCTCGTGTATCGCGGGGCACAGACATCACCACCAACTGCCCTGTGCGTGGATTAAACCGCAGCAACAGCATCGTGTCTGACAATCCCTCAAAGGAATTAACTAAGGCGTGATACCCCAGCTCCTCGGCCCCCTCAACAGGCGTATCCACATCCGATGTTAAAACCTTAACCCCAAGCACCAGAATGTTGACAGGTCTGGTCAATCGAGGCAACCGTAAACTGCTATTCGCTAATATCGGCTGCTCTTCACTAAAGACCGCAGCTTCTTCAGGCGATAGCTGACTTTGTAATAATGGCTGACTATTCATCGAAACAGCCAGCAGCGCACCAGTACCGGCTGAAACAGTCGCTACACTGGCCAGTGATAGTGTAATCCAAGCCCACTTGGGAATACCGAGCCAACCACGTCGCTGCTTTGTGGCTGACATCTTCTTCATTGGTCGTTTAACGGATTGCTTTTTACGATGTGGGATGGACACAGAATGACCTCAAGCCTGGATGATATGTGCGAACAGTCGCAAGGAGCATAAAATGTAGCCGTTAGTCTAACGGCTATTGGTACCAATTGGCTAATCGATAAAACTTCCATTGCCAAAGGCTATAGAAATTTGCAAAAGCCCAGATGGAACACCCTATTTTTTAGCAGTCATGTTAGCAAGATTTCTCTAAAAAGACGGATCTTTTCAAAACGCAACAATAAACTGTACGAGCGACTCGCCTAATCTGGCAACCGACGGCTTAGCTGACTAATGCCCGGTAGCTTAGCAGGCTTTCCCTGAGATAGTCGTAAGATCAGCCATGATGATTGTTTCACAAACAACTCTGCCCCATTAGCTATTGGCAAATCGTAAAATATGGCTGAACAACGGACAAATAGCCAATAATGTGCGCTGAAAGCTTAAGTGTTTTAGCGGAAGAACTTGATCCCTAAATTCAATATTATACTCTCGCCTTTATATGCATTTTTTGGCTGGAAGGATCGTAATGAACGAAGCATTTTTAACCAACATAGCTAGCAATGCTACCAGCATTCTGATTGCAGTTGGCCTCAAAATTGTTGGGGCTCTCGTCTTCTGGATTATAGGTCGTTGGCTGATCAAGTTTGCCATTGGTTTGTTAACCCGTAGCCTGAAAAACACCACTATTGATCCAACACTGGTCATCTATCTCAAATCTACGGTTAGTGTTTTACTAAACGTTGTTCTAGTTGTTGCCATCCTCGGATTCTTTGGCATTGAGACTACATCTTTTGCAGCTCTGCTAGCTGCTGCTGGCATTGCGATTGGAGCGGCCTGGAGTGGTTTGTTAGCTCACTTCGCAGCTGGAGCTTTTTTAGTCATTTTACGTCCATTCAAAGTTGGTGACTTTGTTACAGTAGGCGGTGTAACAGGTACCGTTGAGGAAGTTGGTTTATTTGTCACCAAAATAAACACCATGGACAATGTGATGACAATTGTCGGCAACAACACAATTTTCTCGGATACAATTCAAAACTTCTCGACCAACCCCTATCGTCGTGTGGATTTAGTGGCTCAGCTCGACAATACGGTTGAACCGAGTCAGGCGATCTCACTTCTCCAAGAGAAACTAGCTGCGATCCCCAACGTGATGGCAGAGCCTGCTCCCGATGTGGAGATTTTGGAATTTAACCCTATGGGGCCTGTGTTAGCGGTGCGTCCCTACTGCAGCAATGACCATTACTGGCAGGTATATTTCGACACAAATAAGATCATCCGCGAGGGCTTTGGCCAGGCTGGCTTCCCAGCACCGGCTCAGCACTTTACAGTGCATCAGCGAGCGGCCTAATGTTATGAACCTTTCACAAGTCAAGAACAAGGCACTTAAACGAGAATCTGCCTGATTAAAGCAAGGCACCGTAACCTCAAGCTGCGGTGCCTTTTAGTATCTATTGATTTAGCTTTACTAAAGGGATAAAAAATACGGATGCTGCTCGAATTTAGAAAATGTTACAATAATGCTAAAAAGATAATTTTAAAGAACTGGCGTTCATTTTGTTTGTCAGCTCTTTTAACCTTAACTGTCGTAGCGTAGCGAATACCAAAATAATGATGCTTGAACAATATCGTAAACACGTCGAAGAACGAGCAACATTAGGAATTCCTCCACTACCGTTGAATGCAGAGCAGACTGCTGATCTTTGTGAGCTACTAAAAAATCCACCTGAGGGTGAAGCTGAGTTTTTGATGCAGTTGCTGTGCGATCGCATTCCCCCCGGTGTTGACCAAGCATCCTATGTAAAAGCATCTTTCCTAACCGCCATTGCCAAAGGTGAAGTTACCAGTCCGCTGATATCTCCTTTGAAAGCGGTACAGCTACTTGGCACAATGTTAGGTGGCTACAACGTCCAGTCCTTAGTCGATTTACTTAAGTCCACAAATGCAGAACTGGCACAAGCCGCCACTGATGCACTCAAGAAAACACTACTGATATACGATGCCTTTAACGACGTATTAGCGCTAGCCGAGAGCAGCGACTATGCTCAACAAGTCATCGATGCATGGGCTGCAGCAGAGTGGTTCACCAGTAAGCCTGAGGTGCCCGACACCATTGATATCACCGTCTTTAAGGTCCCTGGAGAAACCAATACAGACGATCTTTCCCCTGCGCCTCATGCCACTAGTCGCCCAGACATTCCTCTCCACGGTCTGGTCATGCTGGAGTCTACGATGCCCAATGCTCTAGAAACCATTGCCGAGCTAAAAACCAAAGGCAACCCGGTCGCCTATGTAGGTGATGTTGTCGGCACTGGCTCTTCACGTAAGTCAGCCATGAACTCAGTCATCTGGCATTTGGGTGAGGATATTCCCCATGTTCCTAACAAGCGCACAAGCGGCTATATCCTAGGTGGAAAAATTGCACCTATTTTCTTTAATACAGCAGAAGATTCGGGCGCACTCCCCATCGAGTGTGACGTCTCTCAGATGGAAACGGGTGATGTTATCACCGTTCATGTACGCAAAGGCGAAATCACCAAAGATGGCACCGTTGTTTCCACCTTTAACCTGACTCCTGAGACTATTTTAGATGAGGTTAGAGCAGGTGGGCGTATCCCTTTAATGATTGGTCGGGCACTGACAGACAAGACTCGCGCTGCTTTGGGTTTAGAACCCAGCGATGTATTTGTCCGCCCCTCTGCACCAGCTGAGACTATTAAGGGTTATACACTGGCCCAGAAAATGGTAGGGAAAGCCTGCGGTCTGCCCGGTGTGCGTCCTGGAATGTCTTGCGAGCCCCTGATGACTACCGTCGGCTCTCAAGACACCACCGGACCCATGACCCGTGACGAGATGAAGGAGCTAGCCTGTCTGGGCTTTAGCGCTGGTCTAGTGCTACAGACCTTCTGCCATACTGCTGCATATCCAAAGCCAGTGGATGTGGACACTCACGCTACACTCCCCGATTTCTTCTCTTCTCGCGGTGGTGTTGCTCTCGAGCCTGGGGATGGCATCATTCACTCCTGGCTCAACCGCATGCTGCTGCCTGATACCGTGGGTACCGGCGGTGACTCCCATACCCGTTTCCCCCTGGGTATTTCCTTCCCGGCAGGGTCTGGCCTGGTAGCCTTTGCTGCCGCTATCGGTGCAATGCCGCTGGATATGCCTGAGTCAGTGCTGGTGAAATTTAAGGGTGAACTGCAGTCTGGAATCACACTGCGAGATATTGTTAATGCCATTCCCTATGTCGCCATTCAAAAAGGATTGTTGACCGTTGAGAAGAAGAACAAAAAGAATATCTTCTCTGGTCGCATCATTGAGATGGAAGGGTTGCCTGACCTGAAACTAGAGCAGGCTTTTGAGCTCACCGATGCAACCGCAGAACGCTCTGCAGCGGGCTGTACCATTAAGCTCAGCAAAGATACTGTGGCTGAGTATCTCCGCTCTAATGTAGCGCTGATGAAAAATATGATTGCTCGGGGCTACTCCGATGCAAGAACATTAGCGCGTCGGATTGCAGCCATGGAGGATTGGTTAGCCAACCCCAGTCTCATGGCAGCAGACACAGATGCAGACTATGCAGAGGTAATTGAGATTGATCTCAATGAGATCAAGGAGCCTTTGGTTGCCGCACCCAATGACCCTGATAACATTAAGGCTCTCTCAGATGTTGTTGACGACAAAGTTGATGAGGTCTTTATTGGCTCTTGCATGACTAACATTGGCCACTATCGTGCATCGGCTAAGGTGCTTGAGGGAGCTGGCACAGTGAAGGGACGTCTCTGGATCTGTCCGCCTACACGCATGGATGAACAACAGCTGCGGACGGAAGGTTACTATGGCACCTTTGCAGCCGCTGGAGCCCGCACTGAGATGCCTGGATGTTCTCTCTGCATGGGTAACCAGGCCCGTGTGGAGGATGGTGCAACAGTCTTCTCTACATCCACTCGCAACTTCAACAATCGCATGGGTAAAGGGGCTCAGGTATATCTAGGGTCTGCAGAACTGGCAGCAGCCTGTGCTCTGCTGGGTCGGATTCCTAATATGGATGAATATCTGGAGATTGTCGCCAAGAAGATTGATCCGTTTGCAGATGATCTATATCGCTATCTGAATTTTGACCAGATCAAAGGCTTTGAAGATGAAGGGCGTGTAGTCTCGAAAGCTGAAGAGGAGAAGATCGAAAAAGAGGCCGTCTCAGCAGGTTAAGAAGAGTTTTGAGGCAAGAGTAAGCTAGCTCTTGCCTGTTGCACTCAGGAGAAAGTATATATGAGTGATTTACTAACCAGTCAAGTTTGTATTCCCTGTAGCGGCAAGGTTCCTCCTGCCAGCGAAGCTGAAATAACAGAGCTAAAACCCCAGATTCCCGATTGGAATATTATTTCGGTAGATAGCGTTCAACAGCTGCAGCGGGTTTACCACTTTAGCGATTTTAAGAAGGCCCTAACGTTTACCTATCACGTAGGTGAGTTAGCCGAATCAGAACAGCATCATCCAGCTTTACTCACTGAGTGGGGCAAGGTGACGGTGACCTGGTGGACCCATGCGCTAAACGGTCTACATCGCAATGATTTCATCATGGCGGCAAAAACTGATGATGCGGCCCAAGGACTCACCAGTGATAGCCCAGCTCCCGAACATCAGGATGATTGAGTTCGTATCAAGGCCCGACATGTAAAACACATCATGTATCTAGAATCTCCGGCAGAACCTGGACAGCTATAGGGTTTCTACAATAAAATCTCTCGAGAATTTATCCTTTCTTGTAAAAAATGACAGCAGAATAAAGCGACGACCCCATAAATCTACCTAGATGAGGGTTTATGTTGCTCTTTATCAAGGCATGCTGTTATTTTCCTGCTCGATCTAGGTAGTCTGGGATGGATCATATCTATCCCAGACTACCTAAATGAGTGCTAGCGATGAAGTACGAAGTTCGCTATAAACCAGCCTTTGCCACCTTGTTTGTGACCTTGCAGCCGGGGGAGCGTATTTTTGCGGAGGCAGGAGCAATGGCCAGCATGGACGGACAAGTGTCTATGAGTACTGGCTTTTTTGGTGGGTTGATTCCAGGATTGCTAAAGGCATTTTTGGGTGGTGAATCTTTATGCTTAAATCAATTTGCGAATCGCACGAATACCCCCCAGACACTGGTGCTTACCCAGTCCACCATTGGCGATATTGCTCGGATGGAGCTGACTGGCAATGAGCTGTGTTTACAACCAGGGGCCTATATCGCCCACAGTTCAGGGATAAAGGTACAGCTACAGTGGGCGGGTTTTGCTAGCTGGTTTGCGGGTGAAGGATTATTTAAGCTGAAGCTCAGCGGGCGAGGTCTAGTCTTTTTTGGTGCCTACGGTGGCCTCTCTGAAGTGACTGTTCGCGATGAATTTATTGTCGATAACGGTCATCTCGTAGCCTATGAGCCCGGTATCAAGATGAATATCGGTCTTTCGGGTGGCATATTTGGCTCAATCGCCTCTGGAGAAGGGTTTATCAATCGCCTACGAGGGCGCGGGAAAATATACCTGCAGTCGCGCAGTATGGATGGATTAGTGCGATTTCTTAGAACAAAACTGCGGTGACCCAATTGCTGGATAACGTGAATCTGAAATAGTATGAAACTTGAGCTTTTACTTCAGCCGGATAGTGCGATCGCATAATTCTTTATGGATCCCCAAGAAGAACTAATCGCCGAAGCCGGGGCCATGGTCGCCATGAGCGGCTTTGTTAACGTTAGTACGACACTCCGCAAAGGTAAGGGCGGCGGCGTCTTTGGTGGTCTAAAGCGAATGCTGGGTGGTGAGTCATTGTTTATGAGCGTTTTTCGCTCAGGTAATAGCTCTGCAGAACTCTACCTCGCCCCAAAACTCATCGGCGACATTCTCCCCTATACCCTCAAAGAAACAGAACTCGTTGTTCAATCTACCGGATATATGGCAAGCACTCCCGGTGTCGATATTGACCTAGGCTTTACGGGCTTCAAAAGTCTTTTCTCAGGAGAATCTCTCTTTTGGCTCACAGTCAGTGGCTCAGGTTTAGTGTTACTCAGTGCCTTTGGCGGCATTTACGAAATAGATGTGGATGGAGAGTATGTGGTAGATACCGGCCACATTGTCGCGTTTGAGCGCACACTTGATTACAGCATCTCTAAAGCGAACAAAAGCTGGGCCGGAGCATTATTTGGGGGAGAAGGGTTTGTCTGTCAATTTAGAGGACACGGTAAAGTCTTTTGCCAAACCCATAACCCTGGCTCGTTTGGGCGATTGGTTGGTGGTAAGCTACCCCCTCGTTAAAGGAAATACCGAGGGTTGAGCAAAGCCAAAGTCCGTTCACGATAAAACACCTAAAAATCAATCAAGAGCCAAGATGAGCACTCAAATTGCATACGCTATCGAGCATAATCCCGCCTATACCTCACTCAAGCTTAGCCTGCAGCCCAATCAAACAGTTTCTGTAGAAGCGGGCGCCATGGCGGCTATGGACAGCTGCATTGCGATGCAGTCAAAAGTAAAAGGCGGATGGAAAAAAGGGCTTGGTCGGATGTTAGGGGGCGAATCCCTATTTATCAGTGAGTTTACGGCCCAAGAAAAATCAGGAGACCTATATATATCACCGGGGGTGCCTGGAGACATTCAACACTATGTCTTAGATGGCAGCCAAAACCTGATGGTACAATCCTCTGGATTTGTCGCCGCCGGACCAGGAGTATCGATTGATAGTAAGTTTCAAGGATTTAAAGGCTTTTTTAGTGGAGAATCTCTTTTTCTCTTAAAAGTGACTGGACAAGGAGATTTCTGGTTTAGTTCCTTTGGTGCAATTTTAGAGATTCCTGTAGAAGGTGACTATATCGTAGACACTGGCTATATTGTCGCGTTTGAAGACACCCTCAGCTACAACGTAGAAATGATTAATGGCTTATCGTTTAGGAGCTTAAGAACTGGAATCTTAGGCGGAGAGGGCTTAGTCGCTCGCTTTAGTGGCGCGGGGCGACTTTGGGTTCAATCCCGCAATGTTTATTCATTGGTTAACTTCTTAAACCCATTCCGACCGACAAAGAGCAACAATTAGCAAAAAATGCCCATTGAACTTCCCCCCGGCACAGCCGCATACAGCGATAAAACACCACCGCCTAGCAATGGCCAAATGTTCACATTGTTAGCCCTATTTCTTGCGGGGGTCAGTCTAGCAGTCGGCATTGCATTTTGGTTGTCAGGTACCTTGGTGTGGTTTATTCCAACCAGTGTAGAGCAACAGCTAGGCAGGGTGATCGTTCCTGTTTATGAGGCTCAAGCAGCTCCCTCAGCAACACAAGATACCCTTAACCAGCTGTTAGATCGCTTAGAGACTAATTTACCTGCTAAACAGATTTCAGAGAGAAACTACCAGGTCCTGTATGTGCCTGACAAGACGGTAAATGCTCTAGCGATTCCAGGTGATCGTGTCATCATTTACCAGGGTCTACTAACAGAAGTGCAATCTGAGAATGAGCTAATGATGGTACTTGGGCATGAGCTTGGCCATTTTGCCAATCGAGACCATTTACGCGGTCTGAGTCGTCAAATCTTAATCCGTCTCTCCTTATCAGCGCTGCTGGGCGATTTTGGCTCTTTGGGCTCAATTGCAACGCAAAGTATTTCCACCCTTGCTAATGCCCAGTTTTCGCAACGGCAAGAGCAACAGGCGGATCAAGTTGGGTTGACACTGCTCAATCAAGCCTATGGCCATGTTGCCGGAGCTACCGATTTTTTTCAGCGTCTGAGCCAATTAGAAAACTCAGAATTCGCAATTTTAGCCAGCCATCCTCCATCTCAAAAACGGGTACGTACTCTTGAGAACCTGATCGAGCAGCAGGAATATACAACTGGCAAGAAAACAGCTTTAGCCGATTCGTTGTTGGCAACAGGAGAGTAGTCAATCGCTACGGGGCGGATCTCTACGTGCCTTTTCCAACTCACGCTGTTTAACTCGCTCAGCAAACCGGATGCGTTGATCCTCAGTTAGTTTGTCGTAGCAGTGTGGACATGCAATTCCTGACTCATAGTAAGGCGAGCGCATATCTTCATCTGAAATGGGATGACCACAGCCATGACACATAGCGTAGCTACCGGGCTCTAACCCTTGCTGTACGGTTACCCGCTCATCAAAAACAAAACATTCTCCTTCCCAAAGACTTTCTTTAGCTGGGACATCTTCTAAGTACTTTAAGATGCCACCTTTTAGATGATAGACCTCTTCAAATCCGTGCTCTAACAAATAGGATGAGGCTTTTTCACAGCGAATACCGCCAGTGCAAAACATGGCAACTTTTTTATGTTTTGTCGCATCCAGCTGTTGATCTGCAAAGTCAGGAAACTCTCTAAAGGAATCAGTTTTTGGATTAGTTGCTCCTTTGAAGGTACCAATATCGACCTCATAATTATTGCGGGTATCCACCACCACCACATCCGGATCTGAAATCACCTGATTCCACTCCTGGGGTTCTATATAGGTACCTACCTGTTTAGTGGGGCTTACTTCCGGCTGACCTAAGGTAACAATCTCTTTTTTGAGCTTTACCTTCATCCGCGCAAAGGGCTGCCCCTCTGCCCATGAGGTTTTGTGAGTGAGATCGGATAAACGTGGGTCTTGTTTCAGGTGGGCAAGCAATTTTTCTAATGCTTCATCGGTACCCGCTACCGTAGCATTAATCCCTTCTAGCGCTAGCAGAATAGTTCCCTTGATGCCTTGGTCATTGCATAGCTCTTTTAACGACTGTTGTAGTTCAACAAAATCATCGAGCTGAACAAATTTGTAGAAAGTGATAACGGTCCAAGGCATGGGGAAAATTTTGAGTCTAGAAATTTATTTTGCGATAGGGATTCAGCAGTGATATCCCAAATTTTCTGCAAACGGAGACACCCTATCCCCTCCGAGGAGGGGCACCGGGGTGGGGTTCGGCAGCTAGCGCTAGCGGTCACCTACCCCGTCCGTTGAACATCCCTCCCAAGAGGGGATGCTTTAAGGACTGCTCTACCTTGCAGGGAAAATCTTGGTCAGTATGGGGTTACCGATTTCAAGAAATCGCCACCAAAGCAGTACAACTCTATCTTAGATTTCTAGCAGTATTTTCGATAAACCTCACTTGCAGCGCGATGTAGGTACGAATGGCGATAAATCAGAGCGTTCATGTCTTTGCCATAGCCACCACCGATTACGCAGGCGACAGGGTATCTGGCCTTTGTGCAGGTTTCTAGGACGTACCAATCGCGACGGTATAGCCCTTCATCGGTTAGGGCTAATTTACCCAGGCGATCATCTCGGTGGGGATCGGCACCAGCATCGTATAGGACCAAATCAGGATTAACCTGGGCTAACAAATCAGGCAAGTGTGCCTGCAATTGTGCCAAGTATTCATCATCTTCAGTACCCTCATCTAGCGGTACATCTAGATCGCTTGTCTGCTTACGACCTGGAAAGTTAACGGCGCAATGCATAGAGAAGGTGAATACACTGGGGTCATCGCGAAAAATCCAGGCGGTGCCATCACCTTGATGAACGTCTAAATCAACAACAAGAACGGTTTTTAGGAGATTTTGGGCTTTGAGTAGACGGGTTGCGATCGCAATATCATTAAAAATACAAAATCCTGCCCCATAGCTTGGAAATGCATGGTGGGTACCTCCTGCAGTATTGCAAGCCAGACCACGATTTAACGCTAGCTTTGCCGTCAGAATTGTGCCGCCCACAGCCGTACAGGTGCGGCGCACCAATGCCTCACTCCAGGGCAGGCCAATACGCCGCTGTGCTTTAGCATCTAAACCGCCATAACAATAGGCTTCTACATAGTGAGTTTCATGGACTAACTCTAGCCAATCTTGAGGAGGTTGACCCGGCTGATATAGTTGACTTTCATCAATAACCCCGTCCTGCACCAGCAGATCTCGCAACAGCTTAAACTTTGGCATGGGAAACCGATGCCCTGCCGGTAACGGTGTCACATAGTCAGGGTGGTAAATTACTGGCAGACCCGTCAAGCCACCAATCCCTCTTGCTTAGTGTCCATTTGCCCCTGCCTAAAGAAACGAATTAACAGAGCGCGTTTGACGGACATCTAGTTGATGGGCCAAGCTTCCTTCCTTCCAGTCAAGAGGGGACGTTTCTTGGTCTGGCACCACTGTTACAGAGGTGGCTTCAGCCTTGACTTTGAAGGCAGCGGGCTGAGACGAGATGCCTGAATCAGCTCGAATTGGAGTAGGACGGACCTTATGGCCAACGCGTAAACCCAACACAGCTGGGCGCTTGCCCCCAAACCGACGCTGCTTACGACGCTGTCGTTTGCCAGGTCTAGCCACCACCGGACGAGCTGCCATCTTGCGAGGCCCTGATGGTTGAGGGGCGCGACGCCGCCCACGACGAGATTCAGATGTCAAGACGCTCTGCTGGGACATCAGCATACATCCACCAGCACAGGCGGCTACCATAACCAAAAGAGGCCATGCAGGCATTGATTGCTCCGTTGTCCCTGGTAATATAGCAGCCGGGTCATGCCGCGCTGAAACTCCGGCATCACGAGGGATGAGCCGTGAAACAGCGGCTGCATCGGGGGTACTCAAAGGCTGCCCCACAAGACTACTGTTAACCGGCTCAAGTACCATTTCGCGACCGGGGCTAGAAAGCCCAGCCAGTGCGATCGCAATCATCAAAATAAATGTTAGCCACAGTGCAACTACTAAGAGCCAGGGGCGTACCCAAACTAGATTGGACCAGAACGCTCCCGACTTGGCTGAAGAGCCTTTGCTATCGGCTGAGACCTGCTTAGATTTCGATACAGGTTTGGTTACAGAAGACTTTATCCGTGTAGGTTTAGCCTTTTTGGTGGGAGAGGATGAAACGACACCAGCAATTCTCTGTGCTCTACGCCCAGGGGAAACACGTCTCGAAGTACGCTTAAACAGAATCTTTACTTTTTTCAATAGTTGCTCAGACACAAGTGGCTGCCTAGCCATAACACAACACGTTCCTATAAAGCACCCTCACCTATGGCTTTAGACCTAGAATATCGGCATTGTAAGGCTTCTTTATCGAGATGACTAGCACTACGCTGCAATTCTTCAGATATTTGGACCTTATACAAGTGCGAAAAGCCATTTCTAGCGTTGTAACTCTAGTTCGCGCAGATATAGCGCTGGATCACGGGCTACCCAGCCCTCCCTCGAGTTTGTACGCACTTCAAAATACATAAACGATTCTGTGGAACTTCCAGCTACAGTGCCCAGGCTATCCCCTTGACTTACCAAATCACCGACCGCTAGAGCAACATTTTCAAGATTGCCATAGCGGGTTTGCAGACCATCACGGTGGTTAACCACCACTTTGAGAGCCCCATTCTGTTCTCCCACAAAGGCAACCGTGCCACTATCAGCAGCTGTCACCTGAGTCCCTGGTGTAGCAGCAAATGCGATACCGCTATTAAAAACCAACTCATCTCTCTGAGAATGAGGTTGCCAGCCGTAGCTCAAAATAAGTGATGCTGATGCTGGTAATGGATAGGCTATTGAAGCAGCCGAGACAGTCGCGACCCGACTGACATTTGGGATAAAGACCTGACTAGGTAACGTATCCGGGCAGCCGTTGAGCTCAAATAAAAGATCGGCTCTTGTACCATGTTGGTCAGCTAAAGACTGCCAGGTCTGACCAGCCCCTCCTGGAACCACCAAACCATTAAAAGGAGGTACCTCAACAATCTGATCTACAGGTAAGACCTCTCCAGACGGCAATGTAGGATTCATTGTGGCTAACGTGCTTGGCAGTAAACCATACTGCTCAGCCACTGCGCTCAATGTCTCGCCAGAATGAGTGCGATGTTCAATAACTTGGTCCAGCGCACCCTCTGGGCATGATGCTGCTTGAGCTGAGGTATTGACCCCCAGGCAAAATAGCCCCAAACCAGAGAACAGCAGATATTTATAAAATCTTTGGAATACATGCATGATAGCAACACTCTATATTGTGAACTACGGTCAGGCGGCATTTCATAATTAAGTAGGAAATTTACCTGAACACACCACCGCCATTCAGTACCATGGACCAAAGAGGGATGGGTGGTATGTGCTCAAAGCCATACAGTTTTGAGCAATCTTCGCTAAGGTAAGTTCATTAGAGCCTTTACATCTAGGCAACGGAAAAGCAGCAATGGGAATCTCTCCAAAAAAACTTGGGCTATATTTAGGGCTACTCTTGGTCGGCAGCGGTGCTGGCTGGGCCAGTCGTAGCTATTTTTTCACGCCCGTTGTCGATGACCAGGATAGCGAACTGACAATTGCTACTTCGGTTTCACAAACAGCAGCTGAACCGACAGAAACGATTACTTCACCTCAGCCCAACAGCTATCCCCCAATTGACAACCCCAATTTTATTGCAAATGCCGCAGAGCAGGTGGGACCGGCTGTCGTACGCATTGATGCCTCTCGTTCTGTGAGAGCGGCATCAGAGCCTTTTGAGCATCCACTTTTCAGACGTTTTTTCACAGACGAACTTCCGATTGAACCTGAACTACCCGAGCGCCTAGAACAGGGTACTGGGTCTGGGTTTATTTTGAGCAGTGATGGCCAGGTAATGACAAATGCCCATGTGGTGGAAGGGGCAAAGACCGTCAACGTTACCCTGAACGATGGACGCACATTTCAAGGTGAGGTTATCGGTACCGATCCGGTTACCGATGTGGCCATTGTTCAAATTGATGGTGAAAATCTCCCAACGGCTCCCCTAGGGTCAACTGAGAATTTAGCAGCCGGCCAGTGGGCTATTGCTATCGGCAATCCTTTGGGATTAGACAACACAGTTACAGCTGGCATCATCAGCGCCTTGGGCCGCACCAGTTCTCAGGTCGGTATCTCTGATAAACGGGTACAGTTTATCCAAACCGATGCAGCCATCAACCCTGGTAACTCTGGGGGGCCGCTGCTCAATTCCCAAGGTGAAGTGATCGGGATGAATACAGCCATTCGTGCAGGTGCTCAGGGATTAGGATTTGCCATTCCCATTGAGACGGCTAAGCGCATTGGAGATCAGCTTTTTGAGGATGGTGAAGTGCAACATCCTTACCTGGGTATTCAAATGGTGAATCTAAATCCAGACATGCGGCAGCGCATCAACCAGGATGAAGATATGGGCTTTACGATTGAGGCTGATTCTGGGGTGATGGTTATTCGAGTGATGGAAGATACCCCAGCAGCAGCGGCTGGCATTCAACGGGGAGACGTTATCAGTAAGGTCAATGAAGTAGAGGTTGCAACTGCGACAGATGTGCAGGCGCAAGTTGAAGCCAGCAGTATTGGTAAATCTCTCAAGGTAGAAATTGACCGCAAGGGGGAGACCAAAACCCTTGCGGTCAAACCCACTAAAATGCCACAAACCCTACAGTAGGGTCGTCTCTCATGCACCAGACCGTAATATTGGTCTGGTGTCGTTCTATAAATTAACTATCTATCCCAGAAAAATCGCTGTCTAGCTCAGTATCGAGGCCAGACAGACCAGACATACTGGATTCTAATTCCATACGCTGCTCCATTTGTCGTAGGAAATAGCCAGTCATCATGGCTGATGCCAGCAATCCAGCCAGGTTTTCACGATCAGTGGTTACCTGAACGTTAAACCCTTCAGAAGGAAGCACACCAATCAGTCCTTGGACGTTTTGAGAAATAATTTGTTTGATCTCACCGCTTACGGACTGGGCAACGCGGGTCAAAACCTCAGGTGGTTGATGCTGCAGATACTTGAGTAACTGGTTTACCTGCGCATCATCAGACCCCATGCCGATGAATTGGGCGCTATCAGGGTTAAACATAAATGGCTATGTGTTGCTTCTAATTACCTTAGCGTGATAAAGCCGATTTCAGCCAGCACTTACACGAATATCAGTGTGAACGACATATTTTCAACATGCCCCAACATACTGCATGGGTTAACGATAGCTTAATTGACACTTAACTCCTTAGTAAACTTTTAGGTATCTGAGAACATGGCTGAATCAGCAGTGAAATCGCCTTCAGACGTAGTGGCTGCAGTATCTTGAGGCACTTTAGGAACAGTCGTTTCATCCACAGGGTCATCTGTTACTTCTGCAACATCTTCAACAGGTTCGTTTGTGCCCTCAGGTAAATTAATCTGTGGAAGCTTATCGATTTCAAATCGTTGGTAAAACTTTTCAGTTACTTGTAACCAAAATGAGCGCCCGTCCGACTGCCGCCGCCGTCGCACAAATCCCTGATCCACGAGGTCATGTACGTGGCCGTAGGCTCCTGAACCTCGTAAATCTACCAGGTCTGTTTGACTAATGGGGCCCTTGATTGCGATCGCAGCCAATGTGCGTAGAGCGCCTAGCCCAATATCCAAGGGAATCAGTTCATCCAGCAGAGGCTTAAACGGCTGACGTAGCTGCAGGCTATAGCCATTTTCGGCTTCAGTAATTTCTAATGCCCCCTCTCGATGGGCATAGTCGCTCATTAGCTGAATTAGCCCTGCTTCAGCAGCGTCTTTATCACAGTTAGCATATTCAGCAATCTGGGCAATGGTGAGTGGCTTTGCCTTGAGATATAGGATTGCTTCAATGGTATGGGACAAAGACGCCATAGTGACAACTGCTTACAAATGTGGGTAAAGGATACCCCAGGGTTACCCCCTGTAGATGTCTCGCAGTCAAATTGAGATGTGGGGCTTGATGTCAGTTAGTTTCCATTCGGGTTAGCAAAACTGGGCAGGGGGCATTGATGCGCACATAGTCAGAGAGCGACCCCCCTAACAATCGGTCAATATCAGGCAATCCTTTGGCAATGGAAGGACGACGGTCGGGGGAGCCCAAAATTAGCAAGTTAACGTTCAAGTTATCCGCCAGCTGACAAATCCGCTGGCCGGGTTTGCCTTCTGGCGCTAGGCAGCGATAGTTAATGCCATATCGCTTTGCTTCTGCGATCGCAGGCGTCAGCACTGGGTCAGACTCTGGGTTGGCGTTAATAGCCTCGTCAATGGATCTGCGCAAATTGGATAGAGTATGTACAAAGATCAGTTCGCTATCTTTGATATCACGGGTAAGTGAAAGCGCAGCCTTAAGAGATTCCTTAGCCATATCCGACTTATCGAGAGCAACTAACACCCGTTTTACCGGTCGAATGCTGTAAAGATCGTCTTTCACCAGCAACATGGGTCGTGACGACAGCTGAAATACATACTGACTAACCGAGTTTTTTAGAATGGCCTTGAGACCGCCAAGACCGCGTGAGCCCATAATGATGAGGCTGGCGTCAATTTCATCAGCAACTTTGCAGACAATATCTTTAGGGTCCCCTTCCCGCAGCATGGGCGTCACCTTAGAAGGTTCAATTTCCAAGCGCGCAACCGTCTCAGCAAGCTGCTGCTCATCATCAGAGCGCTGCTCGTCCATCTTCCCCGACGTTGTTTTGGGAGGCACGACCTTTAACACGGTCACTTGAGATCGCTGGATCATCGGAATTTCCAGCAGGGCTTTAAACATGGTTTCTGTGTTGCCAGGGCCGGAACTAGCTAACAAAATCTTTTCGATCATTGACTAAACCCTATTGGATGAACTCTCAAGGACGTAATAAAATTCATGATACGCAAGCTGTTTTACTAACCTAAAGCAGGGTTCACAATTCGTAGTTTGGTAGTCAATTTATCTATGGCTCACCGATGGTTTGACTATGATTTTCGGGTTCAGCCTCACCATACCGACTATGCGGGTGTTGTCTGGCATGGCACCTATATTCAGTGGATGGAAGCTTCACGGGTAGAGTGCCTACGCGAGGTGGGCTTTGCTTTTGAGGATTTTGTCACCATAGGCTACGACCTACCAGTCGTAGACCTGCAGCTACGCTACCGTCGGCCACTTACATTAGGCGCGCAGGGTGTGGTTAAAACACGTTTAGAGGTTAGCCGTAGCGTAAAACTAAACTGGCTTTACGAGATTTACGACATGTCAAATGAAACGCCGCAGCTCTGCATTACGGGCCAAGTGCTCATAGTTCCTATCGACATCGCTAAACGCAAAATTGTCCGACGCATACCGGCTGCACTGCAGCCTATATTTGACTCATTACACCAGCATTTTTCAGATTAGTGGTGTGCATCTCTCAATCAGGTATTAATCGCCAGCTCTTCTAAAGCTTTTCCAGCCACACGACAGGTGCGCCAGTCATCGAGCATGACCGCGCCTTTAGACATATAAAAATCTATTGCTGGCTGATTCCAATCTAAAACACTCCATTCAAAACGCCCACATCCTTTAGCTAAGGCTACTTGAGCAAGATATTGAAAAATAGCCGTACCAATACCTCGACGACGGTATCCAGGCAAAACAAACAAATCTTCGAGGTAGATACCTGGTTTCATCAAAAATGTCGAGAAATTAAAAAAATAAAGCGCAAAACCAGCCGGAGCACCATCAATACGAGCGACTATTGCGTGGGCTGTTGGGCTCTCACCAAAGAGATATTTTTCCAAATCTTCTGGAGCCCCAGACACTTCATGTGCCAGATTTTCATATTCGGCCAGAGCCATCACAAGCTCAAAGAGTAACGGAACGTCGTCGCAGGTTGCGGGGCTAATCTTAATGGGAGCTGCCATTGGGCGATCAATGAAAAAAGTAAATATAGCTTTTTCGCAGTCCACAACAGTAGTGATCGCTGAAAGCTTTAGATAGCAACAGCTATGTGCGGTGCAGTCTGCTATGGAGATGAAGCTAAACGACACGTAACACGCCCCAAAATATGGTTCGCTGCTATGACACCAAAGTGTCGACTATCACGAGCGTTTGGCTCATGAGCATTATCGCTGATCAGGTATACACCACCGTCATAAAAGATTTCGCTAACCCGTTTCACCAGCAGCAAAGATGAATTTTTACTAGCAAGGAGCGGTTTACTCGCTAGCGGATCTGATGGGCCAGCAGCATGCCAACGCACGACTACAATGTCTCCCACACAAATGGACACTTCCCTCTCAGCTAGCACCGTATCTCCTGGCATTAGTGTTGGTACCATAGAAGTCTCCCGCACTACAAACCGGCGCCGACGCCCCAAGAGCCACTGAGCATACTCGCTCCAACCAGCGTTTGATAGGGCTTTTGCTCCTGACAAGTTTGACACCCGTTGCCCATTCTCCATTGCCTACTGCCCCATATACACAAGAATCCCGCAAAGCAAACAACCCTGCGGGATTCCTAATGCTGACTATCTAACCATTAGCTAGCGGTATACCAAGCCACGTCGCGGCCCTTAGTTGCCCAGAAGATATTGTGAATCTTCTCAACAGCAGCCATAAGTTCTTCAGCATGCTGCTGACTAATCTCTACTTTACAAGCAGAGCAGAGCTTAGCAGCTTTCCAGAAAGTGTCATGGAGGTCAGGATAAGACTCTAAATGTACTGGCTTAAAGTAGTCAGTCCACAGAATCAGCAAATCATCCTTAGTCTTTTGAGCCTGCTCTTCCTTAATCGCAATATAGCGAGCAAGAGTGTTCGCGTAGGCTACTTTACCAGCTGCATCTGCTGGCTCATCAAGGGCCAAAATTTTCTTAGTCATTGAGAGCACAGCTTCAGCGGTGATGCGAGCAGCAGACGGATCGTAAACACCACAGGGACCATCACAGTGGGCATGAACCTCAGTGGCTGGAAACCAGGCATTTAGTAATGCAATTG
>ERZ1740070.579-NODE-579-length-24731-cov-5.776098_pt1 | contig 24731 bp, 18 predicted proteins | sample MGYA00581734_ERZ1740070 | MGnify/ENA primary metagenome ERZ1740070 (study PRJEB43018, sample SAMN04849744) | marine metagenome | isolation source: floating plastic debris | place: Pacific Ocean | collected 2008-09-01 | study: EMG produced TPA metagenomics assembly...
TCACGTTCCAGGGCGAAATGGCCGATCACATGGATTTCCGCGATGTGGTGCATGCGACACAGGCCCAGATGCTAAGCCAGTTCGGCGACAACGTCTTTCAAGGCCGGGTGATCGAAGTGCATATCGGCACTCTTCTGGCCGATCAGGCGTTCACCTTCACCGACTGGACGGCCGAAATGAAGGCGAAAGCCTCGATCTGTATTTCCGAAGATGACACGCTCATCAAATCCCTCGAGATCGCGCGCGACCGCATCCAGATCATGATCGACAAGGGCATGGAGAACGATCAAAAGATGCTCCAAGGGCTGATCGACATTGCCGAGACCCGCATCGCCGAGATCAAATCCGGGACAAAACCCGCTTTGGCCCCAGATGACACGGCAAAGTATTTCGCCGAAGTCGTGGTGGATCTTGATGAGATCAACGAACCGATGATCGCCGACCCGGATGTTAACAACGCCGATATTTCAAAACGCTACACCCATGATACCATCCGCCCAATTTCATATTACGGCGCCGAGAAGAAGGTTGATCTGGGCTTTGTCGGATCGTGCATGGTGCATAAGGGCGACGTGAAGATCGTGGCGCAGATGCTGCGCAATCTGGAAGCACAAGAAGGCGAAGTGCAGTTCAAGGCGCCGCTGGTCCTTGCCGCGCCAACTTACAATATCATCGACGAGTTGAAGGAAGAAGGTGATTGGGCCGTCTTGCAGAAATACTCAGGCTTTGAATTTGATGACGCTGCGCCAAAAACCGATGCACGGACCGAGTATGACAACATCCTCTATCTGGAACGACCGGGCTGTAACCTGTGCATGGGCAATCAGGAAAAAGCGGCCAAGGGGGACACGGTGCTGGCCACCTCGACCCGGCTGTTCAAAGGACGCGTGGTCGAGGATACCGATGAAAAAGCAGGCGAGTCCCTCTTGGCCTCGACCCCGGTTGTCGTGCTTTCGGCGATCCTGGGCCGCACTCCGACGGTTGAAGAGTATAAAGCCGCGGTTGAAGGGATTGACCTGACCAAATTCGCACCTCCGCTGCAAAAGCCAGCGACCACACGATCGGCGCATTTCTGATCCCATATGCACGATAAAACAGCGAAGGCGATCCGTGGCAAACTGCGGATCGCCTTTTTTGTCAGCATCCCCCCTTTGGGCTGCGGTGATCCGTTATCGTTTCGAGATCTCTAAGGGCATAGACCACACCACAAACCCGCAACGCATGGAGCCTTCCTGATGCCAACCCGTCCCAAACTTGGCGCTCTTGCGGTCATGATCCGCAACGACGAGGTGCTGTTGGTCAAACGGCGCAACGAACCCGATGCGGGCCTTTGGGGCTTTCCGGGCGGTCATGTCGAGCTGGGCGAAACTGCGCTTGACGCTGCCAGTCGCGAGTTGAGGGAGGAAACAGGCGTAATCGGCACACCGCTGACATACCTGACAAATGTTGATGTCATCACCCATGACGCCAACAACGCGGTCATGTTCCATTTCCTGCTGGCTGCCGTGATGTGTGACTACGTTTCAGGCACGCCTGTTGCGCAAGACGACGTCAGCGCGGCTGGATGGCACGCAATTCCGGACATTCTGGGCGGGAAGGTCCCATGCAGCCAGCATGTGGACGACGTGGTCATCCTGGCGCGAAAAGCCTGCGCGTGATCCGCGGTGTTTGGGCCTGCGCCTTGCGCGTTCTTCATTGCAGGCACAGGCGTTGAATATACACCACAACCGGTAGGAGTTTGCGCCCCGCCCTCGACAGGTTCACATCAACGCCGCTAGATAGCTCCAAAAGGGAGCGCATCATGACCTCATTGTTGATCCTCAATGGTCCAAACCTGAATTTGCTTGGCACCCGCCAGCCTGAGATCTATGGCGCGACCACTTTGGTCGAGATCGAAGCGCTGTGCCGAACCCACGCGAAATCGCGCGGTGTCGAAATCGTTTTTGCGCAGTCAAACCATGAAGGTGAGATGGTGGATTTGATCCATGCCGCGCGCGAATCACATGCGGGAATCATCCTAAATGCGGGTGCATATACCCACACATCCATTGCGTTGATGGATGCGATACAATCGGTCGAAATACCAACAATTGAACTTCATCTTAGCAACATTCACGCCCGTGAGAAGTTTCGGAAAAAGTCTTTTATCGCTAAGGTTGTGCTGGGCCAGATTTGTGGGTTTGGCGCCACGGGATATCCTCTTGCCATCGACGCGATGCTGGCGCACTTGCGCTGAAATCTGCGCCATTATGGTGTGAAATCTCCGTGAAATCGCAAATTGCGACAACTGATACCTTCCCCTACGGCAGGTCAGAATGCAGTATGGAGTTGTTCCGTGAGTGGTGGCCTAAGGCCAGGGAACTTTGGGATGTGAACCTGCGTGATAGCGCGGCTCTCCACCCCGGCCCCGGTTCGACCGGGCAGCTGGCGCAAGACGTTATTGGTCGCGTTGTACAGTCAGCAGAATAACAGCGCCTCGCCCATCCCAACATGACGGGGCGCAGACCTAGCGGCACCGGTCTCCCCAGATCGGTGCCGCTTCCTCGGAAGGGATAACGAGTTGTCGACTGACCAGTAAAAAAGGCGCTGTCCCGATTGGGTCAGCGCCTTTTTACATTTTTTGTCGAGCGATTTAGCCTTGAACGGCTTTCGCGACCTCAGCGGCGAAGTCTTCTTCTTTCTTCTCGATGCCTTCACCGACCTCAAGACGCTTGAAGCCAACAACTTCGACACCGGCTTCCTTGGCAGCCGCCTCGACCGTCAAGTCGGGGTTCACCACAAAGGACTGACCCAGAAGCGTGACTTCGGACAGGAACTTCTTCATCCGGCCTTCGATCATCTTCTCGATCACCTGTTCGGGCTTGCCGCTTTCGCGGGCCTGCTCTGTCAGCACCTGCTTTTCGCGCTCAACAACAGACGGATCCAGATCGTCTGCACCCAGCGATGCGGGGTTCACAGCCGCGATATGCATCGCGATCTGCTTGCCGATGCCGTTATCAGCACCGTTCAGCGCGACAAGCACACCGATCTTGCCCATGCAGTCTGCGGCGGCGTTGTGCACATAAGAGACGACCGTCTCGCCTTCGATCGCAGCCATGCGGCGCACGCTCATGTTCTCACCGATCGTGGCGACCTTGGCGGTCACAACGTCTTCAACGGTCTTGCCGCCCATGTCAGCCGCTTTCAGCGCGTCAACATCGCTCACACCCATGGCCACATCCGCAATACCGGCGACCATTTCCTGGAATTCCGCGTTCTTACCGACGAAATCAGTTTCGGAGTTCACCTCAACCGCAACGCCTTTGCCGCCGTCCACTTTGACCGCAACAAGACCTTCAGCAGCCGTGCGACCGGACTTCTTAGCAGCCTTTGCGAGGCCCTTGGTGCGCAGCCAGTCAACGGCGGCGTCCATGTCGCCATCGGTTTCGGTCAGCGCTTTTTTCGCGTCCATCATGCCAGCGCCAGTTGTGTCGCGCAGCTCTTTGACCAATGCAGCAGTGATTGCCATGGTTTTCATCCTCTAAATCAGGGTGGTTCGGGCGGCCATTCAGCCGCCCGTATCAGAAATGCGACGTCAGCCTTAGCTTTCGGCAGGCGCTTCTGCGGCAGCCTCGGCAGGCGCGGCTTCGGCGACAGCTTCTTCGACCGGTGCTTCTTCGAACTCACCGATGTCGATACCAGCTGCACCCATCTGGGCGCTCATACCGTCCAAAGCGGAACGGCTGACCAGATCGCAGTAAAGCGCAATCGCACGGGCCGCGTCGTCGTTGCCGGGGATGATATAGTCGATCCCGTCGGGCGAGCAGTTGGTATCGACGACAGCCACAACCGGAATACCCAGCTTTTTGGCTTCTGCGATGGCCAGATCTTCTTTCTTGACGTCGATGACGAACAGAAGATCAGGCACACCACCCATTTCGCGGATACCGCCCAGCGACGCTTGCAGCTTGGCCTGATCGCGCTCCATGCCCAGACGCTCTTTCTTGGTGAGGCCTTCGGCACCACCTTCAAGCGCTTCATCAATCTGCTTGAGGCGATTGATCGACTGGCTGACGGTTTTCCAGTTGGTGAGCGTGCCGCCCAGCCAACGGTGGTTCATGTAATATTGTGCGCATTTCTCTGCGGCTTCGGCCACGGGGCGCTGGGCCTGGCGTTTGGTTCCGACGAACAGAATGCGACCACCTTTAGCAGCGGTTTCGCGCACGACGTTCAACGCTGCATCCAGCATCGGGACGGTCTGCGTCAGATCCATGATGTGGATGCCGTTGCGGTCGCCATAGATGAACTCGCCCATACGGGGGTTCCAGCGTTGTGTTTGGTGACCAAAGTGAACGCCCGCTTCAAGCAGCTGGCGCATGGTGAACTCAGGAAGAGCCATGTCCGTTTTCCTTTCCGGTTTCAATCCTCGACGGGGCTTTCGGGCGTCAACCCAACCGGTGGACCTTTGAGGATGTCTCCCCCATTGGCCCGACCCCGTCTGCGAAGTGAGGGCGGGTTACGTCAGCTTAAGCCTGATTGCAAGGACAATGTCGCCAGGCAACATGGATTATATCGGCGTCCGACCTCAACATGCTGCAAGTCCTTGCCAGACCGGAAAAACCGCTGCATCAAGCAAAGATGCAGGACGGTTTTGATATCATTTGTATCGGATCTGTGTTGTGGGATGTGATCGGACGTTCCACGCGCGAGATGCGGGTCGGCTCGGACGTGCCGGGCCGGATCACGATGATCCCGGGCGGCGTCGCGATGAACATCGCCATGACCCTGCGTGAGATGGGGCTAACCCCCGCGTTACTGACTGCCATTGGCAATGATCCCCAAGGCGCCCAGCTTATCGCCAAAGCGATCGAGATGGGGATGGTAACGGAATACATCCACATCTCCGAAGACCAGCCAACCGACCGTTACATGGCCCTCGAAGGGCCCGGCGGGCTGATCGCAGCCATCGCAGACGCCCATTCGCTGGAGGCGGCAGGCAACACAATCTTGATTCCGCTGACCGAAGGCCCCCTGTCCAGCACGACAGCGCCTTACGACGGGGTCATCGCGCTGGATGGCAACCTGACCCAAGAGGTTTTGGAAGAGATCGCGCAATCCCCCGCATTCGCCAAGGCCGATCTGCGGGTTGCGCCCGCCTCCCCCGGCAAGGCCGAACGGCTGACGCCCCTTCTGGCCTGCCCCAACGCAACGCTTTACGTAAACTGTGAAGAAGCGGGCTTGCTTTGCGGCACGCAATTTGACAGCGCGCCCGAGGCAGCGCTGGCGCTGTCCAAACGCGGCGCGGCGCGGGTGCTGGTCACCGATGGTGGCGCGATTGCCTGCGAACTCCATGAGGGTGATCTGATGACGCAAATCCCGCCCGAAGTCGCCGTCAAACGGATCACCGGCGCCGGTGATACGTTCATGGCGGCTCATCTGGCCGCCGAATACAAAGGTGCCGACCGCGCACTCGCACTGACCGCAGCCATCGGCGCAGCAGCGGCATATGTTTCAGGCGAAGCAGTGGCATGAGCTTTCCGATGATGATGACCGATGATGTTGCCGCAGCCCTTTCCGACGGGCGTGCGGTTGTCGCGCTGGAATCCACGATCATCACCCATGGCATGCCCTATCCGCAAAATGTCGAAACCGCCCGCGCGGTCGAGGCTGAAGTGCGCGCCGCTGGCGCGACCCCAGCCACCATCGCCGTGATCGACGGCGTCCTACAGATTGGCCTTAGCCCCGACAGGCTTGATGCGCTGGGTCAAGCGAACGGCGTCGCAAAACTTTCGCGGGCGGATATCGCGGCCTGCATCGCAACGGGCGGCACCGGTGCGACAACAGTGGCGGCGACCATGATCGCCGCGCATCTGGCCGGGATCGGCGTCTTCGCCACCGGCGGCATTGGCGGCGTGCATCGCGGGGCCGAAACGTCCTTTGATATCTCTGCCGATCTTCACGAACTGGCGCAAACACCGGTCACTGTGGTGGCTGCGGGGGCCAAGGCGATCCTTGATCTGCCAAAAACCTTCGAAGTGCTCGAAACCCTTGGCGTGCCGGTCATCGCCTACCGCCAGGACCACCTGCCCGCCTTCTGGTCGGCCAACTCACCCTTGCCCGCGCCGCTGCGGATGGACAGCGCGGATGACATCGCCAAAGCGCACCGGATTCGCGCCGAAATGGGCCTGCCTGGCGGTCAACTGGTCACCAACCCGATCCCGCAAGACGCGCAAATCCCGCATGAAACACTGGCTCCGCTCATCGATCAGGCCTTGGCCGAAGCCCACACCCAGGGCATCACCGCCAAAGAGGTTACACCCTTCCTGCTGGGTCGCCTATTCGAGCTGACCGATGGCGCCTCGCTTACCGCCAATATCGCATTGGTGCTGAACAACGCACGCCTTGCCGCTGCCATTGCGGTCGCACTCAGCGCTCAATCCGATGGCAGCCTTGGGTAAATCCATCAAATCCAGAAGATCTCACAGGAAAGCAGCATTGTAGAGCCACCGAAAACCGCCTAGTTTCTAGAAGAGCCCCGACTGCCACTTGGCCACACTGAAACTGGCCACATTAGACTAGGCCCTACACAAAAACGGCCCTTCTCAACCAGGCATTGCCAAGGACGCTTGATGACCACCCCTTTTGACGAACAACTTCCACCACCTCGCAAACCGGGGCTGTTTGCACGGCTGCGCTCAAGCTTTCTGACTGGGCTTGTCGTTGTAGCACCTATCGGCCTGACGATCTGGCTGATCTGGACGGTGGTGGGCTGGATCGACGGATTTGTGCTGCCGCTGGTGCCAGCACAATGGCAGCCTGAGCAATATATCGGCATCAACCTGCGCGGCGTGGGCGTGATCTTCTTCCTGATCTTCACGATCATCGTCGGCTGGATGGCCAAGGGATTGCTGGGACGCTCGCTCATTTCATGGGCAGAACATCTGGTAAACCGAACGCCTGTCGTGCGCTCGATCTATAACGGCGTCAAGCAAATTGCCGAAACCGTCTTCGCGCAGACTGAAACCAGCTTTGATACAGCCTGCCTCATCGAATATCCGCGCAAGGGCATCTGGGCGATTGGCTTTATCTCGACCTCGGCCAAAGGCGAAGTGCTCAGCAAGGCCGATCAAGGCCCGATGACATCGGTCTTTGTGCCCACAACGCCGAACCCGACATCGGGATTTTTGCTGTTCTTTCCAACCGTCGACATCATCGAACTCGACATGAGTGTGGAAGATGCTGCGAAACTGGTGATATCGGCCGGGCTTGTTTATCCCAACGGCGATGATGCCGTGCCCGAGATAACGCCTGAAAAGGTCAAAGAGCTCGCCTCTTAACTGACAGCGCCGCCGTGCCTTCCGCGATCATGGCCCTACCTTGGCCACAGGAAGGATTTTTGCCATGACCAACACGCCCTTACCAGCAGACGCACCGCTTTTGATTATGGGTGCCACATCCGGGATCGGCGCCTGCACTGTGGACGAAGCATTGACCCGCGGCCATGCCGTGCGCGCCTTTGCCCGCAGCGCAGACGAGATGACCCCACGCGATGGGCTCAGCCTGTGCGCAGGCGATGCGACCGATCCCGAAGATGTTGCGCGGGCGCTCAAGGGTGCGGGCGCCGTGATCTACGCGCTAGGCATCAAAGAGCGCCTTGCGATGCTATGGGAAGAAGAGACGCTTTTCTCAGAGACGACGCGCATTCTTTTGGCACAGATGGACGCGGCCAAAGTGACGCGCCTGATCGTTGTCACAGGCTTTGGCGCAGGCCGCAGCAAATCCGCGATGAGCTTTGTTGAACGCACAGGCCACCGCGCGATCCTTGGCAAACCTTACGCCGACAAGGACCGACAGGAAAAACTGATCGAACAAAGCAGCACCGACTGGACCATCGTGCGTCCGGTGATCTTGACCAAAGGCGATCGCGCCGAGGTACGCGTGCTGCGCTCGCCGTCCGAATGGCGCAACGGTCTGATTTCGCGCAAGAGCGTGGCGCGGCATCTGATCGACACCCTTGAGGATGATCTTGATATCAAAAGCGACGTGGTGATCGCGCGCTAGGCGAACATCGCTTCCAGATCGACGGTATCAGTTTCGCCCAAAGCGTCGAAATTGTCCTTCAGAAAGCTTTGCGCTGCAGCGCGGCCTGCGTCTTTCAACGTCGCAAGGATATAGGCAGAGGGGACCAGCTTGGTCGCCACGCTCAGCTCGTTCATCAGGCCGTCATCGGCGATCATATGCATAAGCGGATCGCGCATCTTGTCGCGCTCCATCCGGCCATCCTCGATCAGACGTTTAACAAAGGAAATCGCCCGCATTTCGCGCAACAGCGACGAGTTAAAGCTGATCTCGTTGATCCGATTCTGGATCGCCTGCGCCGTCAGCGGCAATTCTTCACGGTGCAGCGGGTTGATGTTCACAATGACGATGTCACGGGGCAGATCTTCGTGAAAGAGCGGGAACAGCGCAGGGTTGCCCGTATAGCCACCATCCCAAAAAGCCTCCATCTTGCCGGTTTTGGGATCGGTAAACTCGACCGCCTGAAACATCGTCGGCAGACAAGCCGAGGCAAGGATTACATTGGTCGAGATTTCATCGCCAGTGAACACCCGGATTTTGCCCGACCGCACATTCGTCGCACAAACGTGAAACTGCGGCCCCCCGTCAGCGCAAACCGCATCATACTCGAACCGCTCCACGATACGTTGCAGTGGGTTTTGATAGAATGGCCCGTAAGTATAGGGGCTGAACATACGCGTGGCCCCGTCGATCACCGAAAAGGGCAGCGAATACTCCAGCGACTTCGCGACGATCCCCGGACCGGGCCCTGTCGCTGTCATCCAGCTGGCCAGCCGCATATCGTTGATCGCGCCAACCTGGCCCCAAAGCCAGTCAAGGTTCTCGCGCGCGATCTCGGAACCACCCTTCACGATTCCCGACTTCACCGCCGCACCGTTCAAAGCCCCCGCAGACGTCCCCGACATAGAGGCGATCTCGACGCGGTCATCCTCAAGGATGCGGTCCAGCACACCCCAGGTGAACGCACCATGAGCGCCGCCCCCCTGTAAGGCCAGGTTAATGCGTTTGCGGTTCGGTGTGCTCACAATGCTGTCCAACCACCATCGACACTGATCGTGGTCCCGGTGATCTGTTGCGCTGCATCCGAGCACAGAAAAATTGCGGTGCCGCCCATCTGTTCCGTGGTTGCAAACTCTTTCGAGGGCTGACGCGTCAGCATCACCTCTTTAATGGCAGTCTCACGATCCATGCCGTATTTCTCCATCGTGTCGGGGATCTGCGCTTCGACCAATGGGGTCATTACATAGCCAGGACAGATTGCATTGGCGGTAATCGGCTCTTGCGCGGTTTCCAAAGCGGTCACTTTGGTCAGCCCCACAACGCCGTGCTTTGCGGCCACATAAGCCGACTTATACGGCGAGGCTGTCAGACCATGAGCGGAGGCGATATTTATCACCCGACCCCACCCCGCCTTGCGCATCATCGGCAAAGCTGCAGCGGTGGTGTGAAACGCAGACGTCATGTTGATGGCAATGATCGCGTCCCATTTTTCGGTTGGGAATTCGTCAATACCGCTGACATGCTGAATACCCGCATTGTTCACTAGAATATCGCACGCTCCGGCTTTTTCGATCAAAGCGCGGCATTGATCGCCTTTCGACATATCCGCCTGAATGTAGCGAGACTGTGTGTCGGTCTCATCCGCGATCTGCTTGGCCAACGCGTGATCCTCATCCGTGTCGCTAAAGCTGTTCAGAACAACATCTGCACCCGCTTTTGCCAACTCCCAAGCAACGCCAAGGCCGATGCCAGAATTCGAACCTGTGATAATCGCGGTCTTGCCAGAGAGCGTCATGGGATATCCTTACGTTTCGTGTTGCAATGCAGCATACGTGCTGCACACGCGAAGACCAGAGTGGATATGTGTTTTCAGCATCAAACAGCAGATCAAAAATGTGCAAAATCCAATTCTAAAATGGAAACATCTATAAAAATTTTCCCTTATTGTTGAACTTGCCCTACTCTGGCCGCATTTGACTTAGAGACATCAACCACAAGCTGTAATCTCCATGACGAAAAGGAGTGTACCAGTGCCCGGTATTTGCTTTTCTGTTCCGCATAACCACATCGCCGTGTTTTCAGGCAAACCTCAAACGGACCGGCCCATCAGGCTGGACGACCTGCCGCCGCGCAGCCCGTTCGCAGCCATTGGCGAGATTGCGTTGCTCCGCGTGGCAACCGACCGCTACGGGCTCTTCGCCTGCACGGCCGAAGGCCAAGCCGATGAGGCCGCCCCATTGCTGGAAGGACTGCGCGCGCCGCATCTTTGCGCGCCCGATTGTGTGGTCTTTGGCCTGTCCGGAGGGCCGGGCGTTGTGATCGCCCTTGATGGCTTTGCCGACACGGCACCCCAAGGGGATCTGAACGCATACGGATTTCTGGGCGGCACGCGTGTTTTAGGCCGAACCGGGGTGATGTCGATCGAACGGCTGGTCTCTGGCGATGTCATCTGGACCATGAACAATGGCATGCAACCGATCCGCTGGATCGCGCGCAAAGAGTTGGCGATCACGGCGCAAACAGACCGTTTGCGCCCCATCCGCATCACTAAGGACGCGTTCGAACAAGGCTGCCCCAGCGAAACGCTGCATGTCTTGCCGACACATCAGATCAGCACCGAAGAACTGGGGCTTGATCTGACCCCCTTGCCGACACAGTCCTGCGTTTCGGCCGAGCATTTGTTGAACGGGGAAACCGTGGACCGCGTGACCAATCAAGACTGCTTTGAGCTTTTTGAGATCGGTCTCGATCAGCCCGATATGATCTATGCGTCCGGTCTCATGGTCCAAAACGCACCGCCACATAATCGCCGTCGCATCTCTGCGGTGCCGTCAGCGGGACTGCGTCGCTTCACACGGCATTTCCCAGATCATGGCAAGCTGTTTCACGAAACCGCACCGCCGACGCAACAAACGGTGCTGGCACCGCGCTATGGTGCGGCTTGATACCTGCAGTCAGATTTTGAAACGCGACAGGAAATGTCGCCTTTGGACCACCCCTTTGGGGTGGCCTGTTTCACTTTAGGGCCAAAGCCAACCGGAGGCCCGCTTTATGAAAACCACAACACGCGTTGTCGTCATCGGAGGCGGCGTTGTCGGCTGTTCGGTGCTATATCACCTGACCAAACTGGGCTGGTCCGACGTCATGCTGCTGGAGCGCTCGGAACTGACGTCAGGCTCCACATGGCATGCCGCGGGCGGCTTTCACACGTTGAACGGCGACACGAACATGGCCGCGTTGCAGGGCTACACGATCCGCCTCTACCGCGAGTTGGAAGAACTGACAGGCATGTCCTGTGGGCTGCACCATGTGGGCGGCGTGACACTGGCCGACAATCAAGACCGCTTTGATATGCTGGTCGCTGAACGCGCCAAGCACCGCTATATGGGCCTTGAGACCGAAATCGTCGGCCCCGAAGAGATCGCCAAGATCGCCCCGATCACCAATCTCGACGGCATCGTCGGTGGCCTTTACGACCCGCTGGACGGCCATCTTGACCCGTCCGGCACCACCCACGCCTACGCCAAAGGCGCGCGGATGAATGGCGCAGAGATCGTCCAGCACTGCAAGGTCGAAGCCACCACACAGCGCGCCGATGGCACCTGGGACGTGGTCACCGATAAAGGCACTGTGCACGCCGAACACATCGTCAACGCCGCAGGTCTTTGGGCGCGCGAAGTGGGTGCGATGGCGGGAGTCTATTTCCCGCTTCTCCCGATGGAGCACCAGTACATCGTCACCGACGATATCCCCGAAATTTACAAACGCGACAGCGAACATCCTCACGTCATGGACCCCGCTGGCGAAAGCTATTTGCGTCAGGAAGGCCGCGGCCTCTGCATTGGGTTTTACGAGCAAACCTGTCGCCCGTGGGCCGTAAACGGCACCCCGTGGGACTTCGGCCACGAACTGCTGGCCGATGATTTCGACAAGATCGAACACTCGATCGAGTTTGCCTATAAACGCTTCCCCGTCCTCGAACGCTCAGGCGTGAAATCCGTGATCCACGGCCCTTTCACTTTTGCCCCGGACGGCAACCCGCTGGTCGGCCCCGTCCCCGGCATGCGCAACTACTGGTCGGCTTGCGCCGTGATGGCGGGCTTCTCGCAAGGGGGCGGCGTCGGCCTGACGCTGGCCCAATGGATGATCGAAGGTGAGCCGGAACGTGACGTGACCGCCATGGATGTCGCCCGCTTTGGCCGCTGGATCACACCCGGCTACACTGTCCCCAAGGTGATCGAGAACTACCAGCGCCGCTTCTCGGTCTCCTACCCGAACGAAGAGCTTCCCGCCGCACGGCCCTGCCGCACCACGCCCTGCTATGATCTGCTCGACGCCCAAGGCGCCGTCTGGGGCCAGCAATATGGGTTGGAGGTCGCCAATTACTTCGCCACCGGCGATGAGCCACGCTTCGAGACGCCCTCCTTCCGCCGCTCCAATGCATTCGAGGCCACCGCGCGCGAAGTCAAAGCGGTCCGCGACGCGGTCGGCATCAACGAGGTGCAGAATTTCGGCAAATACGACGTGCAAGGCCCCGGCGCACGCGACTGGCTGGACCACATCATGGCAGGCCGCATCCCGAAACCGGGGCGCGTGTCGCTCACACCGATGCTCTCTGAAAAAGGCCGCCTGATTGGGGATTTCACCGTCTCGTGCCTCTCGGAAACGCATTTCCAGATCACGGGATCGTACGGTGCGCAGGCTTATCACATGCGCTGGTTCATGGCGCATCCACCTGAAGGCGACGTCACCCTCGACAACGTCTCGGACCGGCGCACCGGGTTCCAGATTGCAGGCCCGCGCGCCCGTGATCTGCTGCAAGCGGTGACCCGCGAAGATGCCCGCGACATGGCATTCATGGACGTGCGTCAGCTGACCATCGGCCTGTCCACCGCTATCGTACAGCGCATCAGCTATACCGGCGATCTGGGCTACGAGGTTTACGTCGACGCAATGGAGCAACGCGCGCTCTGGCAGACACTCTGGGATGCAGGCCAGCCGATGGGGATCAAACCCTTCGGCATGCGCGCGATGATGTCGCTGCGGCTCGACAAGTTCTTCGGCTCGTGGCTGTCAGAGTTCTCTCCCGACTACACCGCCGCAGAAACCGGCCTTGATCGCTTCATCAGCTTCAAGAAGAACGTCGATTTCATCGGCCGCGCCGCTGCCGAAGCCGAACGCGCATCGCCCCCCGACCGCCAGCTCTGCGCCTTTGAGGTCGAGGCGATTGACGCCGATGTGGTCGCCTATGAGCCGATCTTTGTAGCCGGCGAGGTCAAAGGCTTTTGCACATCGGGCGGCTATTCACATCACGCAGGCAAGTCCATAGCGCTGGGCTTTGTCCCGCGCGAGCAGGCCAAAGATGGCCTGGCCGTCGAAATTGAAATCCTCGGTCACCGCCGCCCAGCCCATCTGGTCACGCAACCGCTTTTTGATGCTGACGGCGCACGCATGCGCGGCTAGTCTGCACGCATGATCCATGTCCTGATCCTCGCCGCTGGCACATCCTCACGGATGCGCGGGCCGAACAAACTGGTGCAACCTGTCGACGGCGTCCCGCTGTTGCGCAAGCAAGTGCTGACGGCGCTGGGTGTCGATCTGCCTGTAACCGTGGCGCTACCGCCTGATCTGACCGGCGCTGATCTGATTGACGATCTGGATGTCGACATCTTCAGCGCCGCTTGCAGCCTTGAGGGCATGTCAGGCACATTGCGCTCTGCCATGGCGCATCTGGCTGATACGCGTGCAGTTCTGGTTGTTTTGGCCGACCTGCCCGAATTGGAAACATCCGATCTGCAAGCCCTTTTGGAAGCGCGCAACGCCTTTCCCAAAGCGCAGATCTGGCGCGGCACAACACAGGATGGTGCGCCTGGCCATCCGATCCTGTTTGACCGCGCCCTGTATCCGGAATTTGCCAGACTGAAAGGCGATGGCGGTGGGCATGAGGTGATCGCCGCCGCAGGCGACCGCGTCCATTTCGTCGCCCTGCCCGGCACGCGGGCAAACCGGGATCTTGATACGCCCGAAGACTGGGCCGCATGGCGCAAAGAGACAGGACGCTAGATCAGGTTGTCACGTTGGCGCTGCACGCGGGCATGTATCCAGAAGAGCAGACTGACCAAGGTCGCAGCCCAGATTACGACCAGACCCAAAGGGCCTGTGACGGCCACCATCAACGGGTCAGACAACGCCGTGAACCAAACCGACGCGATCAGCATACCGGCGAATGATAAAGCCAGCGGCACAGGTGCGGTCTTTTGATCGTATAGCAACAAGATTGCCCCAAGCAGCCCGGCCCAGACACCGATCGCCCAAGCTGCGGTCACCCATTGCGGCATCGACGTGAAATACGCAATCTGCGGCTCAGAAAACAGCGCAAGATACCCTTCGATCCGCAACATTGTCATGACAAAGTCCAAAGCACTGAACAGAAACCAGATCACCGCCAATGCGGCCACGGGGAAAAGATACCAAGGGGTGTCGCGCATGAAAGCCTCCTGTCAGACAAAGGAAAGGGTGGCCGTTTCCGACCACCCCGTCCAGAGCGAAATTGATGGCAGACTCTCCTAAGCCAAGAGTTTCGCTTCGTGTTTGCGCAGTACCTGGCGGGCGGCGGGAAAACTGTCATTTGCATGGCTTGCAAGCTCAGGGAAAAGCGACAGCAATTCACGGCGCTGAGGCACATCCAGACCATTGAGCGAATAGTCACCGGGCTGGAAGCTCTCGGTCCAGGCGCCATCGGCCAAGATCACTTCATGACGCTCGAAAAGCAGATGAATGTAGGTCACGCCCGTGGACGTCACGCGCTGAATACCATCGCGCTGTGTCAGATGCTTGGCAGCGGCCAGCACTTCGCGCTCGCCAAACATCAACGCCGTCTCGTTACCCGCCATCAGCATGCGGTGGTTCGGGCTGACCCTCATATCGCGCTCTGGCAGACCCATGCCAAGTGCTCCGGCACGGATCAGCACAGGGTTCAGTTTGGGATCCGCCAAAAGCGCCTGACCGCTGAGCGCCTTTGATCCGACCCAGCGCAATTCCTGCACGCCATTGTCGCGTGTGAAAACCAGATCGCCCGGGCGCAGGTCTTCGACCAGACGTTCGCCCTTTGGCGTTGCAATGCAAGTGCCGGGGGTGAAGCAGATGATAACCTGCTCGATCTCGCGATAAGTTGCCCGGCTGGTGATATTGCCATTGCCGTCCAAAAACTCGATCCGGCCTGATTCAGCGCCGGTCTGGATGACGTTGGCGCTGATGCCAGTCAGGTCAATCACATCGATATCTGCGCCATCGGCATCTTCGCCGCCGCGAATGTCGTGATTTCCTGTCGCGGCAAAGGTAAAGAGGTCATCCCCCTCGCCCCCGCGCAGCCGGTCATTGCCGGGGCCACCGACAAGCGCATCATCGCCGTCTTCGCCAAACACCCGGTCATCGCCGGCACCGCCGATCAGCGTGTCATCGCCATCCCCACCAAAGAGCCGATCCTGGCCTTGACCACCGGTGATCCGATCATTGCCTTCATCGCCGAACAGCCGGTCATTGCCATCGCCGCCGTCGATGATGTCGTCGCCTGTGCCGCCCTCGACCCGGTCCTGTCCGGATCCTGCATTGATTGTGTCATCGCCGCCAGCACCAAAGACAGTGTCATTGCCATCGCCTGCATTGATAACGTCATCGCCATCCAGTGATGCAATCGGCTGAACCGCATTGGGCGGCAGCTCGATATCGGTGCCATTAAAGCGGTTGGGATCGCTGTCATTGTCAAAAAACGCAGCTCCCGCAGGCAGTGGGTTAGGTGGCGTGCCATCGTTGTTGTTGAATGCCAAAAGCAATGCCACTTCGCGACCGTTTTGATCGACGCCTTGCGCCGTCAGAACGCCGGTTTCATTCGCACCCGGAGAGGCAAACGCGGTCTGCTGGATTTCAGCATCTTCGACGTAAACCGTGTTGCCGTTCTCATCGATAAAGGAAAAGCCAACGGTCTCGCCTGCATTCAAGGTCAGGTCACCCGTCGGCAGGATCAGCTGCAGATTCGACACCTGGCTATCAGCAACATTGGCACGGTGGTTCGAGCCGCCGGGATTGCCATTTCCCAGATTGCTGCCTGTCGCATAGGTAAAACGCCCCGTTGTGGGCGTATAGACCAGCGCATTGGGGTCTACGCCGACTGCGCTGTCGCCATAAATGACATCGCTTCCGTTGCCACCGCTGATGGTATCCGACCCGCCAAGGCCTTGAATCTCATCATTGTTGTTTGTGCCAGACAGCGTGTCATTGCTGTCGGTACCGATAATGCGTGCCATTCAAGGACCCCCCAAAGGTCTAAAAGCTATACAAGCGGGCGCGTTCGTGTGGTGCTCTCTAAGCTATAACTCGCTTATGCGCGGTTTTTATGGGGAATTTTAGAAAAACCGAAACAACACTGCGTTATGTGCGGATTTGTGAGCATTTCGTTGGCAATCGCAGTTTAATATGCGCATTAAACCTCTGATTGCAGAATATTGTTGCCCTAACGGAAACAAACCAGAAGGAATCAGCCCTGCCCCAACCACAGGGCTGATCCTATAGGCTTTGACCGTCCCCAAACGGGAACGGCCCAGCTGCATATTCAGAGTGTTAGCCCAACAGAAGCTTGGCTTCGTGCTTTTTGAGCGTCTTGCGGGCCGCGCGGTAATCCTCGATGCCCTCGGCGCTTTTGAGCTCGGGGAACAGTTCAAAGATCTCGTTCCGCTGCGCGTTACCGATCCCTTTGAGCGTGTAATCGCCCGGCTGGAAGCTTTCGGTCCACGACCCGTTCGACAACACAACTTCGTGCTGATCGAACATGAAGTGGATATAGACCGTGCCCATCGTGTCCACCTCGTGGATGCCCTGATGGTTGACCAGATGCTTCGCCGCGGCCAGCACCTCGCGCTCTTCAAAGTAAAGCGCTGTCTTGTCGTTGCTGACAAGGACGCGGTGATTTGGCGATACCAGCATATCCCGCTCGGGCAGACCATTGCCAAGCGCCCCGGCACGAACCAGAACCGGCTTGAGATGCGGGTTCCCGCTCAGCGCCTTCCAGTCCATTGTCTTAGCACCCAGCCAGCGGATTTCCTGCAGGCCGTTGTCGCGCGTGATGATCTTGTCACCGACTTTCAGTTCTTCGACCAGACGCTCGCCTTTCGGGGTCGCGATTGTGGTGCCCGGCGTGAAGCACGGGATCACGTTCTCGATCTCGGTGAAGGTCAGCGTGCCGGTTGTGACGTCATTTGCATCGCGGAATTCGACAAAGCCGTCTTCCTGATCGGGCGACGTATAGGTGATCTTGATGTTGCCTGACCCGGTCAGATCAAGCGTATCAATCTCGTCATCCGGTCCGCTGGCCGCCTGGCCACCGTCAATGACATCGCCATTGCCTTCGTCGACACCGTTCACAAGGAACGTATCCTCGCCCGAGTTACCGGTCAGCGTGTCAGCGCCTTCACCACCAATGATCGTATCGTCGCCTTCACCACCCGAGATGGTGTCCTCGTCGATACCGCCGTCGATAAAGTCGTCGCCTTCGTCACCAAAGAGCGTGTCGTCATCGTCCTGACCAAAGATCGTGTCGTTACCAGCGCCACCATTCACGACATCCTGACCATTGTTCTGCTCAGGATCGGCAGGCTGGTTCACACCGTCATCGGGGATGTCCAGATCATCGGGCAGACTCAGCGCAGGGTCGATGCCTGCAAAGATCGTGTCGTCGCCGTCGCCGCCGTCGATCACGTCCGAGCCTTCACCACCCACGATCCGGTCATCGCCATCACCACCATCGATGGTGTCGGCATCAATGCCTGCGTCGATCGTGTCGTCGCCGTCGCCACCCAGAATGGTGTCAGCATCGTCGCCCGTGATGATAATGTCATTGCCGTCACCGCCATCGACAAAGTCGATATCGTTGCCCGGTGCGAAATCAGCCGGGATCGGCGGGACGCCTGTGGACGGATAACCAGGGAAGCCCAGGTCCAGCAGTGGCAAATGGCCGGATGTGTTGATGACATCATCACCGTCGCCGCCGGTCACCGTATCGCTGCCGTCACCGCCGATGATATTGTCATCGCCATCACCGCCCGCGATCACGTCATCGCCGGAGCCTGCGTCGATGGTGTCATCATCATCGCCACCGTCGATGGTATCGTCGCCCGAGCCGCCGGTGATATCGTCCTCACCCGCGCCACCCAGAAGCGTGTCATCCCCTTCCGCGCCGCCGATTTCGTCGTCGCCGTCACCACCATCGATGGTGTCGTTGCCCACGTTACCGGACAGATCATCATTGCCGTCGCCACCCTCAATGGTGTCGTCACCAAGACCACCGATAATGCGGTCCTCGCCGTCTTCACCAAAGAGTTGGTCGTCGCCGGTATTGCCTTCGATGCGATCATCACCGGTGCCGCCAAAGACTTCATCGTCGCCAGCGCCCGCAATGACTGTGTCATCGCCACCACCTGCCTGGATGATATCGTCATCGCCAACCTCACCGGGCAGCAGCGCATCGCCTGCATCCACAAGATCGCCGTTGGGATCACCAAGATAGTTGGTGTCGATCAACTCACCGGCATTGGTGCCTTGTACGATGCCGTCGCGACCATCGGGGATGCCAATTGCGACCAACTCATCAATATCGTCCACTTGCTGCGGCGTGACGCCGACAAGCGTGATCGTCTCGCCATTCGGGAAGGTCAGAACCGCGTCGCCATCCGGGTTGCCCGCGACTGTGACATCCTCGGTTGTGACCGGGTTGCCATCGGCATCGGTCAGGTTCGAGACATCCAATTGATCCACACCGGTGAGCGAGCCATCCGGGTTGGTGATTGGTGTATCGAAATTGACCAAGATGTCATTGCCGTCACCGTCGCTGAACACAACCGTATCGGCGTCGCCATCCGGCGTTCCATCAGGGTTCGTGCCAAGGTCGATGCTGTCAGCGCCTGCACCACCCTCGATCGCATCAGTGCCTTCACCCGCAACGATGCTATCATCACCAGAGCCAGTCTCAATCGTGTCGTCGCCAGACCCGGTATCAATGTCAATCGGACCGGTCGCATCCGCACCATCGACAGTATCATCGCCGGAGCCGGTGATAACCTTCTCGATCTCCTCAAAGGTAATGTCGCTGTCAGCATCCGCATCCAGCCCGTTCACCTCGCCCTCTTCCGGGTTCGGTTCAAACGTCACATCAAGGTCTTGAGTTGCGTCGCTAAGATCCAGGACGTCACCTTCGTCTCCGTTGGCATCATCCGCCGGAGCACCATCCGTGCCATCCGAACCGCCATCAATCGTGATGTTGACGCTTGCACCAGGATCGGTCGGGTCCAGCGCAAAGACATCATCGCCGTCGCCACCGCTGGCCACGTCCATACCGCCGACAAAGATATCGTCGTCACCGTCGCCACCATCCAGCACGTCATTGCCAGCACCGCCGACGATAAGATCCGCACCGTCGCCGCCAGACACCGTGTCATCGCCTTCGTCACCAAAGACCTGATCGTCGCCGTCGCCGCCAATAACAGTGTCATCACCTTCATCGCCAAAAAGAACATCGTCGCCCCCTTGGCCATCGACCAAATCGTCGCCCGTGCCGCCGAAGATGAAATCACCAGACGTGTCGGTCACATCGCCCGAGGCGACCAGCACCACATTGTCGATAGACGCACCGATATTGCCCGCACCGCTGGTCGTGACACCTTCAAACTCAAGAAGGTTCGAGCCATCGCCCGCGCCGCCTTCCAGGACGAACTCATATTCGTCCATCTGGCTGTCCTCTGGTGACAGCGTGCCCACAAGCGCGCCGCCCCAGTACACGTTCACCACGTTGTTCTCACCTGGCGCGTCACCCGCGTCGAATGTCAGCGTGTAAAGCTCACCCGTTGTGATGCCTGCAACCGCCTGGCCAACGCGCGTGCCGCCAGGGCTCGCTTCAAGATCAAGCCAGTTCTGACCATCGGTCGGGTTCACACCGCCGCGGCCGTCATTGTGGAAATCAATCTCGTTGTTGGGATTCTGGGTTTCGGTCCAGTTTGGAACCGACCCGGTGCCGACAAACCCGTAACCGGTTGTCGTCATCCCGGTTGTGTCCTCAAACGAGCCATTGAAGATCAGGTTGTCACCCGGCGTGCCAGCACCGCCACCCAGCAGGATGTCGTCGCCGTCACCGCCTTCGATCTCGTCCGAACCTGCGCCACCGTAAACAACGTCATCGCCTTCACCAGCATCAATAACGTCATCGCCGTCGCCAGCATCAACGATGTCAGCGCTGCCGCCAGCATCGATCGTGTCGTCGCCATCACCGCCCGTGATCGCGTCCTGACCACCACCACCGCTCAGATCGTCATTGCCGTCGCCGCCCGAAAGACGGTCGTCGCCCTGACCTCCGCGCAGCGTGTCGTCGCCGTCATTGCCGTCAAGGTAATCGTCGCCCGTCTCGCCACGCAGCGTATCATCGCCCGCGCCGCCCAGAACGTCGTCATCCCCTTCGCCCGCAAAGACATTGTCGTCCCCGCCACCAGCGATAATGATATCGTCCTGCGGGCCTTCGCCCGGCAAAAGCGCATCATTGGCATCGACGAAATCCCCGTTCGGCTCACCGGCAAAGCCCGCATCAATCGTATTGGCGTTATCGTCCCCTTCGACGCTCCCGTCGCTCTCGGGTACAATGTCACCAACCACGTTTTCGATGTTGGTAAAGCTCAACGACCCAGTCGGATCGCCATTGCCGTCAAGAAACTCGACAACGCCGTTTTCATCATTTGTCGGATCGTAGATGACCCGGATCGGACCCTGACCGCTAAGATCAAGCGTGTCATTGTCATCGCCCCCCTCCGAGCCGTCGACCGTATCGCCAGCGCCCCCGAAGATCGTATCCGCATCGTCGCCGCCCACCAGCGTATCGGCGCCCGCACCGCCGGTGATCGTGTCATCGCCTGCGTTGCCAAAGACCGTGTCATCGCCGTCGCCTGCATCAATCACGTCATTGCCGTCACCGGCAACCGGATCCATGCTGAAACACAGGTTGTCGATGGCGCCACTGCCCGGTATCGCGACTGTCATCTGAATGACGTTATCGGCGTTCAGCCACTCGGTGGTCTGACCATTGTCAGCCACTGCCGCCACATTCACATCCTGGCTCGACCCATCGGCAAATTTCAGCGTGATCGTCGCGCCGTTTTCAATATCAAGCAGACCCAGATTGACGATATTCGCGGGGTTTTCGAAATCGAAGACGAAAGCACCGCCACCGGCATTGTCATCGGGATCATCGGGGTCGCGATCCTCGGACAGGATCAGCACATTGCCCAGATTGCTTGTGCCCAGATCGCTGTCGCCACCTGTCGGATTGGCACTGTCAAAGACCATGACCGGATTGGCTGGATCACTGCTGGTGACCGTAAAGCCCTTATCGACGAATTGGGTGGTGACCAGATCGCCCGCAGCCAGATCGTTGAAATCGATATTCTCGTTTATGTCCTGTGACCCACCCGAGATGGTGTCGTCGCCGGCACCGCCTGTAATCGTGTCGGCGCCTTGACCGCCAAAGACCACATCGTCGCCATCACCTGCGTCGATGTCGTCGTTCCCGCGACCGCCGCTGATGACGTCATTGTCTTTTCCACCCCACAGATCATCGTGGCCATCGCCACCGGCAATCGCATCCGCACCCTGAGAGCCTTCGACCTTGTCGTTGCCCTTGCCGCCAACGATGCCATCATCGCCCGCACCACCAAACAGCATGTCATGCCCTTTGCCGCCGTTCAGGTAATCGTCACCGTCCTGACCGTAAACAACATCGTCTCCGTTTCCGGCAAAGACCTCGTCATCGCCTGCTCCTGCAAAGACGGTGTCATCGCCACCCTCGGCAAGGATGATATCGTCATTCTGTCCTTCGCCCGGCACCAACTGGTCATTGGCGTCAACGCGGTCGCCATCGGGGTCAACAAAGCTTGAACCAATGGTGTCGTCCGCGTTTGAGCCATTCACATATCCGTCGCCGATGGGGGCCGCGTCGAAAGAGATGGGACCAATGGCAACAGTGCCGGATTCGTCATCTGTCGCGCCATTGTCCAAGACGATCTCAAGCGAGGCGATGGGACCTGCGATCGAGACGTTGACATTGTCGGAGGATGTAAAAGATGTGTCGGCGCGGGATGTGCCGCCGCCTTCGACGGTATTGCCATCGGTGTCGTGATGGGTCAGCCCGCCGAATGTGACAGGCACGATGTTGCCTTGCGCGTCACGCGCGATGATCGTGACCTTGTCGTCCCAGCCATTGCCCTGATCGACATCCAGCAGCGTAAAGCTGACATCAGACACCGGATCGCCAAATGTGACGATCGTTTTGACAGGCTCTTCAACGCAGCGCGCTTCAAGCACCATTTGGCCGTCAAGCTGTTTTGTATCAAAGTCCCGATGTTCGCTATTCGACGGCGTCGACACCGTGACATCCAGCGAGGTGCTACCGTCCTGCAGCGTTGTCGTTTGGCCGTCGCTACCGACAAGGCCCCAATCAATCACAAAATCAGACACCGTAATGTCCCCCATATCCCATCGCCTACAGAGGCACGCATGCAAGACCGCTTGGGCCGTGCCGAACGCGCTTGGCGCAACAACAACTCATCGACATGAAGGCAGACCCCATGCAGACATCAATTACCCCGATACAAAGTACCAGCGTTCGCATCCCCAAATGCGACGGTGCCCCCCAGTTGGGCCTTGTTTGGATACGCGCGGATTTCCGCCAAACAAAGAAGAAATTGTCGTAAAAGTGTTCGCAATTTGGTTAACGGACGTGAGTTGCCTTACGACAGCCACAGTTGAACACAACCCCAACGCGAGTATTGCAAACGATCACGCAACAGCAGCGAGCCTTCCATCGCAAATCGTTTACACGAACACCGCGGTATACTGCTTTGGATTAAGGGGATTTCCGGAACCACAAGAGGATCGCATCGTCAGATCAGCAAGACACGTAGCGGCAGTATGTTTCTTCACATGAAACAATCACGCCAAACCTGATGCCCTCGCCTGCCTTAATTGAATTTTTTTGTCGCACCATGAAGCCGCTGTTGCAGACATAGGCACAATTCCGCCCATGAAGGGCAATTAGACGCTCAACTGCCTTTCGGTCAGCTGAGACAAAGCGAATCGAATTTTCGTAAAACTGGTACCGGTGGTCGGACTCGAACCGACACGATATTGCTATCGGGGGATTTTGAATCCCCTGCGTCTACCATTCCGCCACACCGGCCAGTGGCGCGGGTTTAGACCTCTGCTCTGGCCGCGTCAACGCCTTGATGACCCGGTTTCGCATTGCTGGCAAACATCGTAAATATCGCCCAGCAAGCGAACGGAGTGCGACATGGATTTCAAAACCGTAACAGCAATCGTCACCGGCGGCGCATCGGGCCTGGGTGCGGCCACAGCCAAGGCGCTGCGTGCAGCTGGCGCGCAAGTCACGCTTTTGGATATGGACGCTGAGAAAGGCGCCGCACTGGCCGCCCAGATCGACGCCAGTTTCGTCCAAACCGATGTCACTGATCCCGACTCGGTCAGCGCTGCGCTGACAGAGGCCCGTAATCGGATGGGCCAGCTCAATGCTGCCGTTAATTGCGCCGGGATTGCGACCGGCGAACGGACGCTGGGGCGCAACGGCCCCCATGACTTTGAGCGCTTCCAGAAAACCCTGCAGATCAATCTGGCTGGCAGCTTTAACGTCGCCCGCCTTGCCGCCGAAGTGATGGCGCAGAATGCGCCTGATGCAGACGGCGCGCGCGGTGTGATCGTCAACACAGCCTCCATCGCGGCCTTTGACGGGCAGAAAGGCCAAGCGGCCTATGCAGCCTCAAAAGCTGGTATCGCAGGCCTGAGCCTGCCCATGGCGCGGGACCTCGCAGGCGTCGGCATCCGCGTGATGGCCATCGCGCCGGGCATTTTCCGCACGCCCATGCTCGAAGGTCTGGGAGACGAGATCATGGACGGCCTTGCAGCCGACGTCACCTTTCCCAAACGCCTTGGGGATCCCGCCGAATTTGCGGACCTGGTCAAGTTCATCATCACCTGCCCTTATCTCAACGGTGAGGTGATCCGACTGGACGGCGCGCTGCGCATGCCCTAACCGGCCTTTTCCTCCAAAGCCATCCAGTCCTCCTCGGCCTTTGACAAGGCTGCATGCCGTTCGACCAAAGCATCTGTCGCTTTCTGAAACTTCACCGGCTCTTTGGTGAACAAGTCAGGGTCCATCAGGAACTCTTCAAGCTTGGCAATCTCTGCCTCCAAGCGCGCAATCACAGAGGGCAATTCCTCAAGACGATGCCGCTCAGTAAAGGACAGCGCATCCTTTTCAGGCACCCGCTCAGTGTTTTGCGCTTCTTTCGCCCGCCGCTTCACCGGATCGGGCATCGCATCGACCGTGCCGCGCTGAGACTGATAATCGCTCCACCCGCCTGCATAGGCGGTCGCCCGACCCTGCCCCTCCATCGCGATGGGGGGCGTTGCAACGCGGTCCAGGAAATCCCGGTCGTGACTGACCAGCAGCACCGTGCCATCGTAATCGTCGAGCAACTCCTGCAACAGATCCAGCGTTTCGATATCCAGATCGTTCGTCGGCTCGTCCAGCACCAGCAGATTGCTTTCCCGCGCCATGATCCGCGCCAGCA
>ERZ1740070.582-NODE-582-length-24655-cov-7.121098_pt1 | contig 24655 bp, 20 predicted proteins | sample MGYA00581734_ERZ1740070 | MGnify/ENA primary metagenome ERZ1740070 (study PRJEB43018, sample SAMN04849744) | marine metagenome | isolation source: floating plastic debris | place: Pacific Ocean | collected 2008-09-01 | study: EMG produced TPA metagenomics assembly...
AAAAGCACCGGAAAAGACCAGAGGCCAAGTTCGAGCATGCTCATAGGTCGCCCGCGCCGCGTGCTGGCAGGATCATGCGACCTGTCGCTGCATGCGTGACACGGCCAACGGCACAGTAAAGTGCGGTGACAGATGCAACCAACGCCGCGACAAAGCTTGCCGCATAGGCCCACCAGATCGGGAACTGCAGCAGAAACGTCGTCTCGCCATTGCCGATCTTGTCCATCATGCCAACACCCAAACGCCACGTGATCAAAAAGATCACAAGCGTCAGCACAACTTCCCAAAAGGCCCGCAGCCAACGGTTTAGATTATCGGGCAAAGCGGAGGTAAAAATATCTACAGTGGCGTGACCGCCGTAAAGCTGACAGATCGGCAAAAAGGCAAAGATGGCAAAGGCGATCCCAGCCTCGACCAGTTCAAAATCACCATTCACTGGCCCGACACCTGTTGCAATCAACCAAGCACCAGCCGCGTTGGACCAACTGGTCAACCAGTCGGAATGTCCAATGGTGTTCAGGCCCCGACCCATCACAGACACACAGGTCAGCACGACAAGTGCGGTCAGAACAACGCCACCAAGCACCGCCATGGTTCGCGCGAGGCGTTCGATTGCCATTTGCATGCTGCTCTGACCTTTGTGTTTGATCAGGCCGCCCGAGGCATCACCGGACGGCCTGTCTTACGCTTTACTGCGTGTTGTTGGCGTCCAACAGCTCCTGCGCTCTGGCAATCAGTGCCGCGCCGTCGATGCCCTTTTCGTCCATTTCGGCAATCCACTCTTGCGTCGTGGTGTCCGCCGCATCACGCCAAGGGCCTGCATCGGCTGCAGAGATCGTGATCACGTTGTTGCCCGCATCCAACGCCGCTTCACGCGACGGGCCGTCATCCGCCTGCATCTGTGCCCCCGCCATCCGCGAGAACTCTGCGCCAGAATTGGCATCAATCACCGCCTTCAGATCATCCGGCATCGCCTCATACGCATCTTTGTTCATCGCAAAGATGAACGTGGTTGTGTAAATCGCATTGCCTTCGAACTCGGTGTGGTTTTCGACCAATTCGGCCACTTTCAAAGCGCCCGTGACCTCCCAAGGGATGACAGCACCGTCCACCACACCTTTGGACAGGGATTCTGGGATCGCCGGAACCGGCATGCCTACTGTGGTCGCACCAAGATTAGTGAAAAGCTTGTTCGTCACTCGCGTCGGCGCGCGCAGCTTGAGACCGTTCAAGTCATCCGGGCTTTCAACTGGCTCTGATGTGTGGATCACGCCGGGTCCGTGCACCCAGACGCCCAAGACTTTGAAATCGGCAAAGTCCTGATCCATCATCTGCTCTTCGGCCAACGTCCAATATGCCGCCGACATGTCGCCTGCATCTGTCATTGTGAAGGGCAGTTCAAATACCTCCGCCCGCGGGAAACGGCCGGGGGTGTAACCTGCCACCGTCCAGATGATATCAGCCACACCATCAATCGCCTGATCGATAAGCTGCGGAGGTGTTCCGCCCAATTGCATGGATGGAAAATGCTGGATTTCGATCCGGCCGTCCGACGCCTCCATTACCCGATCAGCCCAGGGCTGAAGAATGTTCTTTGGCACATTGGCTTGCAGCGGCAAGAACTGGTGCATCCGCAGAATGACATCTTGTGCCAGCGCTGCTGTGCCCAAAACGGCTGCCAGTGCGGTAGTCCCTGCGAGCTTGAAAAAGGCGCGCTTGATCATGGTGAACTCCTCCCGTTTGTCTGACCGCATAAACGCAAATGCCCGCGCCGAATCCAAGGGGAATCTAGCCGCGCCCGATATAGGGCATGGCCGTCGCCATCACGGTCATGAACTGCACATTCGCATTCAATGGCAGGCTGGCCATATGAAGCACCGACGATGCCACATGCGCCACATCCATCGTGGGATCAAACGGCTCACCCGCCGCTTCAGCCTGTTTGCGAAGGTTCGCCACAATCTCTGTTTCGGCATTGCCGATATCGATTTGTCCGCACGCAATGTTGAACGGTCGACCATCCAAGGACAGCGACCGCGTCAAGCCGGTAATAGCATGTTTGGAGGCTGTGTAAGGGATCGACCCCCAACGCGGGACGTGCGCCGAGATTGACCCATTATTGATGATCCGCCCCCCTTGCGGGTCTTGCGCGCGCATTCGTGCAAAAGCTGCACGTGCGCACAGAAAACTGCCTGTCAGGTTCACGTCAATACAGCGCTTCCAGTCGTCAACGGCGATCTCATCAATCGTCGCCCCGACCACGGCCATGCCCGCATTGTTAAACAGCGCATCAATTCGCCCCCATTCATCAACCAAAGCATCAAACGCCGCATCAACCGCGCCCTCGTCTGTCACGTCGCAGGGCAGCACAAGCGCGCCATCATACTGTGCGGCAATCGCTTCCAGTGGCTCCGCCCGACGCCCAATCAAACCAACACGCCAACCAGCTTCAAGAAACGCCTCAGCACAGGCTTTGCCAATACCACTGCCCGCACCCGTGATCACAATAGATGATGCCAAAACCTGCTCCCTTTCATCTTGCCCGCTAAGCTCCGGGGGTTTGGGGGCTGGCCCCCAATCCGAAGCTTAAAGCTAGTGATTGTCCCGTGGCAGATGCCGTGCAACACGTTGATACGCCGTCGCCAGCTCCAGACACCCACCCTGCGCCAGCTGACCCACATGCTGGCGGTACATCTCTTGCCACGGTGTGTAGCTGATGATCTTGGGTTCTTGCCAATTGGCCTTGCGCGCCGCCCACTCCGCATCATCCACAAGCGCATTCAGGGTGGAGGCGTTCAAGTCCAACCGCACGGTGTCACCGGTCTGCAAATAGGCCAACCCACCACCAACCACAGATTCCGGCGAGGCGTTGAGGATCGAAGGGCTTTCTGACGTACCAGATTGCCGTCCATCTCCAACCGTCGGCAAGTGGTTCATACCTGCTTTCACTAGGTCGTCCGGCGGCTGCATGTTCACCACCTCTGCTGATCCCGGGTAGCCCACACAGCCCACGTTGCGAATGAACAGGATGCAGTGATCATCAATCGCGAGATCCGGACTATTGATCCGATCGTGATAGTCTTCAGGCCCCTCAAAGACGATGGCTCGCGCCTCAAAGACACCCTCTTCGCCCGGTGTCGACAAGAACCGCGACCGGAAGTCGTCGGAGATGACCGAAGTCTTCATCAAGGCCGAGTCAAACAGGTTGCCCGACAACACTTTGAACCCGGCATTCTCGCGCAAAGGCGCGTCGTAGGTCGTGATCACATCCCGGTCCAAACTCTCCCAAGACGCCAAAACCGCACCCATGGATTGTCCCGAGGCTGTCATCGCGCCCTCATGCAACCGACCCGCCTTACGCAATTCTCCCATCACTGCAGGCACTCCGCCTGCTCGGAAGAAGCTTTCGCCCAGATATTCGCCCGCAGGCTGCATGTTCACCATAAGCGGCACATCAAACCCGATGGCTTCCCAATCGGTGACGTCGAGGTCCACCCCGGCATGCCGCGCAATCGCCTGCAAATGCGGTGGCGCATTCGTCGACCCACCAATCGCGCCATTCACAATAATCGCGTTCTCAAACGCCTCACGGGTCAGGATGTCCGACGGCTTAAGGTCATCGAGCACCATCTGCACACACCGCTTGCCGGTTTCATAGGCCATCGCCATCCGCTCACGGAACGGCGCCGGGATCGCCGATGAGCCGGGCAACGTCATGCCCAACGCCTCTGCCATCGCGTTCATCGTGCTCGCGGTGCCCATGGTGTTGCAATGGCCCAAAGATGGCGAAGAGGCGCAGGCGAGGTCCATGAATTCTTCATAGCCGATATCGCCTTTGGCGAGCAGCCGCCGCCCTTCCCAGATCGTTGTCCCCGACCCGGCCCGTTTGCCTTTATACCAGCCGTCCAGCATCGGCCCGCCATTCAAAGCAATCGCAGGAATATCAACCGTCGCTGCCCCCATCAGCTGTGCTGGCGTAGTCTTGTCGCATCCGGTCGTCAGCACGACCCCATCAATCGGATAACCGTACAGCACTTCGACAAGACTCAGATAGGCGAGGTTCCGGTCCAGTGCCGCTGTCGGGCGCTTGCCGGTTTCCTGAATGGGATGCACCGGAAACTCCATCGGAATGCCGCCGCCATCGCGAATTCCCGCCTTAATCCGGTCCATAAGAAACACATGGATCTTGTTGCACGGCGCCAGATCGGACCCTGTATTGGCAATTCCAATGATCGGCTTGTCCGCCTGCAGTTCGCCTTGGGTAAAGCTCTGGTTTTGATACCGCTCGAGATAAAGCGCGGTCATGCCGGGGTTGTTCGGATTGTCAAACCATTCCTGAGACCGAAACCGTTTGTTGGCGCGCGTGTCGGACATGCTGGCTCTCCCCACATTCGATGCCCGCGTTCTGGACAATCCTGCACCAAACAGCAAGTGTCAGCGCAAACATCGCAGAGGAGACCCCACATGATCGAGCGTCAGGACATCGGCCAACGGATGAGCAAGATCGTCAAGCACAATGGCACCGTCTATCTGTGCGGTCAGGTAGGATCGGGGGAAACAGTCACCGAACAGACCAAAGACTGCCTAGCGCGCGTCGATGCGCTCTTGAAACAGGCCGGCTCCTCTCGCGAGCAAATTCTGCAAGCAATCATCTGGATTTCCGATATGAAGTATTTTGCCGAAATGAACGCCGTCTGGGATGCTTGGGTGCCCGAAGGCCACGCCCCGGCCCGTGCATGTGGCGAAGCCAAACTTGCGCGGGATGTGCTCAAAGTCGAAGTGATCGTGACAGCGGCGTATTGAGCGTCTCAAAACCGCGCCGGACAAAAAATACTGCCCAATGATCACCGAAGGGAGCATTCACCATGATCGCGTATGTCACGGTTGGCGTAGATGACATCGCTTTGGCAGAGCGGTTCTATTCTTCGTTTCTACCATCACTCGGCTACGAGTTAGACAGGTATCATGGCGATCTCAGCTACGCTCTGCCCACAAACTCAGATCACGCCCCAGCGCTGCCGGAATTCTACGTCAAATCGCCTTTCAACGGAAAACCCGCCTCAGCGGGAAACGGATCCATGGTTGCCTTTGAAGCAAACAGTCCACAACAAGTGCGTGACCTACACGCAGCCGCCTTGGCAGCAGGGGGAACGGATGACGGTCAACCCGGGTTCCGGGCGACTTACGGGCCGAATTTCTATGTTGGCTACTTGCGTGATCCGCAAGGAAACAAAATTGCCTTGTTCTCAAGCAATCCAAATGAACCGGGACGAGACGGGTGACGCGTCTCAAAAACGTCTAGTAAAGACCCGCCGTTTTTGCCCTGAGTTGCACCAGCGCGAGCACAGTATCGATCGTCGGCGTGGGTACACCGACAACTCGACCAAGCTCCTGCACAGACCCCACCAATGCGTCGATCTCCATGGGCCGCCCCTGGTCAAGGTCTTGCAACATGGACGTTCGGTGCGCACCCACCGCAGCACCCCCATCGATGCGACGCTCGACATCAATCGGGAACTTGACACCCAGCTTCTCGGCAATCTCCTGCGCCTCGACCATCATCCCTCGCGCAACGGACCGCGTGCCCGCATCGGTACACAGCACATCCAATGTCGCGTGCGTCAAAGCAGAGATCGGATTGAACGACAGATTCCCCCAGAGCTTGACCCAAATCTCATCCCGCAAGCGCGGGCGCACCGGGGCTTTCAAACCAGCTGACGACAAGGCTTTAGACAAAGCCATCGCCCGCTCGGACTTAGACCCGTCAGGTTCCCCAAGCGAAAATCGGTTGCCCTCGATATGCTTGACCACACCCGGCTCAATCACTTCCGCCGCCGGGTAAACAACGCAGCCCAGCACCTGGTCCGGGCCAAACCCATCCCATTGCGCATTGCTAGGGTCGACACTTGCCAACCGGGTGCCTTCAAACGCGCCGCCAAGCTTGTGAAAGTACCACCACGGCACTCCGTTAACACCCGACACAATCGTGGTGTTCGGCCCGATCAAGGGTTTCATCTTGTCAACGACAGGCGGGACAGAATGCGCCTTGAGCGTAACAATCACATAATCCTGCTCGCCAAGATCAGCCGGGTTGTCGGACGCAGTCACATCAACGGTCGTCTCACCGTCTTCTTCGATCAGTTTTAACCCATTGGCCTTCATTGCAGCCAGATGCGGCCCACGCGCAACAAGGCTCACATCGGCACCCGCCTGCGCCAGCTTCACACCCATATAGCCGCCAATGGCGCCCGCCCCGAACACGCAAATCTTCATCGCTCACCCCAAATCGATCCGCTGATGCTCCGCGAACCGCTCCTCCTTCATCTTGCCAAATAAACTCCCGCCGGAGGCTCCCGCGAGAACCACCAAGCGTTGCCGTCAAACCCAAATCACGCGGGTTCTACAAGCCCCAGCTTTTCCGCCAGCCCGATGCGCTGCATTTTGCCCGTCGCCCCTTTCGGGATCTCATCCATGATGACCACCTTTCGGGGGACTTTGAAATCGGCCATGCGGCTTGCGGCAAAATCGCGGATGTCGCGCTCTGTTGCGTCAGCACCTTCGCCCAAGACAACCGCTGCGGCCACCTCTTCACCAAGCTTGGGATGCGGCAGTGCAAAGGTCACCACTTGCGCGATAGCCGGATGATCCAGCAGCACGCCATCCACCTCCAAAGGCGATACTTTTTCACCACCCCGGTTGATGATCTCTTTCAGGCGTCCAGTTAAATGCAGGAACCCATCGTCATCAAACGCGCCTTGATCTCCGGTCCGGAACCAACGTTTGCCATCCGCTTCAAAGAAGTTCTTGGTATTGGCGTCAGGGTTGCTCTCGTACCCAGGCGTCACGTTCGGGCCAGAGATGACGACTTCTCCGGTGCCATCCTGCAAGACGTTATCCGCCTCATGCGCGATCCGCACTTCGGGGCCTGCAGCCACGCCCACCGCGCCGGGCTTCTGTCGGTCAAAGGGGTTGCAGCACATCTGATGCGCAGCTTCGGTCATACCATACGCTTCGATCACTGGCGCACCAAATGTCTCGCGCAGGGCTTCCATAACCTGTGCCGGCAGGGATGCCGATGAGGAGCGCAAGAACCGCAGCGGTACTTCTTCGATAACATCCTGGTTGCGCTTGGCACGGGTCAGGATCGCCTGATGCATGGTCGGGACAGCCGTGTACCATGTGGGTCGCGCATCTTTCATCCAACCAAAAAACCGCAACGCATCAAAGCCCGGCGCACACCAAATCGACGCGCCAACGGACAAAGAAGCAGACACCGCCGCAACAAGTCCATGAATGTGAAAGAGGGGCATCACGTTCAAACAGCGATCCGCAGAGGTCAGGTTCAAGGATGCCGCGATGTTATGCGCGGACGCAGCCACGTTGGATTGTAACAGAGGAACAATCTTGGGGCGCGATGTTGTTCCAGAGGTGTGCAGGATCAGGGCCACGTCACTATCTGTGGGATCACTGCTAGGCACTGCCCCCCAGACAGCACCATCCGCAGCAAGACTGAACATACCGGCAGGGTGGTCAGCATCGACAATCGTACGCAACACAGTCAGGCCAAGCGCATTTGCAGCAGCCAAAGCAGGCCCGTCATATCCTTGCGCAAGTACGACCGCTTTTGCGCCGAGGTCTTCCATATAAAACTTGAATTCGTCTTCGCGGTACGCTGGGTTTAACGGCGCAGTCGTGGCCGCTTGAGCGATCGTCACAAACGCTGCCGCCATTTCCGGTCCGTTTGGCAAAACAATGGCAACCCGGTCGCTTGGGCCAACACCAAACCCGCGCAGGCTCGTGCGGACCTCATCCGACAATGCGCGCAGACCGCCATATGTTTGCCAATCGCGCCCCGGTGCGCCAATGGCCGGCGCATCCGCATCATGTCCCTCTAGCAAAGCTTTGACATTGGTCGCCATTGCTTCGTCCCCTTTTGTAGTTGCAGTCTGTTATTCCGCCGGAGCGATGCTCTGGCGTCCGCCCTTGCGAAGATATTTAACAAGCGGGAGCACAAAGAAAAGCGCGGCGAGCGCAATAAATGTCGCCGACAAGGGGCGTTCGATGAACGCGAGCACATTGCCCTGCTCGGCGATCAGCGTCTGACGGAAGCTCTTTTCCATCAGCGGGCCAAGCACCAAAGCCAACACCAAAGGCGCAAGCGGATAGTCAGCTTTGCGCAGCAGGTATCCCGCAACACCAAAGCCCGCGATCAACCAGACGTCATGCATTTTCTGGCTCGGCGCAAAACCTCCAACGATACAAAGAACCATCACCAAGGCGCAAAGAACAGTGAACGGCATTCTAAGCGCCCACACAAACAACGGAATCAGCGCAATGTTGATCGCAACGGCCGCAAAGTTCGCGGTGTAGAGCGATGAGATCAGACCCCACACGAAATCGGGCTGCTCGATAAACAACATCGGTCCGGGCATCAGCCCCCACATCACCATGCCACCCAGCAACAGCGCTGTGGTGGGCGAGCCAGGAATACCCAGCGTCAACATCGGAAGAAGCGACCCGGTCGAGGCGGCGTTGTTCGCCGTTTCCGGGGCTGCGACGCCTTCAATATTGCCCTTGCCGAATGTTTCGGGTTTTTTCGAGGTTGACCGCGCAATGCCGTAGGCCATGAGCGATGCAGGCGTGGCCCCAGCGGCAGGCAGCATCCCGACAAAGAAGCCAAGAAAGGACCCGACGCTCATCGTTTTCCACATCCGGTTCATCGCTTTGAAGCCAGCACCCAATTCGCGCAGCGTGATCTTGGCGGGCGTTACCGACGGCGCGCTTCGGGACGTCTCAATCGTGTAGAGGATCTCACCGATCCCGTAGACGCCAATCGCCAAAACCAAAAAGCTGATGCCAGAGTAGAAGCCTGGTAAATCCCCGAAAACCAGACGTGGCTGTCCCGAAATAAGGTCCAGACCAACAGTACTCAGCACCAGCCCCAGACAAATCATCACGATCGTTTTCAGCACATCATCGCCACCAAGGCCCACAAAGGTGGTGAACGCCATCAGTACAAGAGCGAATTCTTCCGCTGGCCCAAAAGCAAGCGCCAGATCGGCAAGCGGCACAGCAAAAAGCGTGAACAGCACAACCGATATTGTCCCCCCGACAAAGGATGCCACCGCTGCCGCAATCAGCGCCAAGCCAGCTTTGCCTTGTTGCGCCATCGGTCTGCCATCAAATGTCGTTGCCACCGCGGTCGAGGCACCCGGTATCCCCAGCAAGACAGACGAAATCGCCCCGCCATACATGGCACCGTAGTAAATTGCGCAGAGCAAAATGATTGCAGAGCTTGGCGGCACAATAAACGTCAACGGCAACACAATCGCGACACCATTGACCGACCCGAGGCCCGGCATTGCGCCGATGAACAATCCAGCCGTAACCCCAAGGATCACGATCATCAGGTTAAGCGGGGACAGCGATGTGGCAAAGCCTTCGCCGAGAAGTGCAAGCGTTTCCATGTCAGCAACCCCCGATCAGAAAAACATTGCGTAGAGCGGGAAAAAGAGCGGTTCTGTCACGCCTTTGGGCAGCAAAATCTTGAGCGTCACCTCAAAGAAGAAGAACAGAAACACCGGGGTGCCAACCGTCAAGCATGCGGTTAGTATCCACGAGTGCTTCCCGTAGATCTTGATGTACCAAAAGATAAACAGAGGGATGGCGATGTAGGCACCCACCACCGGGATCAATGCGATAGTGGCAAAGAGCGCCACCACGACCATGATGACGCTGTGCAGCATAACGCCGTCAAAGAACTTTTGGTCAGTCGCTTCCTCTTTCAAGCTACGAATAAGAATGCCACCTGCGCAAAGCATCATGATCAGCGACAACCAAAACGGGAAAGCTCCACCGCCCGGTCCACCCGTCATGCCGTTCCATCCGACCGGCAATTCGACGGCGTGCCACATAAAGTAAGCTGATAGCCCCATGATCGCGATGGCGATCACTCTGTCCGCAACAAGCATGGACGCTCTCCCGCTGCAAATGGTGTCTCCGGACCCACCCGATCCGGTGGAAACGGGGCCAGAGCAAATGCTCCAGCCCGCGCTTCATTTTCAGGGTTCGGTTCGCCCGATTAGGAAGACCCGTCACCCTCCATATCTGCGAGGATTGTGGCGTGCTTTTCACGCTCTTCGAGGAAGTATGCCTGCAAGTCGTCGCCTGTCAGGAAATCCGACATCAGTGCCTTGTCAGTGGTGTACTGCTGCCACTCTGCTGTTTCGGACAGTTTCTGGAACATCTCGGTATAGTACGCGACGGCCTCTTCTGGCATGTCCTTCGGGGCCACAAACGAGCGTTGCATCCAGTAGACGATGTCATGGCCCAGTTCTGTTGCCGTCGGCACGTCCGGGAACACCGCAAGGCGCTCTGGTGTAAAGGCCGCGATTGGGCGCGATTTGCCGGCCTGCCAGAAGCCCATCTGTTCTGACGGGTTGTTCACCGTACTGTCGATGTGACCACCGACAAGGTTCTTTGCAACGTCACCGCCCCCTTTAAACGGGACGTAGGTGACTTTGATGTCGAACTCTTTCTCAAGCATCGCAGTCACAAGGCTGTCTTCCTGGCCTGTACCGGTACCGCCCATCTTCCATTCGCCGCCCGACGCTTTGACCGCGGCAACCCAGTCTTCCATCGTCTGGATGTCACTGTCGGCGTTCACCCACAGGACAAACGTGTCCAGCGCCATACGTGCAATAGGTGTGAATTCTTCGATATCGACACCGATGTCGGTGCGGATCGGGGTGGTGTAGTAGCTGTTCAGCGTCGCCATGATTTTGTGCGCGTCGCCTTCATTATCTTTGAGGTAGCGCAGAGCTTCCGCACCAGAGCCACCGCCCTTGTTTACTGGCAGGATTGGCATTGAAGAGAGGTTTTCTTTCTGAATGATCGACTGGAACAACCGCGCCAAACGGTCAGCGCCGCCACCCTGGCCAGCCATGATGACCATCTCAACCGGCTTTTGTGGCTTCCAACCTTCTGCAAGCGCAGACGTGGCTCCGGCGGCAACCAGTGCAAGCGATGCAACACCTGCCAACGCGGCCCGACGTGTCATATTGTAGATCATGTAATATCCTCCCTTATCGATAAGCTCGCTGACACTGGCAGCACCCACTGCCCTTTTCGGTCGGAGCTGTGTGACCAAGTATCCGAACGAAATTTTATTTCATCCGAAAAGCGGTAATTGGGTAAATTCTTGCTTTTACAAACTTGCGTCTTGTAATGTTGTAAACATGAGCAAGACCTTTATCGGCCCACAGCTGCGGCAGTTGCGACGCCAGAATAAGCACACGCAGGCAGAAATGGCCCAACGGCTTGGAATCAGCCCAGCCTATGTAAACCTCCTGGAAAACAATCAGCGCAGCCTGTCCGTTCAGGTGCTGATGACACTGACCGAAGCCTACGGGATAGACGCGCGCAGCCTTGTTACAACCTCCGAAGCCACCAAGCTCGCTGACCTTCGCGCAGCGGTGCGGGACCCGTCTTTTGCAGAAGACCCACCGGACCTAACCGAGTTGCGCGCAGCGCTCGATCACGCGCCGACTTTGGTCAATCGCTTTTTGGAGCTGCAAAAAACCCACCGCTCCACCACGGATCAACTACGCCGCATTGCCGGTCAGTCCGGCGCAGATGGGCTACGCCTTCGAACACCGGAAACCGCTATCCATGACGTGTTTCGCGCGCATGAAAACCATTTTGCGCCTCTTGAAGCTTTGGCCGAAACACTTCGCGTGCGGCTAGGTGGATCACATGACGATATGTATGCCGTGCTGAAACGCCATTTGCGTATAGAGCACGGCATCGATTCCAGCGTGCGGAAACTGTCGGACATGCCCGGCGCGATGCGCCTGTTTCGCCAAACAGACGCGATTGTGCATCTGTCTGAAGCCTTGGATCACCCGAACCGAATGTTCCAACTCGCACATGTCATCGGCCTTTTGGAAGCCCGCGGCATCGTGCAAGGGTATGTAGAGAAAAGCTATATCGACGATGACGCAGGTCGGGCGCGTTTGACGGTGGAACTGACCAACTATTTCGCCGCCGCGCTGTTGATGCCTTACACCGAATTTATCGAGCTGGCCGAGTCCACGCGCTACGATCTGGATCGGCTGTCCGCCGCCTTTGGAGTGAGTTTTGAAATGGTGGCCCAGCGCCTGACCACCTTGCAGCGTGATGGGCAGCGCGGCATCCCGTTCTTTTTCCTGCGGGTTGACCGCGCGGGCAACGTCTCAAAGAGGTTCAACGCGACAACCATCGCGCTTGCCGAAGAAGGCGGTGCTTGCCCTGTCTGGGACATTCACGGTGCCTTTCAATTGCCAGGGCAAATCCTGCCGCAATTTGTGGAAATGCCAGACAAGGGCCGGTTTTTCACTCTGTCTAGAACGTCCGACAGGCCGGTTCTTGGACTTCACGCACGCCAGCGCCGCCTTGTTGTGGCTATCGGCTGCGACGTCGATCACGCCGCACAGATTGGCTATGCGCAGCGCTTCAACATGGACGACACATCTCTCTTTGCGAGCATCGGCACAAGCTGCCATGTCTGCCCGCGACAAGCCTGCGCCCAACGTGCGCATCAGCCTGTGCATGTCACGCTCACGGTTGACGCCAATAGACGCGGACAAACGCGTTATGAAAGTTGATCATGGGACCCATTGGGTGTGCCAGAGGCGCGTGCTAGTCCGGGGCAATTCCAAAGGACACGTACATGCACCATCCCGCGCTGCCCCTGACACAAGACCTCGTTCTGATCGGAGGCGGCCACACCCACGCGCTTGTTCTGCGAAAATGGTTGATGAAGCCCCTGCCCGGCGTGCGTTTGACGCTCATCAATCCCGGGCCAACGGCACCGTATTCTGGCATGTTGCCAGGGTTTGTGGCAGGGCATTACACGCGCGACCAGCTTGATATCGATCTGGTCAGACTGGCCATCGCCGCCGATGCGCGCCTTGTACTTGGGTCAGTGACCGGCATTGATCCTAACTCGGGTACGATCCTGACGGACACACACCCTGCGATCGGGTTTGACGTTGCCTCGGTCGATGTAGGGATCACGTCTGGCATGCCGTCACTTCCAGGCTTTTCAGATTATGCCGTTCCCGCCAAACCCCTTGGCCCGTTCGCCGAAAAGTGGGACAGGTTTCGCGATCAGGCAGGCCCTGCAAGAGTCGCGATCATCGGTGGCGGAGTGGCCGGAGTAGAGCTTGCCATGGCGATGTCCCACGCCCTGAGGCAGCGCCAGAGACAGTCAGAAATCCACCTGATCGACGCCGCCACTGCATTGTCTGCGCTGCCAGACAAAAGCGCGCGCCGTCTGCGCATCGCATTGGCGCATCACAACGTAACACTGCACGAGCAAACCAAGATCATCCATCTCACCGTCAACACGCTCCATTTTGACGATGGTCAAACACTCGAAGCTGATTTCATCACTGGCGCCGCAGGCGCACGCCCGTACCCTTGGCTGTCAGACATTGGGCTTGAGACACATGATGGATTTCTGACCGTCAACGCGCGCCTTCAAACCAGCGATCCACGCATATTCGCTGTCGGTGATTGCGCGCATATGAACCACAATCCGCGCCCAAAGGCTGGCGTCTATGCTGTGCGCCAAGCGCCAACGCTGCTCAACAATCTGATCGCTTCGCTCTCTAATGGCCCACTGAAACCCTACGCCCCACAAAAGGATTACCTCAAGCTGATCTCTCTTGGCGAAAAGTCTGCGCTTGGGGATCGCTTTGGTCTGACCTTTACCGGCCCTTGGGTTTGGTCCTGGAAAGACCAGATCGACCGCAAGTTCATGGATCAGTTCAACAACCTGCCCAAGATGCCGACACCGCCGCTGCCCTATCCGCGCGCCAAGGGCATGAAAGAGGCTTTAGGGCCCAAACCCCTATGCGGTGGATGCGGCGCAAAACTTGGTCGTGACGCGCTGGCGCAAGCGCTCGCGGAATTGGCCCCGCCACATCGACACGACGTCACACCACTGACCGGAGACGATGCGGCCCTGCTCACGACCGGTGGCGCGCAACAAGTCTTCACAACAGATCACCTGCGCAGCTTTTGGACCGACCCGGCGGTGATGGCGCGCATCGCCACGCACCATGCCTTGGGGGATATCTGGGCAATGGGTGCCGATCCACAAGCCGCAACGCTTTCGTTCACCCTGCCGCGTCTGTCTGATGCGCTTGCACAACGGACCCTTTCGGAAATCCTCAAAGCGGCAGAGGCGATCTTGCGCAAAGCCGGGGCCGACATCGTCGGAGGGCACAGCAGCGTGGGCGACGAACTGACCATAGGCGTGGCACTCACAGGTCTTTGCGCACAGCCGCCGATCACACTGGGCGGTGCCAAAGAGGGCGCTGCGCTGATCCTCACCAAACCCGTCGGAACTGGCGTTATCATGGCCGCAGCGATGTCGGGAAAAGCGCAGGGCGCCGTCGTTGCAGAGGCTTTGAACTCCATGCAACAGGGACAAGAGGCAGCATCAAAACTGCTGCGCGACACCGCCCAAGCGATGACCGACGTCACAGGGTTCGGTCTTGCCGGGCATCTGCAAAACATCTGCACCGCGTCCAATCTGGCAGCAACGCTAGCGCTGGACCATGTGCCGCTTCTGCCGGGCGCTGAGGATTTGTCCTCAAAGGGCGAACACTCATCGCTCTACGCCAGCAATCGCGCATCCTTTGCTGGCATCGTCGACACACCACGCTCCCGTTTGCTGTTTGCCCCGCAAACCAGCGGTGGATTGTTGGCGGCCATACCAACAGACCAGACCGAAGACACTCTGACCGGGTTGAAAAACGCTGGCTACAAAGCAGCGGCGTGCATTGGGCATCTTCACGCAGGTCCTTCGGCTCAAATCGATATCGTCTGAAGCGTCGCTTCGATTTTTGCGGCAACATCGTGCAAGTGCTGCGCGGACAAACCATCCGCATCAATTCGCGCGACCATATCAGGCGCGCGCGATTTCATTGATTTGGCGTAAGCAAGGTCGTAATGGTCTTGCATCAGCGATCGCGTCAGCCCCCGTTTGTCGCCGCTCTCACTCAGTGCAATCCAAGCTGACACCAATGCCTCGCCCCTGTGGGCCGTCAAAGGGGCGAGTTTTCGTCTGAGACCCGCCGTATCTGACAGAATGTCATCATAGGCCTGTACCAAATACTCGGTCCGCGCATCTAATGGTGCTGTCACCTCAATCCACGGGGCGGTTTTCATACCCTCCCACAGTTTTGGCGGGATCAGAAGCTCCCCGATCTTGCTGCTTTCCGCTTCCACCAAGATCGGACGCGACACATCCATGCGGCAAAGCTGAGTGGCCAAAGCGCTTTCAAACGCCTTTTGCGAAGGTTGGTCGCCCATACCACCCAATAATGACCCCCGGTGATTGGCAAGGCCCTCCAGATCAATCACTTGGACGCCACGTTTGGCAAGCAGGGCGAGAAGCTCTGTCTTCGCGGTTCCGGTATATCCGCCCAGTTGAACAAGCTTGTAGGGCAAAGTTTCACGGTGCAGCATGTCGACCACCAGACCACGATAGGTCTTGTACCCGCCAGCAATGACATCTGATCGCCAGCCGATCTCTCCAAGAAGCCAGGCAAACGACCCGGACCTTTGACCCCCGCGCCAGCAATAGACCAATGGTTTCCACGCGCCGTCGTGGTGCGACAGAGCTTTTTCGATATGCGTAGCTGCGTTGCGGAACACCAAAACCGCGCCAAGCTTGCGCGCCTCAAACGGGCTGACCTGTTTGTACATTGTCCCGACACGCGCGCGTTCTTCGTTGCTTAAAACGGGCAGATTGATCGCCCCAGGAACGTGATCTTCGGCAAACTCTGCCGGGCTCCGCACGTCAATGACCGTATCGAACTCGGTGTCGAGCAATTTCGGCAAAGACTGCGGCGCAAGAGGCATGCGTTAGCGCAGCATCCTGATCAGGTCGTCAGCCAAAGCAGCCAACGCGCGGCCCTGTGCGTCGGTAACACCGGCAGCTGAAATCTCAGTGATTGGGACAGTGATTGAAAACCGTTCGACCCGTTCGCGCGGACTGCCTTCAACTGCACTGACCGCCGCCTGCCCTGTGATTTCAAACACACCTGAGGCCATGGCCAGCATCTTGGTGATCCGAACATCCAACCGGGCAGTAGGCCCGTCTAGCAAAGGCCACGGCTCGGCGGTGACTGTCGCCGTACTGCGTTGATCCAAAAGCTCTGCCAGCGTTTCCGTTACGGCGCGCTCTGGATCGTCCGCCCAAACGGCACCTCCCAATGGCAAAAGCGCTCCGGTTTGATCGCGGATGAGTATTTCTGCAGCGGATGCATGGCTGGGCAAAGACACATCGCGCAGCTCCAACGTCCGAACCGACACGCGCGTCTCTGATGCGGCGCTAGATGGCGTATCGATCAGGTACCGCGCGGCATCACCACCACCACACGCAGCCAGTGGCAAGGCCAAAGCCACGCTGATGACACGCCACATCGCAAAATTCATAAAAACACTTTCTTCATCATCGCCCGAATATCAGCGAATTTGGGCTGCGTTCAATGGCACGCGCCAGATCCGAGATCGACTTCGCGGCATTCTGCACTTCGCGTAATGCGGACAAAGTCTGTGTATTAAAGTCGGACCGTGCCCCGTAAGACGACACCACCACCTCGGTTTCAGCTACCAGACGTTCGAGACGCGCTGTCAATTGCGGAAGGTCTTCAACAGAAGCCGCGACCGATCCCGCCGCATCCGACGCAGATTGCAGCGTGGCATTCAGGTTCTCGACCACACCACCGGCGCGCAATTCCGCCAAGGCCAACCGCATTTCTGTCAATGCATCGTTCAAAGTGCCCGGCAAATCCATCGTCTCGTTGCTGCCAATCAGCGCATCCACGCGGGTAAGCGTGCCTGTCGCACTGTCCACCAGGGTCTGCAATTCCAATTCCTTCGCCGTGGTTGCAACAGCTTCAAGCTCGGACAGCAGTTGCGGAATATCGGTTTCAGTGATCTCGCGCAGGTTTTGCGTGAGCGCAGGCGCATCTTGAGAGGCGATGCTGATGTCCGCCATAGCGCGGTCGAGGTTGCGCAAGGCTGACCCCAAAACTTCCACAGCTCCCTCTTCCCGCACGTCGGCTACAACCTGACGGACGTCAGCTATTGCCGCTTCCACACCTGCGGGGATGTTCTGCACCGCCTCATTGGCGACCAAGGCGTCGATCCGGTTTAGGGTTTGGGTCGCACTGTTGACCAGACCATCCAGATCAAGAGCCTGCGCTGTGGCTGCGACCGCCTGCAACTCTGCCAAAACCGCTGGAATGTCTTCGCTTGTCAGTTTTGTCAGGTTTTCCGTCAAAGCTGGAGCGTTTTGCGACGCCGCATTGATGCCGACCATCGCCTCATCTAAACTCGCAAGTGCCCTATTTAGCGCATCGACGGCGCCACCTTCGCGCACATCAGCAATCAACTGCTGCAGGTCAGTTGTGGCAGCGGCGATCTGGTCGGGAACACTCTGCAACGCCTCACTCCCCACAAGCGCGCGCGCATCGTCAATCAGTGCAACCGTCGAACCGGGGACGCGTTGCAGGTCTTCATTGCGCGCAAGCACTTCGATGGAGTCCATAAGACTGATCGCCTGCTGCATGACCTCTTCGATGGGCAAAGCGTTGATCCGCTCCAACACACCTTCAGCAGTGGCCGTAAAGTCGGATAGGTTTGATTCAACACTCGGCAGAACAGGGTTTCCGTCTTCAGGTTCCGTCAGAAACGCGGTCGCCGCGTCATCGAGAACCACTAGCTCAATCCGCAAGTCACTGCTTAGAAGGCTTTCGGTTGCCAGACGTGCCCGCATTCCGGTGGTGACGGCAAAGCGAAAGAATTCGACCGTTTCTTCCGGCGTCGTTTCTTGCGGCAATCCCATCCGTTGGGGATCAATTGATACATCCGCGAAAAGCGACACCTGCGGTCCGAATTCTGTATCCACGACGCGTGAGCGCAGTGCTGTGACCACGCCGACATCGAGGCCCTGATAGGATACATCATCCCCGGCTTCGAGGCCGGCCACAGATTCATCAAACCGAATAGAGAACGGAACGCCCCGTGCCACACCTTGCACAAGCCGATTGCGACGCGCCTCATCTTCGTCTTCATAAAGCGTAAAGACGTAACCGGGACCGATCTCTTCGCCGCCATCGTAAATATTGTCGAACTCGATCCCGCCCGACAAAAGAGACGCGATGCTGTCGAAATCCACTTCGAACCCGGCTGTGCCGAAAGACAGCTCAAAACCGGACGTGTCCCAAAACCGTGTCGCCTCGCTCAGCCGCGCATCGTGCGGCGCTTCAACAAATGCATCGAAAAGCACGGTCCGTCCGTCGCGCGACAGGCGTGGCGTCTCAACCCGACCGACTTCCACCCCGCGAAACAAAACAGGCGACCCCGACGATATGGTTGTCCCATCGTCTGTCGCCAAGGTGATCCGACGCCCTGGCCGCCCTGGCTGAACCAATGGCGGTGTGTCAGACCCAACGAAATTGGTCAGCGGCTCACCAACCACATTGTCCCAAGCGCCTTCGATATAGACACCGGACAGCACTGTGGACAATCCGCTGATCCCGCGCGCGGACACTTCGGGCCGGACCACCCAAAACGCGCTTTCCTGATCCATAAACGGGACGACTTCGTTGTCGACGCGGACCGAGACAAGCACGCGACCAAGATCGCTGGTAAAGCGCAACTGTTCAACCTGCCCGATCACCACTTCGCGGTACCGCAACGTGGTTTCGCCAGCGATGATGCCCGATGCGTTGGCGAACGAAATCGTCACAAGCGTACCGCGATCGGCATAGTTCTGCCATGCGATGCCAAGCGAAACGAAAAGCGCCAAAAGCGGTACAAGCCACACGAATGACAGGTTCCGCCAAAAAGACTTTTTCGGCGGAGTGACCTTCATTTCAGCAGCGATGGGGTCGCTCACGCCAGTTTTCCTTCGCGTGTGTCCCAGATCAATCGTGGATCAAAGCTATTGGCGGAAATCATGGTGAATGCAACCGAAAGCGCAAAGCTGACCGCTGCAATGCCGGGATTGATGGTCGCAACAAAGTTCAGTTGCACAAGCGCCGACAGGATGGCCACCACAAACACATCAATCATTGACCAACGCCCGATGAATTCGACCACCTCGTATAAGTGCAGATGACGAGCGCGGCCCCGTTTCCCGGTATGTACGCGGTATGCCAGATAGGCGATTGCGATGAACTTGCTGATCGGGATTACAACGGACGCGAAAAACACAATAAAGGCGACGCCATACGATCCGAACTCCACCAGCTCCAGCACGCCGCCGATGATGGTACTTTCAGATGTATGCCCGAGGGTCGATGTGCGCAACATGGGGTAGATGTTGGCGGGGATGTAGACGATCATTCCGGCGATTAGCCAAGCCCACACCTTTTGCAGGCTTGAGCCGTCACGACTGCGCAAAAGGCTGCCGCACACGGTGCACACCTCAACGTCCCGACGATGCACGCGGCCGCATTCGGCGCATCCCACCAGCCCGGCAGAGCGTGCTGTAACTATACGCTGCGCTGGTTCAGCGTCTGCCATACCGTCACCCGACACATGAAGTTATCTTTCAAGGCGGTCACAATGACCAAAAGCACAAAAGCCCAAAACGCTGGGCCTAATGTGACCGTGGCAAGACCTGCGACTTTCACAAGTGCCACCGCAACGCCGATGATAAATATCTCTGCCATAGCCCACGGACGTATCACCTCGGCCATACGAAAGACGGCCCGCGCACGCCGTGCTGGTGCCCATCCGAGCGCCATTGGTGCAAAAACATAGATAAGAGCTATCAAACGCGTAATCGGCAGCACCACAATCAACGCGGCCACAGCAAAGGACAGCGGCAGCATCAACCCATCTGAGAAGGCCAAAATAGCATCAAAAACAGAGCTTTTGCGCCCCAGCCCATGGGTGCTGAGTTCGAGAAATGGGAAAAACACAGCTGCGATCATGAGGATCAATCCGGTGGCTGACAGCATCACAATCCGCGTCATCGCCCCATCCCGCGGCGCCATCAGGACGGTGTCACATCGTGCACACCGCGCCTGCGCGCCCTTTTCGACATCCGGAATGCGATGCAACGCATCACATTTCGGACAAGCGATCATATCCTCAAACGAGTCGTTCATATTTCCAAGATAGGGCAAGCCCACGGAGGGGAACAGATAAGGACGCGTGGTCTTCGAAATGGATTGCCAAACTTCACTTGAGTACCAGAGCACATTTCCGCACTGCTAGTTTCGAGCACTAAGCACGCGAGGCGGTTTAGAACCGCGCACTGACCACAATGGTTGCCTCCAAAGTGCAATAGCGAACAACTTGCTTAAGGTAGGCGTAGCGATCCCCCTTCAATCACGCACTTTGTTTAAGGGCGTCGACTGGCCCCGGCCTCCGGCGATCATCGACGCAATTAAGCTGCGTATCACACCAATGAAGAATCTCTTGATCTCAACCTAACTTGAGGAATTACCCTGCTGCTTCCACCATCTGCAGCGAAAAGAGCCTATGCCGTTCAAATCCAAATTGCCGCGTTTCATCCTTGCCAGCGGCGTGACCAACCTGGCGGATGGAATTGCCGTGGTTGTCTGGGCATGGATGGCCACGCTGCTGACGCGTGACCCTTTCTTGGTGGCCTTGATGCCAGTTGCCCTACGGCTTCCCTGGTTCGTCTTTGCGCTGCCCGCAGGCATCGTGACAGATCGTGTTGACCGCCGGACACTCATCTTCAGTATGGATATCCTGCGCGCCTTTGCGTTTGCGGGGGCAGCCTTTGCGGTTCTACTATCCTTGCCCCTTGCTGATCCGGTCGAGAACGGCACCGCGATGCCCGGTTTGTTCACCGCCCTCATGGGCTGCGCGTTAGTCGTTGGTACCGCCGAAGTGTTTCGCGACAATGCCGCACAAACGATGTTGCCTGCATTTGTACCACACGAACAATTGGAAAAAGCCAACGGGCGATTGTGGAGTGTAGAATTGGTGGGCAACACGTTGCTCGGCCCCGCATTAGGTGCGTTCCTGATCGCAGCACTCGTCTGGCTGCCCTTTGCCACCAACGCCGTTGCTTTTGCTGTCGCGGCGTTTCTGATCATTGGCATCAAGGGCGCATTCACCCCGGAGGTTAGAGATACACGCAATTGGCGCGCCGAATTGGGCGAAGGCCTCAGCTACCTGAAAAATGCGCCTCTTCTCAGGCTGTTGGCCGTCGTGACAGGTTTGTGGAACCTGTTTGACCAAATGGTCGTGATCGCACTTGTTCTGTATGTGCAAGAGGTTTTGGGCCTTGGCGCACAAGCTTATGGACTGATGCTTGCTGCGGCCGCGTTCGGCGGGATCGCAGGCGGGTTCTGTGCTGACGCCATCGTTCGTCGCTATGGCCCTGGCCCCTCTGCACAATGGGCGCAACTGTTTTCGGCATTTGCGTTTTTGGCGATCCCGTTTGCACCGAATGCTTATGCGCTGGCAGTTATCCTCGCGTGTTTTGAGTTCTCGGGCCTCGTTTGGAACACAGTGTCCGTCTCATACCGTCAGCGAACCATCCCCGACGCCCTGCTGGGCCGTGTGAACAGCGTCTACCGACTGCTTGCGTGGGGGATGATGCCCATTGGTCTGCTTCTGTCAGGCGCTTTGGTCAGTGCCGCCGAGGCTTTTGTGGCGCGTGACATCGCACTCATGATGCCATTTGCGGTTGCAGCCATCGGCGTCCTGATACTCAGCATCGTTGTCTGGCGCCCCTTGGGCGAGGGTTTTGCAAACAGAGGTCGGTCGTCCGATTGAGCCTGAAAAACCTAGCGCTGCGCCGTCTTCCACTCTGGATGCATCCAAGGCTCCGCGTTTTCAGGGGCCAAAGCGGGTTTGCCCAACACATGATCAGCAGCCCGTTCGCCCACCAAAATGGACGGACCGTTCAGGTTGCCATTGGTGATCTGCGGAAAAATCGAACTGTCGGCAACACGCAGGCGATCCACGCCAATCACGCGCGTTTCCGGATCGACAACAGCCCACGGGTCATCGCGCGATCCCATCTTGGCGGTTCCGCATGGGTGATAGGCACTCTCTGCATGCTCACGGATGAAAGCATCGATGGCATCATCATCTTGCGCGGCCTCACCCGGCTGGATTTCGTGCTTGTAGTAGGGCTTGAATGCTTCCTGAGCGAAGATGTCCCGCACCAGCCGCACGCCTTGGCGAAAATCGACCCAGTCTTCCTCGTGGCTCATATAGTTGAAGAAAATGCGCGGATCGTCTTTGGGATCACCAGATTTCAAAGTCACTTCGCCGCGCGATGGCGACCGCATGGGCCCGACATGCGCCTGAAAGCCATGCCCCTCTGCCGCCGCCTGCCCATCATAACGCACGGCGATAGGCAAAAAGTGGATTTGCAGGTCTGGGTAATCGACACCCGCCCGCGACCGTAGAAACCCGCAGGATTCAAACTGGTTCGACGCGCCGGGTCCGGTTTTTGACAGCAGCCACCGCGCCCCGACATAAGCTTTGCCGATCAAGTTCCAGTATTTAAAAAGGCTCACCGGTTGGCTGGCAGCCGCTTGGACATAGACCTCAAGATGATCCTGAAGGTTTTGCCCGACACCTTGACGATCTGCCACCACCTCAATGCCATGCTCTTGCAGATGAGCGGCAGGTCCAATCCCCGACAGCATCAGCAGCTTGGGCGAATTGATGGCCGAGGCTGCGAGGATGACCTCTGCTCGCGCCCCAATCACCTCGATCTTGCCGTGACGCGCAATCTCAACGCCCGTGGCTTGTCCATCCTTAATCACAACGCGTCGCGCGAAGCCTTTGACAAGCGTGCAGTTTTCGCGCTTGAGCGCGGGCCGCAAATAGGCTTTAGCCGCTGACCAACGTTCGCCCTGCCAGACCGTCATATCAAACGGGCCAACACCTTCTTGCCGGTGCCCATTATAGTCGCCGGTAACGCCATATCCGGCCTGCGCGCCCGCCTCGACAAAGGCTTTGGTCAACGGGTTTTCGCGTGCACCGCGCGTGATGTGCAATGGCCCATCAGTACCGCGCCATGCCGGGTCCCCGCCATGGCCGCCATCATGCCAATTCTCTAACCGCTTGAAATACGGCAAAACATCCGCATAGCCCCAACCCGTCGCACCCTGATCGCGCCAATGATCGAAATCCTTGGCATGGCCGCGCACGTAGATCATCCCGTTGATCGACGACGAGCCACCAATCACCTTCCCACGTGGACAGGCCAGGCGACGATTGTTCAGATGCGGTTCAGGTTCTGTCTGAAACCCCCAGTCATAGCGCTTCATATTCATCGGAAAACTCAGCGCGCCGGGCATCTGAATGAAAGGTCCCGCGTCTGTGCCGCCATGTTCGATAACAATGACGGATTGGCCCGCTTCGGCCAACCGATATGCCATGGCACATCCTGCGGACCCGGCTCCGACTATTACATAATCTGCAATCATATCTGTAGCTTAGTAAGGTGCTTCAACATCGCCCATGCGCACATAGACGGATTTCAATTCGCTGTAGTTGTTGATCGCGTCTTTCGAGTTTTCGCGTCCCACGCCTGACATCTTGGTCCCGCCAAACGGCGCTTCGACCGGCGCGTCGTTGTAGGAATTGATAAAACACGACCCCGCATCAAGCTGTGCGATCACGCGATGCCCCCGAGACAGATCGCTGGTGAACACCCCGGCAGACAGACCAAATTCCGTGTCGTTGGCACGGGTTATCACCTCTTCTTCGGTTTCGAAATCAAGCACCGCCATGACTGGGCCAAAGATCTCTTCCCGTGCGATTGTCATGTCATCCGTCACGTCAGCAAAGACAGTCGGTTCAAGGTAAAATCCGGCGCGTTCGAGGCGTTGCCCGCCTGTAATCAACCGCGCCCCTTCCGCTTTGCCCTTTTCGATGTAGCCCTGCACGATCTTCATCTGTCGTTCACTGACCATGGGGCCAAAGCTGGTGGCCTCATCCATCGGGTCCCCAATCACCGCATTCGCCAACCGCTCTTTCAGCCGGGTCAGAAACGCCTTCTTGATACCCTTTTGCACAAACACGCGCGTTCCGTTCGAACAGACCTGGCCTGAGGAATAAAAGTTCCCCAGGATCGCCCCACCGACAGCGTTTTCAAGGTCCGCATCGTCAAAGATCAGCAGGGGCGATTTGCCACCGAGCTCCATCGTGACGAGCTTCATTTCGGCAGCCGCCGCTGCATAGACCTTTTTGCCTGTGGGCACCGAACCAGTCAGTGAAACCTTGGCCACGCGCGGGTCACTGACCAAAGATGCGCCGACTTCGCCCAGACCTTGCACCACGTTGTAGATGCCTGCAGGCGCTCCGGCCTCATGCAGGATTTCCGCGACTTTTAACGCGCACAGCGGTGTAGTCTCGGACGGTTTGAACACCATTGCGTTGCCGCATGCCAAAGCCGGTGCGCCCTTCCAGCAGGCGAGCTGGGTGGGGTAGTTCCACGCACCGATACCCACGCACACGCCCAGCGCCTCGCGACGGGTGTATACCCAATCCTCGCCCAACTGGATATGTTCACCTGTCAGGCTGCCCGCGAGACCACCGAAATACTCCAAAGCGTCAGCACCGCTGGTGGCGTCAACAGCGATGG
>ERZ1740070.583-NODE-583-length-24633-cov-17.773700_pt1 | contig 24633 bp, 23 predicted proteins | sample MGYA00581734_ERZ1740070 | MGnify/ENA primary metagenome ERZ1740070 (study PRJEB43018, sample SAMN04849744) | marine metagenome | isolation source: floating plastic debris | place: Pacific Ocean | collected 2008-09-01 | study: EMG produced TPA metagenomics...
TAACGCCGTAGCAACTATCTCAAAATGCCTGTCTCGAAATGCCTGTCTCGAAATGCCTGTCTCGGAATGTCTGCCTCGAAATATCGGTGTCCGGGCGTGAAGCATGGACTATAGCCGTTGCCCATTGTAGGAAATACATCGCTCTAACTTGATCGATACCGTTTGCTACATCTAAGGATTTCTTAGGTTAAAACCTCTCGAAAATCCGCAACGATGAAAACACCACAATGAACCCGTTGATCGAACAACCCATGCTCTATCGTATCCCCATCGTTACCGCCGTCGTGGCAGCAGTGCTTACCCTAGGCGGAGATCTAGCCGCCCAGGCTGCCCCCTGCCAGGCCTATACGGTTGAGCGTCCTAATACTCCCTACGGGTACGAAGAGATCAACAACTGCCCTAATCTTTCAGGAGAGTTTTCTAACGCGAACTGGCGTGTCTCTCTCCAGAAATGGGAGCCCGCAGCCTACCTATATCGAGGCTTCAACCGTCAGACATCTGACCAGATTCAGCTCATTGACTTTGACGTAGTCGGCACCACAGATCGGCCTCAATACCGCTTTCACAATGGTGATACAACCTACACCGTCAGTTTTCAAACCGCTGACCCAGATACTATTCGGCTACAGGTCTATCAGCTAGACCAGCTGGTGGTGAATGAGCTGCTATATCGATAAGACAACAGTCAATAACAACTATTTTTAGGAATCGCTAAACCGCGTTACCAGCATCTTCTCTATCAGGTCATCGGCTACAGTCTGTTGTTTATGGTTAACCCAGCTAGCAAAACGTTGGGCTATGGGTAACAAAACAGCAAACGGACTGGTGAACCCGGAAAAGATATGCAGCCCCTCAACGCCAGGGAGAGGGCCAATGAGTGGCAATCCATCGCGGCTAAAGGTCACTAAACAATGTCGCCACTGACCAGGCACATTGGCCAGACATGGCATCTGGGGCACAATCCCCTGGCGAATCTCCGCTTCACTCTGCACAGCGTCAATCGCATCTGTGCCCAAATCTGTCCGAAATCGACTGACCTGGCCCACATAGGTGGAACCATCTAAAAACTGAATCACCCCTGCATCCAAAACTGGCGGTGCAATTTTGTGGGGTGGTCCATCCCACAGACTGTCGGTAGCCGGATCGCTAGCCGCAGCTTCAGCCGCAAAGCGAGTTGCAACACCGGGCATAATCAGCGCTCTCAACGGCTGGTCAACTTCAGGTAACGCCACGATTTCAGCATGGGTATGATAAAGCGGCACAGATAGCCGAGCATTCCTTAGCATTGTGCGGCTGTAGCCCCCAGCCGCAACCACCACATTGCCCGCGGCGTAGGCCTGGGTGGCGGTCATCATTCCAGTCACCCGATTGTTAACTCGCACCAGTCCGGTGACGGTGGCCAACAACTGCTGTCCCCCCAGACGCCGAAAGGCTTGATTAAAGGCCTCTATTGTTTTGATCGGATTGACATGGCCATGGCGAACGGTAAAGGCGCCGCCAATGGCGTCAACGTTTAGCTGAGGTTCAAGCTCATGGGCCTCTTGGGGGGAAATTAGCTGGGGTGCGATCGCAAACCGACCATACTGCCCCACCAAATTTGCCCCATCCACCTCAGGGGGAAAGGTCAGCAACAGATCTAACTCCCTAAACTCAGTTGCTGCACCCAGCTCATCCGACAGCTGTCGATGCCGCTCAATTCCCAACCGGCACAGCTCCCGAGTGATGGCGTCAGTCCCTGACCAATAGGCAATCCCACCATAGCTACAACGGGTGGCACTGTTGGGGTCACCATCATCCACCAGCAGCACCGCTAACCCCAAGCGCGCCAGCTCATAGCTCAAGGCCGCCCCCGCCAAGCCATTGCCAATTACAATCCAGTCAAATGTCTCCATCCACCCCGCCTCTGGTAATTGAGCCAACCCGCCCGTTGACATGACAATGCCCGCCAGTCAGTCACCTAAAGATGATTACTAGCGGGCACAACCAATAGCCTGTCATTTACTACACCGCACAACCAAACAGACTATCCAAATAGAGACTATTCACATGGGGTTTGTTCACCCCATTCTGCAAGAGAAACAACGAGAGCGCAGCCTGCATCATCCGCTCTTGGCTCCATAGCTCATGGGCTTCCAAATAGTCTTGAATAGACAAATGCAAGTCTTCGGGAATCTCTACCATAAGGCTGACAGTAACTGGAACTGTAACTGGATTCATAAGATCTAAAGCTCCTCAAGACAAAAACACCACAACCTAGCGCCTAGGCATCACCCCTGCTCAACCAATCATTTCCAACTGATAGCAGCACCCCGAACTCACACAGTAGGTAAAAACTACTAGGACATTTGATTGAGTGGAGCTTTATTGTGCAGGAGGCGTTAAAAATTGGCAACGCCCCAATTCTTTAGGTTTTCCTAATAGCTTTTTTCGCATCACGCAGCCAAAAGGCTTAAGCCGCTGTTTTGTTTACATTGCGTTACAAAATCTAGCCCTGGAGGATACAAAAGATGTTTTCCACAGAAGCACCATACTGACTAAGTCTTGGTTACGGCCTGGGGAAAACTCTACAGAGAGTGTGGAAAAGCTGAGGAAAACCCTGGGAAAACCACACCTAATTATTAAGAAATGTGTATTTCATCCATCAGATCGTCTTCACATATTTCTCCAATGGCGATAAATGCTTTGGGGCAAGGGTTTCAAGCTAATTATACTGTCGTCCGTAAATCCGCCGAGGCGATAAGTTTGCAGCCCTGGCAGCGTCATTATGGGGCCATGTTTTCTGTATAAAAAAAGCGTTGCCGATTCTCGGGATGACGTTATCAGCAAGGGACTGTCCTACGGCAGGTCTAAGCGAACGGTTCATCATCTAACCCGTCACTGAAGGTTCCTTAAGGGGTTTGTGAAACGATCTGAGGGGTTGTGGTGACAGAGGTCACAGAATTGCCGATTAGGAGCAACCCGGTTAGCTGCACAACGACGGCAACCATGCTGATGCCGAGGAGCCAGACAATAAAACAGCCCCTACCAATGGCAGAGGCTGTAGATACGATGTGAGCATAGTTGCAGAGAACAACATGAGCTCAAAAAATAAAAAATGACAAGGAGAGAAAACTCTCCCCTGTGCTCACTATCATTTATCTGTTAAACGGTGCAGCCAAATAAACTATCCAAATAGAGACTATTTACACGGGGTTGATTGACACCATTTTGCATTAGAAAGAGAGAAAGCGCGGCCTGCATCATCCGCTCCTGACTCCAAAGTTCATGGGTCGTTAAATAATCTTGAATCGACAAATGCAACTCTTCAGGAATTTCTACCATGAGGCTGACAGTAGATGAAGCTGTGGTAACTGAGGTCATAACGTTAACGATGCTTTGAATTATGAACACCAAAAACTAGGGCCTAGTCTGCTAGTGCTTGCCTTATGGCTGCTACAAACGGGTTAGCAGCATCGGGAACACAGAGCAAAGAAGAGACTTTACTAGGTCACCTGGTTCAGTGGAGCTCCATTGTGCAGGAGGGAATAGCAATTAGCAATGCCTACTTTTCTTTAGATTTTTCTAATTAGAATTTTGACCTCACGAGACCAAGAGGGTTAAGACAGCATTTTCGTTACATGTCTTTACAATTCAAGCTTGCTCCCCAGGCTGCCTAGTTTTCCACAGACGGCCTGGATCCCCAGGTTCTTGGTAGCCAAGCTGGGGAAAACCAAACCAAGCTGGGGAAAACCTGAGGAAAGACCTGGGGAAAACGCTTTTAATTGTAACGATATATAAAATGGTGATTTCACGTAGATTCTATCTCTCTCATCAAAAGGGGTGCATAGCCTAGACAGCCTGATATCAGGCTCTTTCAAAGGATAATAATCCCTTAAACAGACCTTAAACGTTGAGTTGTTGGACAGGAAAAATCGTTGAGCAGAGTTTATGGCACTCCACGTGTCTCACGGTGGCAAGAATTTTAGCCTGTTGTTCTCTTCGCGATTAGCCGCCGCTGTCAGTGCGTGAGACAAGGTGGAGATCGGGTAATGCTTAAGGCAAATCCAGTCTCATACAATCTATGTGCGATCGCAACCATCACGAACAGTCCCCGAGAGACCTACTTAAATCATCACGCCATCGCCTGAAAAACTTCTACCTAAAAACGCCCTAGGGATGAATCTGATTGAGAATCATCCGCAATCGGTCATAGTCGTCCTTTAAAAGTGTCCCGACAGTTCGCCCAGCCTGCACGAGCCACTCCCGCTCAAACTGCCGTAACTGATAAACTTCACGAATTGCCGCCGCCACCAAACTCTCACTCGGCACAGCACTCACCTGCAACAGCGTCCGTAAAAAATCCAACTCATCCGTAAACCCAATCACCTCATCCGGGTCACACCGATACACCGCCTGATGCACCTGCGGCGGTCGCGGCGGCAAATGCTGATAGCAGCGTCCGTCCAAATTACCGCGATTATCAGATGTCTGAAACCCCACAATCGCCACCCGAAACTCAGTCTTTAGCATGGCAAAAATCTGCGGCTGCTGCTGCCGCAAATCCTCCAGCGACATGCCCAATGCCCGCGCCCGATGCACCGAGTCAATCGGGCTAGTCGTCGCGTGATAAACCACACCATAAATCTGATTGCCCGCTTCCTCATCAAAGGATTTCACCCAGCTACCAAAGGGTGGCATGGCCGGAAAGCTCAAATCCTCCGGCTCAAGACATTGAGCCAGGAACTCAGTTGTGGCTGTTTCGATTACCTCAGCCAGGTGGGCTGGATGACGCACACGGTCAGTCAGCTGCGGTAGAGGAAGACGCATAGTTACACGGTACACATGTATTTAGTACATTAGCACCATGTCTAGAAAATGACCCAGGCACACCCTACTTTTTCTTGCCGCGCTTAGGTTTAATGACTTCAATTTCAGACATGCGGAAGGTCACCAGCTTATCCCAGTTTCCCCCCTCAAATAGCACCGCTACCCTACCATCAGTGATCCGCTGTACCAATCCTTGAAACCCATAGTAGGTATCGTTTACGTTCGTCACCTTCACAGGAGAGCCGGGCAGAATGATCATGGGCTATCGCATCATTAGAGTGTCAGCTACTAGTCTAATACCTAGTCAGGGCTTAGGGGCTCCCTTTGATACCGCTCGGAAAACGCGGGTTACATTGCAGCCATTTCCGTAGGAGTCGGATATTTCTAAAACTTTAGCCGGTGCTGAAAATTCGCCACCGATTCCACAATGCCAATGGCAATAAAATTCGTTAGCAGTGACGAGCGTCCATAGCTCATCCAGGGCAGCGGAATGCCCGTAATCGGTGCCAGTCCAATGGTCATACCGATATTCACCACCACCTGGAACACGATCATCGACAGGACTCCGATGGCCAAAAGCGAACCAAAATTGTCCTTAGCATTTTGGGCAATAATGATCAGCCGCAAACAGATAAACCAAAATGCTAACACTACGGCCAGCGCTCCCATAAACCCGAGTTCTTCCCCCAGGGCAGAGAAAATAAAGTCCGTGTGTTGTTCAGGAATAAAGCTGAGCTGAGTTTGGGTGCCATGGAATAGCCCACGTCCCCAGAGCTGCCCAGACCCAATGGCAATGCGAGACTGGATCAGGTGATAGCCACCGCCCAGGGGATCTTGTTCAGGATGCAAAAACAGTGTGAGACGATCCCGCTGATAGTCTTGCAACAGACTCCACAGTAACTCACCAATTTTGCCCGCAATGGAGTTTATAACGACGATGATCAAGGTGCTATACCAGCGCAGTGGCAGGGTCATCCAGGCAATAACGCCAGCCAAAATCACCCACCCAATCCACACGGGCACTGAAAAGTTGAATATGATCGCCGCCACAATGGGTGATATCAACAGCACCAGCCACCCTGGGTTCATATTGCTCCAATAGAGCATGCCTAAAACGATGGCACCAAAGACAAGGGACGTGCCCAAGTCTGGTTGTAAAAAGATCAGCGCCCACGGTACGGCGGTAATGCCCAACGCTTTGAGCAAACCGCCCAGGGTGGTTGACTCGCGATCTTTAAGGGTGGCCGCCAGGGTAATGATGAGACCGACCTTAGCAAACTCTGAAGGCTGAATATTGAAGCCACCGATACTGATCCAGCTTTGGGCACCGTTGCCCACGGTACCGATGAGCATCACCGCAACCAACGAAATGTTGGTGATTAGATAAATTACCCAGCGCCATTCCAGCAGAGATTCGTAACGGGTGCGGGCCAACCACAGACAGAGAACAATCCCTAACACACACATGATCACGTGGTTCCAGGCTAGACCGGCCTCCCCCGTGTACAGCCGGGTACTGGCAATCAATAGGCTAGAAAAAAGCGTTATCCCCACAGGGAACAACAGCAACAGCCAGTCAATGCCGCGCCAGGGGTGCAATGAGCGATGAAACCATTTACCTAGGAATGTGGTTTGAGCCATAAGAGCAAAACCAATGGAGAAAATCATTATTGTCGTAGGGGCGCTACATGCAGCGCCCCTACGACACGGACAAATACCCTACGTTAGTGCCGCTATGGAAACCTTAGCCGCTACCTGTTGAGAAATTTTAGTCAGCGCTTCGGCGGCGGCTGAATCGGGCTGGGCGAGCACAATGGGTTTCCCCGCATCTCCCCCGGCTCGAACAGGCATCTCTAGGGGCACACAGCCCAACAGAGATACCCCCAATGTTTCAGCGGCTTTTGCCCCGCCTCCGGAGCCAAAAATGTCGTAGCTTTTGTCCGGCATATCGGGGGGAATAAAGTAGCTCATGTTTTCCACGATGCCCAATATCCGCACATTGAGCTGCTCAAACATTTTTAAACCGCGACGGGCGTCTGACAGGGCCACATCTTGGGGTGTGGTGACAATAACCACCCCTGCCATGGGCACCGCCTGGGCCATGGTGAGCTGAGCATCACCAGTGCCGGGGGGCATATCCACAATCAGATAGTCCAGTTCACCCCACTGCACCTGGTACAAAAACTGGCGAATGATGCCATTTAGCATGGGTCCTCGCCACACCACTGGCTGATCGGTGTCGATCAAAAAACCCATGGACACAAGTTTGACCCCATGGTTAAACGCAGGCTCTAACTCTTGCTGACCGTCAGTTCCATCCCTGACCACGACGTTGCCGTCCTTTAAACCCATCATGATGGGGGCATTGGGACCATAGATATCGGCATCGAGCAGCCCCACTTTGGCCCCTGCTTTGGCGAGACAAACGGCCAGATTGACGGCCACAGTGCTTTTGCCAACACCGCCTTTACCACTGGAGACGGCCAAAATATTTTTAACCTGGTCAATGCCTTGCTGATCGGGTAACAGAGACTTTTGCTGGGGGGTTTCGGCGGTGACATCTACCGCAACGGAGGCTACGCCTGGTAACGCCTTAACGGCTTTTTCACAGTCTTCAACAATAAATTCTTTGAGCGGGCAGGCCGGTGTGGTTAATACCAGGGTGAAACTCACCTGACCGTCATCAACGGTCACGTTGCGAATCATATTGAGCTCCACTAAGCTTTTCTGCAGCTCAGGATCTTGAACGGGGCGCAGAGCGTCCAGAATTGCCTCGGTTGTCGGCATCATGATTGTGAAAAACGTTTATGAACGGACCAGCAAAGATTGTTTGCAATCCATTCTAAGGCTTCATGCCCGATGCCATACAGGCTTGGTTTTTAATGGTTTAGCTAAAGATGTCTCGATATTGCTTGGGCACAATGGTGGACGTGGTAGCCTGCTCTGCTGCCTGAGCTAGGGCAGCGGCGACTCTGGCGGCGTAGGGGCGCAAAAATGACCAGGCCACAGGCGACAACCAACCTTTTAACTCAATTGAGTAAGAAATTCGGGTACCACACAGGGCAGACTCCAGTCGATAAACGGCCCGTTCTTCTAGGCCTGGCACTGGAAAAATGCGCAGGCTAATATATTCACCGGGCAACACGCCCTCAACAAATATTTTGATCGGCACCGGGACCCAGTGGGTAAACACTCGATAGATGAGACCTGGCTTAGCTTGTTGACCGTTGGGGGCATTGGTCCCTGTAATTAGGGGGTGCCAGGACGCTAACCCGGCTAGGTCGTTCATTTTTTGCCAAAGTACGTCCACTGAGGCGGTACTGCTGACCTGATAGTGTTTTTCCAGCGTCCGCTGACTCCTCTGCATTAGGGCTGATTGTCCGGCAGCCTGGGGAGTGGGGCGATGGAAATGCTGTTTAAGTGACTGGAACCAGAGTCGAAGCATAGATGCGCGGGCGTTCTGCCAAATGGATCGCTTCCTTACCGTCCAAAACGCGGTCAGTGCGGTTGGCAAACGACCGGTCAATCGGGTGTTGAACACGTATTTTTTATCGTTGGAAGACATTTTAACCCTGGGTTAACCTTTGCCTCTCTTAATAACTTGAGGAGAAGGGTGGAAACGGTCTTTCCCCATAGCTTCAAGCTTTTGTCAAGGATTGTCACACTGTGTGTCAACTTGGTTAAAAAAGTCCAAAATCGTGATTAATTATCATTACTAACTGCATTCCTTCGCCTTTATTTTTAGGTAGGTTTGGGAACAGGCTCAGCTCCATAGAGTTACATGGATAGACTTAATGGTCAGTGAGTCGGCAGCGTCAGTTTTATTAATCTTGTTTTTTTAGCTCTGGATCGCCATGGTCATCGCTTCTACGCAGAATTCTACGCAGAAGGTCTCTAGTCCCGTTGCTCCTCCGAGTGATTCACGCGAGCGCGTGAGCCAAGGATTTAAGGGTCTACAGGATCGAATTTGTCAGAAGCTGGCTAAGGTTGATGGCGCAGGCCAATTTGTGGAAGACCAGTGGACACGCCCCGATGGTGGCGGCGGTCGCTCCAGGGTCATGAAGCAAGGTGACGTCTTTGAGCAGGGCGGCGTTAACTTTTCGGAAGTGTGGGGCGACCGTCTCCCGCCTTCAATTTTGATGCAGCGTCCCGAAGCCGAAGGGCATGGCTTCTATGCAACGGGAACGTCCATGGTGTTGCATCCTCGCAGTCCCTATATCCCCACGGTTCATCTAAACTATCGCTACTTTGAGGCTGGCCCAGTTTGGTGGTTTGGCGGTGGTATTGATCTCACACCTTACTACCCATTCGAGGAGGATGTAGCGCAATTTCATCGCACGCTGAAAGAGGCTTGCGATCGCAACCATCCTGAGTATTACAACACCTTCAAACGCTGGTGCGATGAGTACTTTTATCTAAAGCACCGCCAAGAAACCCGTGGCGTTGGTGGCGTTTTCTTTGACTATCAAGACGGTACCGGTGAGCTGTATCGCGGCCCCAATCCAGACGGTCCGGCAGCCCAGCACAGTAAACAGCTAGGGGAGCAGCCCCAGCGCAGCTGGGAAGACCTGTTTAAGTTTGCCATCGACTGTGGTGATGCCTTTTTGCCATCCTACGTACCCATCGTTGAGAAACGTCGCAACACCGAATATGGTGAGCACCAGCGTAACTTCCAGCTCTACCGTCGCGGCCGCTACGTCGAATTTAACCTGGTCTACGACCGAGGCACCATCTTTGGTCTACAGACCAACGGTCGCACCGAATCTATTCTGATGTCCCTGCCCCCCATGGTGCGTTGGGAATATAGCTATGCGCCCGAACCAGGCACGCCTGAAGCAAAGCTGTACGACATCTTCCTCAAGCCACAGGATTGGGTTAACTGGCAGGCCTAGGACATAGCCCTAACCTAATGGCAGGAAATCCAATGGCAGGTAGTTTCTAGCATGGGCATATGGAACTACTGACACCCTTTTGCCATCTCTAAATATGACGGCTACGCTGACTTGGATCGGACGAAGGTTTTTGTACATTTACGTACGTAAATGTCCTGATTTAGTCCGTATTCCTATGCAGATTAGTAAGCACGTTTCTACGAATGTGTCGTAATTGCAGATAGGCTGACAGCTCGCATGTCAATAAAAATCCGCAATTTGTCGTAAGCGCTGAACTTTTCATACCTTTCTTATGAAGTCAAGGGCATGATGGTTTATGCGAACGTGGTTCTGACTTGCGTTCTTTAAACTCACAGCGTAGGCATTAGATTCAGATATTGAATTGAAGGGACGGTTACCATGGAGCAAAAAATTGTCACCCCACCCGACAGCAATCAGAATGTCGTTGTCTTTTTGCCCCAGGGGAGATTAGATATCACAACTGCATGGCAGTTTCGCCTCAAGCTACAGGACTGTATTAGCAATACGACCCCCCACATTATTGTCAACCTGGGCCAGGTTAATTTTATCGATAGCTCAGGCCTGACATCGTTGGTGGCTGGCATGCGAGATGCCAATAAGGCAGAAGGCAGCTTTAAGCTTTGCAATGTCCATCCAGAGTCAAAACTGGTCTTTGAAGTGACCATGATGGATTCGGTCTTCGCGATCTACGACAGCGAAGATGAGGCCATTCAAGCAGCACCCGAACCCATGGCATTTTAGGGCAACCCTGAAAACGCAGATAGCTTAGCCCTCGCTGAATGAACCCATCGAGGGCTGTGAGCAACCAACCTTGAGCAGAATGATCGACATCCTATGTGAGATAGGTGGCTGATTTTCGTTAAGGTGGTATAGGCATCCATCACAAGAAATACGCCTTAGCCTGGAATTTACAATTCTTGGCAAAAGGTCATCGTCAGTAGAAAATGATGTCTAGCATTTTATTATCCCCACCTGTGACTAACCTCCGTACGGTCTCCGATACAAAGCGAGCCTTCTATAACCATCACTCCCGTCCCATCAATTCTCTATACCGGCGAGTGGTAGAGGAACTGATGGTGGAAATGCATCTGCTTTCGGTCAATGTCGATTTTGTCTATAACTCCCTCTATGCCCTGGGCGTTGTGACCAGTTTTGACCGGTTTATGGTGGGGTATGAACCGGAACAAGATAAGGTCTCTATTTTTTCGGCTATTTGCCAGGCCGTCGGTGGCGATCCTCAAAAATACCGCCAGGATGTTGAAACGCTAAAGGCTGACCTCTCAGGTCTATCCTTAAGCGACCTGAATACCCAGCTTGGCAATGCCAAGACCACCGGTGGTGACAGTCTGCAGGGCAAGCTGCATACGGTGGCTAACCAGGCCAGTGCTAAGTACACCCGGCTCATGGCCGTGGGTCTTTACACCCTGTTTGAAATTGTTGATGTCTCCTCCTTAGACGATAAGGACAAGCGTGAGGAGTTATTAAAAACGGCGGCTGAACTGCTAGCCTTACCCGCTGACAAGGTGGATAAGGACCTGGAGATGTACCGCAGCAACCTGGACAAGATGGCCCAGGCCCAGGAAGTGATGAAAGACATTTTGGAAGCCGAGCGTAAGAAGCGGGAGCAGCGGGCCCAGGCTAAAGCAGGGGCGTCAGCTGAACCGGAGAAGACAACGGAGTCAGCTGACACTCCAGAATCTTCCGATACGACAGAAGCCTAGGGCTAGGGTCAGGTTTGAAAGCCGGCTGCGGGCTATGGGGCTGCGGTTACCCAGTAGAGGTAATACTCTTCATTTTGCCAGGCCTTTGTAAACGACTTGATGGGTTCAATGGTTAACCCATCTGTCGGTTCCCTCAGCTCTTTGCTAAGCACCATAAGAATTTTCGGGTGCTCGGTCAGGAGCTGTGTAACCTGGCGGATAACCTCTGGCTCATTAACCTCGTTACGAACGCCTTTGAAAAATAAGGTGTAGCTGCCGATGGCCTGACGCTCTGGAAAGTAGAAAGGCCGATTAAAATATCCGCTTAAAGAGGCCATTTGGGCATCACGGCTGGCGACAATAAACTCGTCCTGTAGGTTGGCCTGACGCATGTAGGCAGCCGTAGCCCGACTGGCCGAATAGGGAATGGACAGATCCATCGTAAATAGAAAGATACCCCCTAGAAAATGCGCCGTTAAAATCAGCCCAAATGCCCAACTAAACCACCGTTGGGAAGACAGCGCTCGTCGCTCAAGCGCGGGGAGGTATTGGGTAATGGCCGGGGAAGGCGCGTAGTGATGCGCCAGCCACAGCGCGGCAATCAGCACCAGATAAATGTTGCCATAGTGCCGCACGGCACTGGGCATAAATTTGGCGTAGGTAAAGACCAGGATAATGCCGTTGCCTAGTAGATAAAACACCAGGGCATAGGGCTTTTTGACCAGCTTTAAGATCGCCACGTAGCAAGACGCAAGGGCAATGGCCCCGCACACAATCAGGTCCAGGTATCGTGAGCCGTTGGGAATAATGACGTAATACCCGCCAAACACTCGACCGATGGTCCTCAGTAAATGGCGCATGTCTAAACCGGTGACGTAGGACTCTAGGGCCTGACCGGCCACATCGCTGGGGGGCAGTATAAAGTAGAGCGCCATGGCATAGCCCCCGATAATCAGGGCGGCGCTAAACGCAATATCCAACCAGCTGTGACGGAGTTTAGCGTCGAACAGCAGCTCCAGTCCCAGGGTGATGGCAAGTGCGATCGCAATTAACAGCGCATAGACATTACTATTTGCCAGCAGCACCAGCAGCCCCGCCAATGGCCAGTAGGCCCGCTGCCGCTGGGGCCACAGGGCACAGATCGCAAACAGCAGCAGCATGGCCACGGCATAGTTACGGGCAATCAGCAGGTGCTCATAAAACGGCAAATAGCCAAAGGTCATCAGCCACTTTTGCCACTGCCTAAATGGACTGCATCGCCAAATCAGCAGCACCGACCCCATGGCCAACAGCCAGTGAAATATCTGCATGGCCACGGGATGCCCAAACAGTTGATAGAGCATGGCCACCAGCAGATGCCACAAGCCTGGATGGGCCCGGTCGTAGTGAATGTTTTCGACAAACGCCGACCACGACGGACTGTCCCGAGCAATCAGCCACACATTCATCTCATCGCGCCACATGCTGTGGTTGAGGGTCCCGATCAGACCAAGAATGGCGACAATGATCACAGCCGTCCACGGAGACTTATACAGCGTGACCAGCCAGCGGGGCAAAGGAAACGTCATGGGTTGCTAGACTCAAGGGCGCACTGATCATACTGCGAAGTGTCGCCGCTAGTGGCGGCAACCTAATCGCCTAGGACACAGTCAGTGGGCACCAGCGAAAAATTAGCCGTCTCGACCACGGCGCACCGTTCGAGACTCGTTTGTAACACCCCCGTCTGTTCCATGTGGTCTATGGCGGCATTAGTCAACGCCTGATAGTTGTTGTGCCAATAGCGATGGTTGGCCAAATAGCTGGGGTCAAACGCGACCTTATTGATCAGCCAAAAATCCACACCATAGGTGTCAGCAAAGGTTTTCACCGTGGCCCTATCGCTGGCATAGTGGGCCCTGAGCAAATCAGCGGCCCGCTGTCGGATCTGTCGATAATAGCCCAGGTGAAACGGTGTGCCATATTCTGAAGCCATCAGCACAGACCGCTTTGCAAAGGTGGGAATGTTATCGGCTTCGTAGTCTAAAGAAGCCACCAGGGTGTCCTTGGGCTGGGTCTGTAAATACTCATAGATCAGTGCCTCATGCCCCGTCACATAGAGGGTTTTGGGAAACTTTTGGAGCAGCAGAGGATAGTAGAAAAATAAGGGCACCAGAACCAGCAGCACCGCCGTCAGTTTGACAAGGCGACGCTGATAAAGCACCAGGGACCCCAGCAACGAAACCCAGGCAATGGCCGCCAAAATGGGCATGGCCAGCAGAATACAGTGGCTGGTGTAGCGACCTGGCATATGTAGCCGAAAGGCCAAGCCATAGGCCGCCAGAAACCACACCATGGCCGCCAGGGTAAGTTCAGCAAAGATAGACAGGCTCGGCTGTACGTTTTTTAAGCTGGGAAACCAGCGTCGCCAGCGCACCATGGGCCATAAAAATACGGCGGCCACCAGGGTGACGGGGGTAAAGATGGTGCGCTTGAGAATAGCGCCATGGCCGCCATACAGCATCAGCCAGTAGCGCCATAGACCTGCCCGAAAAAATGAATGGCGACCGCTCGGTTGAAATTCTGGGATGCTGTGGGCCTGGGCCATGGTCACCACCGGTCCATAGCTTTGGGAAAGCACATAGGTGGGTAACAGACAAACCAGGGTGATGACGAGGGCTGCGATCGCAACCCGACAGCGGGCTCGAATCACCACCCGCCAGGGGTAACACCACATCACCGGCAGCTTTTGCCAATCCACCGCATGCACGGCATAGAGCGTAGCCGCCACCAGAGCCACAGGCGGATAAAACAGAGCCAACAGCCCCAGAAACACCAGGCTCACCCCCCACTGCTGCCGCACAAAATAAAACAGCAACGGTATGAGCAAAGGATAAATAAACGCCCTTGGCGACGCCGACACCAAATCATCGTTGCACCATAGATGCTGGCTAAGCATGACAGACGCCATCAGCCCCGCCATGGGGACTGGAAAAATAGCCACGGTCAGACAGTAGTAATAGCCTGCCGCCACCAGCCCCAGCAGCGGGGGCAACACCTTAGCCAACCACTCTGGGTCCAGGTAAGCATAGCTAGCAAACCGGTACAGCAGCTTATAACCCACCGGAGCAATAGACTGGAGATAATCCGCAATCAGATCGTTAGGGAAGGCGTCGGCATCTTGAAAGCGCTCCATCCAAAACAAATAGTGGCGGGCATCGTCTTGAACCACATAGTCTGCTGCAAAGCCCTTTTGCATGGCTAAATAACCATAGGCCATGGCAAACATCAGACTCAACCAAAGCCCCATGCCCCATTGCAGCTGCCACTGACGGCGAGAAATCTGCTGGGGGCTAAATAACCTAGCCAGCATGAAGCAATCGCCGTAAAAAAAGATGAAACATCGCGTTCGAAAGAAAAACTGCAAACTATGTGGACAGCCCTCAGAGGTGCTGTACCGAGTGAAATATCAGCCCATAGAAATCGATTGGTCCTTTGTCTGTGCCCTGTGCTGGACACCTCTGAGTCAAGACAACCGTCATTACATTTACGGCGGCACTTGGAAAGCAAAAAAACGGCACTAGGAATTCCCCATCCCAGATGCTCTATATCAGCAAGCACTAGGGTTTGTACTGGCAGGTTTTCACCATTTCAAACAGTAAATTGATACATCATCACTATTCCATCGAAATAGCCCCGGAATCCTTACGCTTTTGCAGCGTATTAGCAGACTCGGCATGACTAAGGACGAATTTTGATCAAATGGGTTTGTTTAATCTGCCCCAGTGAGTCGTAGGGCTGATTGAGGGTGGGCAGTTCACTGTCCTCAATCCATAGATAGTCATGGGGGGCAGCCCGGTCTAACGTAGGTAGCTTTTCACCGGGATTGGGGGTATAAAACCTCAGCAGGGTGCTGCGTTTACTGTTCAGACCAGGGGAAAAATCTACGGCCTCGGTCTGCAATATGGGTTGAATATCCTGACGAATTAATAGGGCTTTCATCTCAGGATTAATATTGCCCAGCTCAGCGGTGCCCCAGGCAATCATCAGACTGCTCCAATGCCCCAATAGCAACAGGGTCAGCCAGCTGAGTAAGCGCCCCTGTCGGGGTTGGTCTCTAAACCACACGTTGAACCACAGCAGACCGGCCCCCAACCAGGCAGCCCCAAGGCCAAAGGCAATGGGCGCATAGGGTCTAATATCTTCTGTGCTCGGTAAAACATTGGTCGTCAAGGCTAGGCCGGCCGCCACCGTGAGCGCACCCCCCAAAATCAGCAACAAACCATTAACAGCCCCCAGCAAACGTTTAAGCATGGCATTGGGGCCCTGGCACACCAGCTGATCCATGGCATACCCCGTCAACAGGGCTAAAAATGGATAGACCGGAATGGCGTAGTGGGGCAGCTTAGTGGAGGCAAAACTCAGCAACCCCAGATAGAACAGTGGGTAAAGCAGCAACAAAGAAATTTGGGGCTGGCATAGAGCGGTAGCGTTTGAGCGCACCAAGCGTCTCAGCAACAAAATGACCGCCCCCAGGGCAAAAAACACCCAGAGGAAATCATTCACCATCAGATTAAACAGATAAAACAGCGGGGATTTGACCCTATCTGCACTCAGACCCTGACTCACCGGAAAATTTATCAGCGCATTGATGACAGCCATGTCGTAGCGTCGCCAACAGAGCCAGAGCCAAACTGCCGTGGGCAGCAGACCGACTAGCCCCCCCAGGTAAAAACGCCACTGTTTTAGGTGATGCCGCCCAGACAGGAGTAAATAGGGCAACAAACAGGCAATGGGCACCGCCGCCAAAGCGCTGCGAATGAGTACGGAAATACCCAGGGTTACCCCCGCCCCAAAACACAACCAGCAACGGGCTGGAGAATCAGCATCGGCCTTTAGCAATAGCCAGACGGCCAATAAAATTAGCCCCGTAAACACCACATCGGGGGTGGCTAAGCGACTGTACTGCAGCCAGAGGGGGGCCACCCCCAAAGACAGCGCCCCCAATAGGGCAGCGGTTGGCGTTAGCAAACGGCGACCAATGGCATAGGTGAGCCAGATACAGCCGATGCTGGCCAACACACTCGGCAACCTCACCGCCACCTCATGGCGGCCAACCAGTTGGATAAATAAAGCCACCACCCAATAGGGGCCGGGGGTTTTATGGTGGGGTGCGGCCCAGGGATGAATCCAATCTCCGGTATCCACAATGACCCTGGCACGACGGGCGTAGAGTCCTTCGTCATGGGCCATGAGGCTCTGATGATCTAAGTCAAAAAAGCCTGCCAGCAGCAGGGGCACCATCCACATCAATAAAATTAACCAGTGCCATCGTTTTGCCTGGATCAACGCTTGCAGGCGTTGGCCCAGCCAGCCAGGTCCCAATTGCCAGCGGGTCATGGGGGGAGGAATATGATAGGGCGTAGTCATTGTGCCATTGTCTTGAATACATTCTCGGAATTCTCGGAATTCTTGGATAAATTTTCCTGGGTTGAGTTGTCGTGGTTAATCGGGTGAAAAAATCCTGGCTGTCAGGCCATCCATCAGCTCCGTTTAAAGCAGCTAAAACGGAGCTGATGGATGGCCTGTGGCTGCTATTGGCAACGTGGGGTTTATATTTGTGGCGGCTAGGGATGCTGCCACTGCGGGACTGGGATGAGGGCACTATTGCCTCCGTGGCGCGGGGCATGGCCACCAGCGGCGATTGGGTTTACCCCACCCTTTACGGTGACGCTTATTTGAATAAGCCGCCCCTGGTGGAGTGGCTCATGGCAACGGGCTACCTGGGGGGTGTTTCAGAGTGGACGTCGCGACTGCTCCCAGCCATGGTCAGTGCCCTGGCCGTACCGCTGCTTTATTGGGTAGGGCGCGAAGTATTCGGGCAACGGCGACCGGCCCTGCTGTCGGCGGGGGTGTTTTTAACCCTTTTGCCGGTGGTGCGTCACGGTCGGCTGGCAATGCGTGATGGGGTAGCGGTGACGCTGTTTTTGCTGGTGCTGCTGTGGGGTTTGCAGGCTAGAAAGCGACCCAGGTATGCCCTTGGTGTGGGTATTGGCTTGGGGTTAATAGCGCTAACAAAGGGGATTTTGGTGCTGTTGCTGGGGCTAGTTGCGCTGGTTTTCTTTGTTATTCAAGCCGTGGCTGGGGGTAAATCGATAGACAATTCAGGCCCCCTAAATCCCCCAATGATGGGGGACTTTAAAGACCAGCCTCCCCAGACTTTGGAGGCTAAAATCCCCCTCAATCAAAACTTGTTTCGCAACCCATACCTGTGGCTAGGCATGGTCCTGGGCAGTCTGCCAGTTGTGCTTTGGTACGGGGCTCAGCTGATGCGCTATGGCGATGTTTACTGGCAAGGGCACTTTGTATCTCAGTCATTTGAGCGGGTCACCTCTGCCATCGAACAGCACCAGCAGCCCCCCTGGTACTACCTATTGGAGCTACTGAAATATAGCTGGCCCTGGCTGATGTTTTGGCCCGCTGGTGTGTTGCTGGCCTGGCGACAGCGGCAGCGGTCTTGGGGGCAGCTGGTGCTGGTGGGGACAGGCATTTACCTGGGGGCAATATCCCTGATGGGCACTAAGCTGCCGTGGTACATCATGCCCCTGTATCCGTTTGTGGCCTTGGCCATCGGGGCGTATTTGCACCACTGCTGGCAAAAGCCGCCCCGATGGGCCGTTAGCTTACTGGTGCTGATTGCGGTGGTAGCCCTTGGCGGTGGTATTTATCTGGGCGTGGCTGACCAGCAACCGACGCTGATTGCCATTGGGATTACCCTGGGCCTAGGGTCTGGCTGGGCGAGTAGACAGCTGTGGCAACGGCAGCCCCACTGGTGTCTGACGCTGATGGCAGGGCTGTATCTGACGCTGTTGCTGCTGCTGGGGTCGGATTTTTGGCTGTGGGAACTAAACGAAGCCTATGGGGTTAAGCCGGTAGCCGCCATGGTGAACCAACGGGTACCGGCGGATGCTGAGGTGGTGACTACGTTTTACCATGGGCGGCCCAGTCTAAATTTTTATTGCGATCGCAACATCCCCACCCTCTCTAGCCAGGCCCTCATCGACCGCTGGCAAGACAATACCTTGTATGTGTTGGTAGAAGCTCACCACCTAGACACCCTGCCACCCCACCGTGAAATTGACCAAGCTGAAGGCATGGTCTTAATTCAGACATTGGTGCAGTGACAGGCACATGTCTCAAACCTGTCTATTTGGGGTAACCCTAAACGTGTAGCCAATTACACTACGATGATGAGCCTTCGGTAAAAGACATTGCTATGATCATAAAGGCATCGATAGCGACATCCGGATATTAATCAAGCATTAATTTACGCTACTTAATCAACCCAGAGGACTCTCCATTGGCTGACGACCCTCAAAAGCAAAAAGAAAATTTCATCATGCCCCGTGCTCCATACCATGGTGAGTTTACGCCTGAGCGCATGGTATTTAATTCCAATTTGCAGGAATTTGCCAATAGAGTTGCACTGATTTGCAACCTTGAAACAGGCGGAAAAATAACCTCGGAAGATGCCTATGGGCAAATTAAAAAGCTGTGGAAATCCCTGAAGTCCTCAAAAAAGAGTTTATTAGATTCTTCACCTAACAGTCAGGCAGAAGACCCCAAAAAGCCCTAACCCCGGTCCCGCCGGGCCCTAACTAAAGTAGTCTCGCACCGCTCCGACAATCCGTTCTGATGCCTTACCATCGCCAAAGGGATTGATCGCTCTGGCCATGGCATCATACGCAGTCGGATCGCTCAAGAGCTTGGCGGCTTCGGCGGTAATCACCGCCGGATTAGTCCCCACCAGCTTAGCCGTCCCCGCATCCGCGGCTTCTGGTCGCTCGGTTGTTTCCCTGAGAACCAGCACTGGCTTACCCAGACCAGGGGCCTCCTCCTGCAATCCTCCCGAATCGGTCAGCAGCAAATAGCACCGTCTCATGGCCCCCACCAGCTGAGCGTAGTCGAGGGGCTCCACTAAGAATGTCCGAGGGTGCGATTCTAGGGCCGCCTTTAGGGGCTCTCGCACGGTGGGGTTACGGTGCAGCGGCAGCAATAGCGCCACATCCTCAAACTGGTCTAACACCTGCAAAAACCCCGTGGCAATATCCTGCAGTGGTGCGCCCCAGTTTTCCCGGCGGTGGACCGTCGACAAAATCACCCGATGCTTGTCCCAGTCTAGCCCCGGCACATCACAGACCGGTGCCTTTGAGGCCACCGTTTGCAAAGCATCGATCACCGTATTGCCGGTTTTAAGGACAGTCCCACTCACCCCAGACGCTGCCAGATTCGCCACTGACTTATCGGTAGGCGGAAAATGCAGTGTGGTGATTTGAGACACCAGCCGTCGATTAGCCTCTTCAGGAAACGGATCTAAGATATTGTCGGTACGCAGTCCGGCCTCCACATGCCCCACGGGGATTTTTTGGTAAAACGCCGCCAGGGCAGCGGCAAATGCCGTCGTAGTGTCCCCCTGAACTAGCACAATTTGGGGGTCTAGCTCAGCAAACAGGGTTTGTAACCCTTGCAAACTACGACAGGTAATGTCTGCCAGCGTCTGCTTGGGCTGCATGATATTCAGATCGCGATCCGCCTGAATTTCAAACAGCTGCATCACCTGATCCACCATCTCCCGATGTTGGCCCGTCAGCACAACCTTGGTGTCAAATTCGGGGGTTTTCTGAAACTGTTTGATCACCGGAGCCAGTTTAATTGCTTCAGGGCGTGTCCCCAGGGTGATGCAAACACGAATGGGAGATGAAGTCATAGGAAATTTAAACGTATGTATTTCTGTATAGCAATCGACGGATGGCAACGTCGGTTGCGCGTCAGGTTAGCTGCTGCAGTTTAAGGCTTTCAGGGATATTCATTGTCCTAACTCATCTGACAGATGCAATATATCGTGACCGGTGGATGGGAAACAGGAACTCCTACCCAGTGCCCCCTAGTAAAGTCTTCCACAGCAAGGCACACTGTTAGTCTGTTTCATCTGCTTACAATGTCTCACTCCATTGTTGTCGGTGCTAAACACCTCCAGTCTTTGGACCTGGCGGTCGCCCACACCGCCCTGAGTCAAGTTGATTGGCACCAGGCCGACCTTAAACTAAGTTTTGAAATCGACTATCCCCGTGATGCCAACGATCCTCGCGAACTGTCTGAAGTTCCTGAGGTACGGCTGTGGTTTATTCGTCTGGACAGCCATTATCCGTGGCTACCGCTGTTTTTAGATGTGGAATCCGGTGACCTGGGTCGCTATGCGGCCATGCTGGTGCCCCATCAGTTCAGCCCGTTAGATGGCATTCGTTACAACCCAGAAGCCCTCGAAATTTTTGTCATGGGCAAGGTGTTTACCATCGCCCAGTGGCTTAAGGATAAGCAGATTGATGGCATTGAAAAACTGAAGCTGATGGTTCGTACCCTGGGCTATGAATTAGACGATGGTCTATTTGAGCTTCTGAGATAGGCGATCCCCCTGTTGATTGCTTGGTTGATTGCTTCGCGTCCTAGAGTGCGATACAAATCTTACGGATGTACATATAAACCCTAGCGTTGGTTTATTACCACACCAACTGTTAGACCAACCACTTAGATGGCAGAGGAGTACCCCTTTAATGGCAGGGATTTTGGGCACACTGGTGAGTCTATTAATATTGCTGGTCCTAGCAGTTTGGCTCCTGATTGAACGGCAGTATCAGGGTCGCCCGGGCAATCGGCTGGAGCTGGAGTCTGGGAAATGGACCATCACCACCCGAGAACCCCAGCACTACGTCATTGAGGGAGAGCCCGCCCTGGTAAACCTCACCCGTACCTTAGAAATTATGGTGCCGGAAATTTCTGTTGAGGCAGAGCTACTGTCGGGGAGTAGTTTAGACGGCATTACGGTCACCACCCAGCTGGTGTCTAACCATGAGGACGCTCCGGCCAGACCTGACAACTACTGGTTTGCTTACATTGTCAAAACGGGTAAATCCACCGGGCTCAAGGTCAAGGTGGATATTCAAGGCCCCGATTTGTCTAAGCTCAAGGCTCTGTGGGTCAAGGTGCACTATCTAACCTATGGTCCCGAGGGCCGGATTCCTAAAATGGGCAATGTGGTGGTGCCGCTTAAATATCCTGACCCCAACGCGCCTCAAAACTGGCGCACCACCCCCAAGGCCGAGGTGCTGCCAATTCCCACCCACCTGCTGGGTCCCCTCGATAGCCCCATTGATACGGTCAAGCGCTATGTGGAGCCCTATGCTAAGCCGGGGGATATTGTCACCATTGGGGAAACGCCCGTGGCCATTATGCAGGGCCGGTGGCGGCATCCCAGCAGCATCCAACCAGGCTGGGTGGCCAAGCGGATTTGCTATTTCTTTATGCCCACATCGAGTTTGGCGACGGCCTGCGGTATGCAGACGTTAGTGGACCTGGTGGGTCCGGTGCGGGTGGTCTATGCCTTTGTGGTGGGTGCGATCGCAAAAAAATTCCTAGGGCGTCCCGGCATGTTCTATGTGCTGGCAGGCGATCAGGCCCGTCTGATTGACGATGTCACCGGCACACTGCCCCCCTATGATCAGTTCATCGTGTTGGGGCCTCAAAACCCCGAAAAAATTGTCCAAGATATCTACGACGCAACGGGTCTGAAAGCGGCCATTGTCGACGTCAATGATTTGAAAGCGGTTAAGATATTGGCAGCGACACCGGGCACTGACGTAAACTTAGTAACAAGTGCTCTCCTTGATAATCCGGCTGGCAATGCCGATGAACAGACCCCCGTGGTTCTGATTCATCCAAAATCCTAGGGATTTGTACATTTTTCGGTCCTATGACACCCGCTAACCCTTCTGAACCCATTGCAGTTCGTCCCGTACATTTTCGCGATTCAGAGAAGCTGATGCCCGAGGTGGGCTCAGAGGTGGTTACCTGTGGTGCATTTACAAAGCATCAACCCTTGCCAGAGACGGGGCGTCTGTTTGGGCAATCGTCTCTACAGCGACTGTCCCGGTTAGCCAATCCGCTTCAACCCAAGGACATTACCTTTGCAGCCGGGCGCAAGCACGCCACCCACGGCATTATTCAGGTTTCTCCCTTTAATTCCACCCGGAGCACCTGGCGGGTGGACCGGGTCATGGTCAATGCCGTAGCCGATCAAAATCTGCCCATCAATTTAGATTTGGGTAGCCTGCTGCTGCGCCACTGTTTTGAAAACATTGTCGAAGCCCACACGTGGATCAGCGAAACCAGCATCCACGACAAGTTTGGTTTGGCCCTGTATCGCCAAAATGGATTTCAGCCCCTGGCCTATGTCACCTACTGGTCCATTGATGCCGAGCAGATTACAAACCTGGCGGAAAATGAGCCAGATTTACCCAATCTATTACCGGTCAGTAATGCCGACGCCCAGCTGATCTATCACTTAGAAACAGCCTCCATGCCACCGCAGCTGCGTCAGGTATTTGACCACCAGATTCAAGATTTTCGCAGTCGCCCCGTTGCTGAGGTGCGCTCCCAGGTCCGTCGCTGGTTAGGACAGTCAGAGTCAGTCTCAGCCTATGTGTTTGAGCCCCAGCGCAAGGCGGCCATTGGCTATTTCAGCCTGCGTCTGGCCCAGACGGCTGACCAACCCAACCGGGCAAAGCTGACGGTGCATCCGGCCTACACCTGGCTATACCCAGAGCTCATGGCCCAGATGGCCCAGGTCCTCAGCGGCTCGTCCAATCAGGCGCTACAGCTGGCTTCCCTAGACTATCAGCCAGAGCGAGAAAGCTATCTGCGGGAAATTGATGCCACCGAAGTGGAACACACCGTGATGATGTCCCGCTCCGTCTGGCACAAAGTGCGTGAAAGCAAGGCGGTCTCCATTGAGGGATTACAGGATGTTTTACAAGGGCTACAGCCCTCTGGCAAAGCGATTCCTAGCCGTTTTTTTTGGGACGCCACTAACCCTGGATTAAGACATCCGGCTGGGGATGATTCCTCCGGTGGCACAGCGGGGTAGCACAGCTCGGTATGATTTCTGCCCTGGGGTTAGATATTGGTAGCAAGCGCATTGGCGTGGCAGGATGCGATCGCACCGGCCTAATCGCTACGGGCCTCACCACCATCGACAATAAGTCCTTTGTTTACGTCACCGAGCAACTAAGCAAAATTGTTCGCCAGCGAGAAGCCACCCTGCTAGTGGTGGGGTTGCCCTACACCATGGATGGGACAGTGGGGAACCAGGCACGTCGGGTGCAAAAGTTCACCAAACGATTGGCCAAGGTCCTCGATCTGCCAGTCACCTACATGGACGAACGACTGACATCGGTGGAAGCCGAGCAGCAGCTTCAGGCTGAGCGTCGCCCCATCGCCAAAGAGAAGGGACTCATTGACCGACGGGCGGCTGCTATCATTTTGCAACAGTGGTTAGATCGATCGCGTAATAGCCAACCGTAGCTTTTTTAGCTTTGACCTTTTTTGCAGGGCCTGCATCGCCCTCACTTCCTAGCGGGTCTTTGTCCCGTGACATACAACGAATGCCGAATCTAAACCAAAACCAAAACTCCGATCAGTCCCCTGAATTCCAAGCAGGCCAATCGATAGTAACCCTGGCCGATGACAGTGGTCATACCCTGGCATGCTATATCGAAAAAGCCATTACCCTCAGCGATTCGGGACTGGAATATCTGCTGCTACTCCCCGTCTCAGCCCCCATCGAAATCTTTAGCTGGCAGGACGACGATGATACCTTGGCGGACATCGAAGATGAGGAAATAGATACGTTATTTCCCAGTGCCCGCGCAGTTTTAGCAGAATTAGACTTGACCTTACACCGCAGTGCTTATACTCTTACAGCCGTAGGTGATATCCCGGATGCCGACGACGACAGTTGCTTTGCATTAGAGGTAGATGACGATGGAGCAACAGATAACTTTCAAATGCTGGCGCAGTTTTACCACAGCGAACAGCGGTATGTTGCCTGCACCCCGCTAGAACCCCTATTATTTTTCGCCTATCGGACTGATGCTGACACCGTGGCCCTGCTCTCTCCTGAAGAGTTTGAGCGGCTACAACCTCAGATTGAAGATCAGCTTTTTGAGGGGATAGATTAGCGTTACATCCGGGCAATCCCCCCATCTTGCACGTGCCGATTGGCTCTGAACCTGGCCTAAGGTCTGCCTAAACGCCGTTGCTGATTTAGCGGATGAACCGATCGGTGAACCATGCTATTTGACAGTATCTTGCAGACAAAATCATCCCGAGGACCAGCAACGCCC
>ERZ1740070.585-NODE-585-length-24566-cov-14.382318_pt1 | contig 24566 bp, 26 predicted proteins | sample MGYA00581734_ERZ1740070 | MGnify/ENA primary metagenome ERZ1740070 (study PRJEB43018, sample SAMN04849744) | marine metagenome | isolation source: floating plastic debris | place: Pacific Ocean | collected 2008-09-01 | study: EMG produced TPA metagenomics...
CAACTCATCTTGCCTATTTAATCATGTCTGTTATATCGAACTCACGTTAATTTAAGCCAAATTATTAATGAAGGTGGCGATAACGAGATCTACGGTCTATCATTTCACGTGAGCTATTGGAACTATCTGGGTTGGAAAGACCCTTACAGCAAAGTAGAATTTACTGAACGCCAGCGCAACTACGCAGCTTCTTTTCAAAACAGCAACGTTTATACTCCTCAAATGGTAGTTAATGGTACTAGAGAATTTGTTGGTTCAAATAAAAGTGCAAGTGAAAAAATAATTGCTGATGAGCTAAATAAGGCGCCTAAACATGAAATCCTGATTGAAGCTGAGTTGGTGGAAAATAAAATTAGCTTAGAATATTCAGTAACAGGCGACCGTGACAATTATGTGTTAAACATAGCCCTGGTGGAGAGGGATGTGACTACCAAAGTTCCTCGTGGTGAAAATAGGAATAAAATCCTGCATCATGATAACGTAGTTAGGGAATTCATAAGTAAGCCTATCTCCGTAAAGTCTGAACATCATTTCATACTCCCGAATGATTTCAATCTTTCAAAAGGAAGCGTTATAGCTTACGTACAAAATAGACAGACCATGGAGATTACCGGCGTCGAAGCGTTAAAATTTTGAGGCTAAAATGACTGTTAAGAACTAATAGGTTCCCAACTTATCCATATACTCGCGAACTTCAGAACGATCCATGTAAAACACGACACCCAGAAGTTGGTTACCGAGACCATGCTCAATAGTAGTTTTATCGGCATCCCGTTCGAATTGTCTGTGGAATTTTTTTGAGGTGACGTATTTAATGCCCCACCATAGCATGTGGATAGATGGTTTTTCGCTGTAATATTTGAAATGGGCCATTTCATGCCCAAAAACTCCTACCTGTCCGTTGAGAGGTAGTCGCTTAAGAAAAACATTCTCACTAAGAAGAAGTACATAAGAGTGATTTTTCCTACGCTTGAAAATATTACTGAATGACCAGCTAGCTGTAACCGGGTGTTTAACATTTTTTTTGTACTTGATCTTAAATCTATGATCTTTTAACTCCGGGTAATGGCTTAAAGCAATGTTAGCGGCAAGTTCTAATGGGTCACCTCGTTCCTGCACACTGAAATGGTTTAACTTCCTCAGGGAATCAAGCTGGTCACGATATATCTCCTCGTCATAATAAGTATGCTGCCCTACGGCGGCCGTAGTAACAAAGAAGATTAGAAATAAGAGTGATGCGTATTTATTCATTCAGCAGGTGTAAAAAATAAGGCCACCATTTTTTAAGACGCTGCAAATGTACAAATAAAAAGAATGATGGCCCCTGATGTCTAACCTGCATATTGACCATGGAAAGGTAGATAGTACCGTTAGATTTGATTGAGACCTTTCATTTACGTTATGGGAAAATATAAAAACGGTATCTGAACGGCAGGATTAGTCGCCACACTACATTTTCTTGATCTTCTCATCCTCCTTAAGGCCATTCACAATCTCAATATTTATACCATCAGAAAGTCCGGTTTGCACTATACGCTTTTCAAACTGTTGCTCTCCGGTTTCCACCTCTACCAAAACATCGTCACCTTCAAACAGCAGGTTACTTTCTTTTATGGCCAATATGTTATCGCGTTTCTCCAATACGATATCCGCCGTAGCGCTGTAACCTGCTCTAAGAAAATAACCTTCCTTCAATGAAATAGCCGCCTTTATATCGAATTTAATCGCACCCTCCTGATCTTCCCCTTTCGGAGAAATGAACTCCAGTTTGGCATCGAAGGTCTGCCCCTCAATAGCGCCTACAGACAAAATAAGGTCCATACCCGGGCTAATTCGTCCTACTTCTGACTCATCTACCTGACCCTCAAAGATCATTTCGTTCATGTCAGCTACCGTAGCGATGGTGGTGCCTTCGTTAAAGGTGTTGGATTCAATGATGAAAGTTCCCTCTTTAACCGGAATATCTAACGCCATACCGTTCACCGTGGAGCGCACTAGGTTGGATACGTTGCCCGAGTTTTTCGAAGAACCCTCCCGAATCAGATCAAGGTTATTTTCAGCAGCCGCAACTTCTTGCTTCCGTAGATCAAAATCAAGAACGAACTGGTTGTAATCCATCTCAGATATCACACTTTTATCAAACAGTTCCTTTTGACGTGCTAACTCCCGCTCAGCATTACCGAAATTGATTTTAGCCGTATTTAATTGGGCTTCCGCGCTATTAAGCGCTACTACATTGGGAATGATCTTGATCTTTGCCACCAGATCACCGATCTTCACTTGAGCTCCTTCCTCGATAAAAAGCTCTTCAACTACTCCTGAAACCTGTGATTTGAGGTCAATCTCTTTTCGGGGAACAATGGAACCCGTGGCAATGGTTTTCTTAACGATATCGGTCTTAAAAGGTGAATCTGTTTCGTAAACTACAGGCGGCTCCTCGGACTTTAGATATAGAAAATAGATGGTACCTACAAATAGGCCCAAACCAATGATTACCCCTGAAAAAATTAAAAATCGTTTCATTATATCGTTCGTTAATTCATTAAACCTTTATTCATCTCTTAGCGCCAAAACCGGATTGACTTTTGCTGCCTTAATGCCAGGAATGAGACCGGCAATAACACCCGAAATCAGTAAGACAATAATCGCAGAAATAGCCGCTTGAAAGTCGATTTCAGGGTTTGCGAAAAACTCGCTTTCCATACCAAAATTTTTCATCGCATATCCTATCCCTTCTATAAGGGCTACACCCATAACCAGGCCCACATATCCTGAGACACCACTTATGACCATGGCTTCCTGAATGATCATACTGACAATTGACCAGGGCTTGGCGCCAATAGATTTCCTCACCCCAATTTCTTTCGTTCGCTCTTTGACGATGATCAACATAATATTACCCACACCGATCATCCCGGCTAAAATGGTTCCGATGGCTACCAGCCAGCTAAATGCCGCTATGCCGGTAAAAAGACCCTGGGTTTCCTTAAACTCTTCTTCCACATTAAAACTGCCCAAAGCTTGTCTATCATCTGGTGATATTTTATGCCTTTTTCTGAGAATATCCTTTATGATTTCTTCAGCCTCTACCCCACTGGTGCCCTCTTCGGGTACTGCCGCAAACCAGCCAATAGAATTGCCCATATTAAAAGTTTGCTGAGCGGTAGTAACCGGAATATGAACGATCTGCACATCGTTCCTTGCTTGCTCTCCGGTGGCCTTTGAGTCGAATATACCTATCACCTTAAAAGGCACTTCATTGATCTTAATGTACTCCCCAATGGCGTCTCTGTCCTGAAATAGGTCGTCTTTCACGCGCCTGCCTAAAACGGCCATCTTGCGCTTTTCTACGATGTCTTTTTTGTTAATAAATCGTCCTTCCGTTATCCAAAGAGGTTGGATATCCAAATAATCAGGATAGTCACCCATAAGTCCGTAGGACACTTCATTATCGTCATATTTCAAAGTTATCTGACCACCTCCAAATCTTGAACTTACCCGAATTCTGGGAGATACCGTTTTGAGCTTATCTTCTTCTAGCAGAGCAGCGTAATCGTCATTAGTAAGGTCAATAAATCGACCGGCTTGAAAGCCGGCATAAGGCACCGAGGTTACTTCCGTCCAAACAAAAACCGCATTCTTGGCGATATCAAAATTCTGCATGACCCCGTTGTGCAGCCCATTTCCTGCACCCAGAAGCACCACCAGCATAAATATACCCCAGAATACCCCGAAGGAAGTGAGAGCCGTGCGCAGCTTGTGCTTCTTTATGGTGAGCCATATTTCTTTCCATTTATCTAAATCAAACATATCACTCCTCTTTAAGGGCTTCTACAGGTCTGATTCGTGATGCGCGCAACGCCGGGAACAAACCGGCCATAGTTCCGGCCACCACCAGAATGATCAGAGCGCTAATGGCCACGGTGAAATTTACTTCCGGTCGGGTGAAAAACTCAATGTCCGCGCCCATGGCTTCAAGGGCGTAATTCACACTTTCCAGGAGAACCACCCCCATGAAAAGACCCAAATATCCGGCTACGGCAGTAATGAATATCGATTCCTGCAGGATCAAACTCACAATCGATTTTGGGGTAGCTCCGATAGCCTTACGAATGCCAATTTCTTTAGTGCGTTCCTTCACCACGATGATCATAATATTGCTAACCCCCACGATACCGGCCGTAAGAGTACCGAGGCCAACCAACCATATGAAGATCTTAATACCGAGGAATAACTCCAGTACGCTTTTATGTTGCTCTTCCTGATTATGGACATAAAAGGCCTGATCATCTTCAGGATGTATAGTCTGCCTTTTCTTGAGTAATGAAACAATATTATCTTCAAGAACGGCCCCTGAGTTTCCGGGAGCTGTGGTGACCGCAAACAGGGTGACTGACCGCTCCGGGTTAAAGATCTGCTGAAAGGTAGAAAAGGGTATGTAAATGCGCTGAGCCTGATCCATACCATTTGAGGCTTCGAACTTGAAAACCCCTACCACACGGAACATTACTCCTTTAATGTTTAAGTATTCACCCACGATAGGTTGGCCTTCATCAAATAAAGATTCCGCTACCCGGTTACCTATCAGGCAGACCTTCCGATTCTCGGCATCATCCAAACGATTTAAGGGACGACCGGCAATGGTCTTTTGAGTTACTTTAATATCAAAGTAATCGGAAGAAGCCCCAAATACTCCAAAAGCCGTCCCCCGGTTCTTGTATCTTACCAGGTAGTTTCCGGCTAGCCAGTTTTCGGGAGACATGAATTCTATTCCCGTGGTGTTATCCGCTATTGAGGTCAGGTCTTCTTCCTGAAAAGGGTGATCACGACCTGAAGGCATTCCCTGATACGACATGGACGTACGCGTAGGAATGATCCAAATACTGTTTATGGCATCAAGCAACATACTTCGCTGCACACCGTTTTGAAGGCCCTGCCCAGCACCCAGCAAAAGAATCAACATCAAAATACCCCAAAAAACCCCGAATGCGGTGGCAAAGGTTCGCATCTTATTCTTGCGAATAGCCTCGAAAATTTCCTGCCATTTATCCAGATCAAACATGACTTAAGGCATAGTCTTCGTTCACGATTAACCCGTCCTTGATCATGATCACCCGCTCGGTTTGAGCGGCAATGTCATTTTCGTGAGTCACGATCAAAATGGTTTTTCCCATGGCATTTACTTCCTTGAATATTTTCATCACTTCTTGTGAAGTCGTGCTGTCCAATGCTCCGGTAGGTTCATCCGCCAAAATAACCGTAGGATCAGTAATTAAAGCTCTCGCTATGGCCACCCGCTGGCGCTGGCCTCCACTCATTTCTGAAGGCAAATGATCCGCCCATTCCTTAAGGCCCATCTTTTCCAGGTATTCCATCGCGATCATGTTTCGCTTCTTACGCCCTACCTTTTGATAGTATAAGGGCAATGCCACGTTCTCCATGGCACTTTTAAACGTAAGCAGGTTGAATGATTGGAAAACGAAACCCAGAAGTTCATTCCTTAGCGTCGCGGCTTTACCTTCCGACAAGTTCTTGATCAGCTTACCTCCCAGGGTATAGGTACCTTCATCGTAGTTATCTAAAATGCCAATGATGTTGAGAAGCGTAGACTTTCCCGAACCGGATGAACCCATAATCGATACCAACTCACCCTCTTCGATCCCCAGGTTAATCCCTTTTAATACATGGAGTGATTGTTTGCCAATGTGGTAAGACTTGTGGACATTTTCGAGTTGGAGTATAGGCACGTTGATGTAAGTAAGGTTGACTTCTTACACTAAGAACGCCCGTCAACTACGCACTGTTGTCATGGAAATTCAATGATTTGTAAAAGTTTGTCACAAGATTTTGGTTATTTTACTCAAAGCCGATCGAAAACGCTCCCATCAAATAGATAATAGCCTTTCATCAAATTAGCCGTCATACAGGAGTGTACGGGCAATATACCGATAAGATCCCCCACCTGATATTCATCAAACACCTCCGGCTCGACTTTGAGGGTACCGTGCTCCTGGCTCAGTTTGGAAACATAGTTTACCTCGTGGTATGCTAACTCCCAACTGTGTTCGGTTAACCTTACCGGCTTTCCAAAGCTAGTTTTGCCTTCCACCTCGAGCCGGTCTTTAGAGAAGTGAACTCCTCCGCCGTAAATGATCAACTCCATTCGGTCTTGATGCTTGGCTACCACGGGGCAGGCCATGGCTACCGCAATATCTTCCTCCCGGCACGCTCCGATTTCTAACTGGGTAAGGTCATAAAACACAAAATTACCAGGGCGTATTTCATCCACGCCTGTGAAATCCTCCATCACACTACAAGTGGGTGTATCGCCGGTTGAGATGATCAAATTCGGGTACTTGGAAACGTAGTTTTTTCTAAGTGCTTCAAGTGCAGTTAAGCTACTCTCGTGCACCGCCCGAATTTCATCAATTCCTTTTGAGGAGTAACTGTGCCCAGCGTGGGTTAGAAAGCCCTTGAAGTCTAGTTGATCGGCAATATCTACAAATTGTAAGATCGCATCGATTTTGGAATAATCATTACTGGCAATGCCTGTGCGATGGTAGCCCACATCCACCGTAAGAAAAATACCAATAGTATGTTGGAGCTTCCTTTGTAAAAGCCGAGCTACTTCTATGGATTCAACAATCAAATTGAGTTGGATCTTGCCGGCCAGTTGGTTGATACGATCTATTTCCAGGATGTTGGCGGGAAAGGCCACCGTAATATCCCCCCATTGGTCTTCGGCAAAATACTCGGCCATTTTCAAAGAGGAAACCGTGATCTTGTCTACTCCATATTCCCGAAACCAACGCCCAATCTGGTGCGATTGATGAGTTTTGAAGTGGGGCCGAAAGGTGAGATTATGATACTTTGCCTTGGCCACCATTCGCTCCACGTTCTTGAGGCAGATGTCTTTATTAAGTACTAAAGTAGGCTCAGCGATTTTCATGGATATAATGATAAAAAGGAATAGTAAGGAAGCCTACATATGAAATGAAAAATACCCTAGGTAGGGTATTGATTGCGAGTCTTTTTTGAAGTTAATTTCAGATTACAACAAATAAAATTTTAGAGTAATTGAAAGATAAATAACGGGAATCGGTTCCTGTTATCTAGATATTAACATTAATAAATAAGAAGAATATGAGTTTTTTCAAAAAAATATGGAATAAGGTCAAAGGATCAGAAAGCGTTCTGTATCCATCTTTTAACATCCCTGATGAGAAAATTTTAGATGGCTCCTATACAGCTAAAAAGTTTTCAGCTAACAAGAACTATTTTGAAATTAGAGTAAAGGAGCAATTTCTGAAGAATATGAGGGAGTACTGGAATGAATATAATCCGCTTACTATTGTTCTAACGGAGTTTATTTATGCTAATCGGAAGGAAAGTATCCCCTTCGTCGTAGGCCCTGAACTTTTGAAAAAGATCGAACAGCTAGATGGAAATGAAAGCGTTAGATATAAGAACACAAGAGTTGTCGGCCCAATTCCATACAGGGGAGATCAAGTAGCTTTATTTACTGGATTATTTAGACTTAAAACAAAAGACTGGGCTCTTCAAACCATCAACCTTCTTGAATCTGTTGCTAATGCTTTTGACAGCTCTAAGCTTACCAACTATTTAAATATAGCTACTCCATTAATGGAAGGAATTGAGGGTTTCTTTGGAATGGGTGATAAAGTTCAGTTCAGAATCGGACAGAGATATGAATATAGTGATCCTGCTACTGGCTCGTCAGAAACCTTTAGCTCTGGTTATTGGGTAATGATAAGGCAAGACGGTAATTCCTTGAATAGGAATAACTTCTGGGTGAAAGATGGTCAGCTATTCTATGGAAGTGATAAGAACAATATTCAACCCTACTCATCTAATGATTATCTACTCTATTCTATTGATCAACTCAATCAAAGAAACGATTACACAACTTTCAAGTTTCATGAAAGATGGAGAGATGTTAAAAATGCAATTTGGAGTTCAAATAAAGACACAGCGACCGAAGCGTATCAACTACTTATAGCTAACCTTAGAGATAGTGATGATCTGATTGAGTCACAAATGAATCAACTTCAAACCTTTTATCTTGCTCAGTTTAAGAGAGAATACGAGGCTTGGAAAAGATCACAAGATCCTTTTAGTGGGTTATTATCTGACAACAGTGTCCTGGGTGTTGATAATCAAACATTTGACAATTTGAATCTAGCAACAGAGTCAAGAGATGCATTGCTAACAGCAAATAACTACCTGATTAATACTATCAATACTGAACCTCAAACCGATATAAATTTCATGATTGACGAGAACTACATAGCAAGAGCTTTAAATTCTCCAATATTAAATGAGAATGCAATTATTAATGCCAATACGAACAATCTTGCAATTTCGGCCTCAATGATGACTCTCCCGGATGTTGTATGATGCTAACACACAATAAGCCCAATGAGCAAACTAAGCTGTGAGCAAAAATCAATCGGAAAGAATAACTTTAGATTCAATTTAAAAGGGTATGCTCACTGAGCAAAGTTCAAAATGGTATCGACAGCTATTGATAGACCGAAAAATACCCTAGGTAGGGTATTGATTGCGAGTCTTTTTTAGAGTTAATTTCAGATTACAACAAATGAAATTTTAGGGTAATTGAAAGATAAATAACGGGAATCGGTTCCTGTTATTTGGTATTACGCATAACTTTTATAAAAATGGAAAATCATTATATCTCTTGGTGGAATGTTGAAAATCTTTTTGATGAAAAAAATGCACCCGAAGTAAGAAGACCAGATTCTATTAGAAGGAAAATATCCTCAGATCTTTCAAAATGGACTGTGGAGACTCGAGATAAGAAAATTAAAAATTTAGCTTGGGTTTTGTCTAAAATAAATGATCAGAAAGGGCCTGACATTCTTGGTATATGTGAGATAGAGAATAAGTTCGTTTTGGAACTCCTTGTAAATACTATTTCTATACCAAACAGAGAGTATGGAATAATTCATTCAAATTCATCTGATAAACGAGGAATCGATGTAGCTTTCATTTACGATAAAAACAAATACATCTTTAACCATGATGAGTTTTTCGAACACATTATAGTTAAAAGGTATGCTACGCGAGAAATAATTCAAACCACATTGACAACCCTAAAGGGAAATGAATTGATTTTAATTGGAAACCACTGGCCTTCTCGATCTGCTGGCCAATATGAATCTGAACCATTTAGAATAATCGCTGCCGAAACTCTAAGTTATTTTGTAGAAAGCATTCAAAGAATAAAAGGTAAAGACTCTGCAATAATTGTTATGGGCGATTTTAATGACGAACCATTTGATAGGTCATTAGAAAAGTATGCTCTCAGTTCTAGAAATAGAAAAAAGGTCTCATTTGGAAAAAATCCCAATCTATACAACCTTATGTGGCCTCTAATTGGGAAAGGTGAAGCTAGTTACGTTTATAGTAGCTCTCCGATGATGATTGACCAATTTATGGTGTCCAAAGGGATTATTTCTAATAGAAAATACGAACTAGATGAACAGAAAGTGAAAGTCGAAAAGTTTGATGGTATGACTAAAGGAAGATATGATAAACCTGTTCGTTTCGGTCAAAGTAGCCCTAATTTATCTGGATTCAGTGATCATTTACCTATATCATTTGTATTAGGCGAAAAATAAAAATATGCCTAATAAGCGGTATAAAGTCATGGCTATAAGATTCCTTGAAATGATGATAGTTCTTTACTGGCTCGGCAAGTCCTGTGAACCACCTCGCATTCGAGTGATAAGTGGCAAGTCGGCCACAGAATTGTCTAATTAGTAGACACAACAACAAATTATTTTAAACGACTACAACTTATACCAATGCGTTAGCGACAAACTGAAAAACGTACATATTAGACGAAAAAGAATTAAATGCGAGATATGAAATAGCTGACAAAGCCTTTCTAATTCGAGCGAATGATCCATTTAATCCTAACTACTGCCATGAAGTTAGTGCAACTCCAGTACTATCTGTTCATAACCACTTGATTTCAATTATTGTGTGATCTCAACATCCATCAAAACGCTTACACCATTAGTATTGAGAGCAACGCCTATTATGGACAAATCTTCTTTCGTTCTCATTCGACCTCCGGCGGTACTCATGCTAAGGATTTAATTTTATTTAGTTTCCCCAATCTACTTTATTAAAAACCTGGTTTCTGCTCCGGTTATTAGAAACGGCAAAAGACATAATTTCACCGTTTTCGTTCCTCCGAAAATCCAAAAGCGGTGCGTAGGACGTCTTATTAGTAAAACCATCTTTCCATACCTTTTCCAGGGGTATCATACCGTTTCTGATATGGGAGAGATGTAGTTGTCCTTCATTCAGTACTACCTGATAGACAGTATTTAGCTCCCGACTGTAATAATGACCTTCATAATCTGAAAGTCTCAATTGGTCATTTGAGGGCATAGGATCTCTTCTCGGACAAAGCGAACGATGGTAGGAAACACTTTCTACCTTCCCGGATTCATCCAGATTGAAATAAACGGAGGTATCATAACCGTCCACCCAAAATCGACTCGTTGATACCGGTTCCATCAGTTCCTTATCCTCCCCGGTAGCTCGTACATATAACTTACCTTCCTCTTCGGTGATGGTAAGATGTACTACGTATTTCTCCAGGTAGTAAATTCCTGTATATCGGGAAAGATCAAGATCAAGAGTTTCCGGAATTTCGGGTTTTGGCTCATCATAGAACGAGAGTTCTTCTTCCTCTTCCACGAATTGATCTTCGAGATACGCATCGGCCGCAGCCATCGCAAATCCCTCCGCCCAATTTACGTAATTCATGAGCACCGCTACGGAAAAATGCTGATCCGGAAAGTACGCCATATAGCTGGAATAACTGGCCCAGTCTCCATCGTGATATACTCGCTTTAGACCATTGTAAGTATCTACTTCTAACCCATAAGCGTAGTTAGCCGGCTCGTCGGTGGTCAGTTTGCCGGGAATCTGCATCTTGGCGACAAGATCTTTCGCCGCTTCGCTATCGAGGTGGAGTAGCCATAAGGCAAAATCATCGATGGTAGTTTGTAACGAACTGGAACCCAGGGCAGTTAAGCCATTGGTACTCAGAAACAACGCGTCCACTTCCTTATAATTTTTCTCACTTTCTTTGAAATAACTCTTGGTAGCGTTTGGAATCGATTCGTTGAACTGGTCTTTAAAAAAGGTGTTATTCATTCCTAAAGGTTGGAAGATCCTCTCCTTTGTCCATGCTCGAAATGTCTGATCGGTAATCCGCTGAACCACCTCCACGAGCACATTGTATCCCGTATTGGAATAGATGTGCCGCATACCGGGAACAAAATTCAGTGCCTCTTGACGGTAGACCATATTCAAAATCTGCTCAAAAGTAAGTACATCATTAAACCCGACTCCTGCCAGCTTCATAGTAGACACCCAATCTCGTAATCCGCTTTGGTGGTAGAGTAGATGGCCAATAGCAATCGTATGGCCAAAGTCCGGAAACTCCGGAATGTAATTTCTGACATCGTCATTTAAAGTGAGTTTACCCTCTTTTTCTAATACGGCGATAGCATACCCTACAAACTGTTTAGACACCGAGGCTATATCGAATACCGTGCTCGTAGAAATAGGCACCTGGTTTTCATAATCTGCCAATCCGAAGGTGTTTTTATGAACGACTTGACCGTCTTTTATCACCACGACCGCGGCACCCGGCTTATCAGGCGAAATATATTTTTCAAATAATTTATCTACCTTCTTGACACCTGGATCGTTGCCTTGAGATAGGGACATTCCGGAAAGAAGAAAGGCTACAATGAATGGAGTGAGTTTTTGATACACAGTTGTTGAGTTTTGATTGAATTGCTATCTAGAGACCTACAAAACAGATTGAGGTTGCATGTCTTAATTTTGACATGTAATAACGGCATTAAAATGACATTTAAAGAAACCGATGACTTTTCCAACTGGACATATTGATCCTGAAACGATTAGCTTAAGAAAGGCAACCGTAAAAGACAAAACATTAGTAGTGGCCTTTGATTACAACCTGAATAAAGTAGAGTACATCGAACTAAAGCGGGAAGAAAAGATCACCAAAGCCATAGCGGACGAGCAATGCTTTATCATCGTGGCCCATGATAAGGCCGTAGGTTTTATCCTATTTGATTATCGCTTTTTTGACCAAGGTTGGATAGAACTCATTATTGTGGAGGAAAAATACCGAGGAAAAGGAATAGGCAGACAAGCCCTTGAACTTATCTGCAGACTAAGTAAGACGAACAAGGTGTTTACTTCGACTAATCGTTCGAATACTCAAATGCAAAAAGCAGTGACCAAAGCCGGTTTTTCGTATGCGGGAAAAATAAACGGGTTAGACGAAGGAGACCCCGAACTATTCTATTTTAGAACGAATGACGACGGGAAATGAAAACTGCGTTTAAATCCAGTTAAAAAATAAATTCACGAAATTTGGCGACTCGTCGTAAGATGATGTCGATTTAGTGCCAATAAGGAAAAATGCTTTTCAAAAAGAAGTTTCTGGATCTGATTGAACAAGGTGAGATTAAAATCGCTTTTAGAAAATGGACACGACCATCCGTAACGGAAAGCAAAACGCTTCTAACACCGGCAGGACTACTACGAATTAAATCCGTTAAGATCATCGATTATGACCAGATTTCGAGTCATGAAATCGTTCAGGCGGGTTACGCAGATCGAAAAGAGCTTGATAAAGAACTAGCCATCAAAGAAACCGGAGACATCTATAAAATAGAGTTTGATCTTGAGGGGGTCGACCCAAGAATTGCACTGAGGAAAAACTCCAACATCTCTAATGCTGAAATGACCAAAATTTTGGATAAGCTAAAAAGGTTGGATACGAGCGGAAAAGTAAAGAACTGGACGTTTAAAGTACTCGATCTTTTGGATAGAGAACCAGGTAAATATGCGATTGAATATTCGACACAACTCGGATACGAAAAAGAGTGGTTTAAATTGAATATTAGGAAATTAAAGAATCTCGGACTGACTATCAGTTTAATTGACGGGTATGAAATTTCTCCAAGAGGAAATGTGGTTCTGCACGAGCTAAAAAATACCACCCATAGCTGATGGATAAAGATTTAACAACTTTGGGTTTAGACTGATGATCTTGCTGACCGCTCGCGGCAGTTGCTACTGATCCATGTTAATTTAATCTTTTTGAGATCAGGATCGTAACATCATATAACTCTACCTTTGGTACAGGTGATACTTGAATACAATTTACACTGATTTTTATCCATCATCGCACCCCTAAAATTATCACATCAAAATTGGATATAGCCATCGTAAATGACCTATTCGTGACCATTCCAAAAGGATCGGTCGACATGAGGGATGACCGAACCAAAACCACCTGGTCAGTGGATATAGACTCATTTGAACTCTGCAAATTCCCGGTAACTCAGGAAATTTATGAAGCCGTAATCAATGAGAATCCTTCCACCATAAAAGGTCGCCATTTACCGGTTGAAACCGTGTCTTGGATTCAAGCTGTGAACTTTTGTAATGCGCTATCCCAACGTTTAGGGCGGGATGCGTACTATAGGATTGATTTAGTAAAGGAGAAAGTAACCCTAAATTTTACAGCTAATGGATTTCGACTTCCCACGGAAGCGGAATGGCAATATGCTTGTCAGGCCGGAACCAAAAACATTAGGTACGGTGAATTGAACGAAGTGGCCTGGTATAAAGACAATTCTAATCATAGGACCCGGGAGGTTGGGCAAAAGAAACCCAACCCTTGGGGGCTTTATGACATGTTAGGAAACGTTTGGGAATGGTGCTCAGATATCTATGATGAAACCGTTTACGGAACATACCGTGTTTTTCGCGGTGGTGGCTGGTGTGACCAGGAAAGGAGCGTTATGGCTACTACGAGACGAAGAAGCCATCCCTTCTCCTTCAAAATTGATGACTTAGGATTCAGAATTGCTACAAACGCGAAGGTAACAGTACAGAGTATCCACGAATCAACCTTACTATGAATCGATACACTTTTATACTCTGTTTTCTACTCTGGTCTCTCTCATGTTCAACCGAGCAACCCAAGGAAGCACCAGGTATTAATTACCTAGGTCAGGAGCTTCCTGACCGTATCCCAAAAATTTTCGGGAAAGGCATCGTGTCGGTTGAAGGCAGGTTCGATCTGGGGTTTACCCTTTCTTCAGACGGTAAGAGCATGGCCTTTGGTGTAGCCCATGAATCAAACCCTGAAGAAACTTGTATTTATCTTATGCGCAACGCAAATGGAAAATGGACCTCTCCGGATAGATCATTTCTCCCTGGCAATATCAATACCTTTTTCCCGATGTTCTCTCCTTCCGGGGATGAACTCTATTTCGTCAAATCAGTAGGTGATGCCGCCACAGATCTATGGGTAGCGAAGTATCACGACCACCGGGCGATTGAACCCCAACCTATGGATTCTATTTTCAACTCTTCCTCGAGAGAAGCCGGACATGGGCTATCGAGGAATGGGCTGTTTTACTTCACTTCCAATCGAGACGATCAATACCAATGTTGTGGTGATATCTACCATACGCAACTCGAGTCAGGTACATACTCCGCGGTTCAAAAATCAGAGGTATTAAGTTCTGAAGCTGATGAAGAAAGCTTGTTTCTGTCCCCTAATGAAGACTTCATTATTATTCAATCCTGGAGAAGCGAATTCGCCTCTAAGCATGACTTGTACGTCAGTTATCGCACAAAAGATGGCTCATGGACGCCTCCTGACCGGCTGGACACCTTAATCAACAGTAAAGAAATTGAACAGCGTCCCTTTGTTTCACCGGATAATCAATTCCTTTTTTTCAGCCGAACGAGTGTAACTCAAAAAAACGGGCAAGAGGTTTATGATTCTGACATTTATTGGGTGAGTACTCATTCCGTGTTTCGTCCTTATATCTACAATACCCAAATGGAAGCTTCTGTGAAATACAATGAGATATTTCAATTGACTTTTCCTCAAGATGTATTTAAAGATGTGGATCAAGAGCAACTGACCTTTAAACTATCCCTGGAAGATGGTTCTGAAATTCCCGAATGGATGTCTTTTGATGCTGAAAAACTACGTTTGAGCGGGAAATGGAATACGAAAGGAGCTATCCATCTTAAACTGACTGCCACTGATGTTTACGAAAACTCTGCCGAATTCAGTTTTGAACTGAGTGAAAAAAGCCACTGATCGATGCTGTACCTTATCAAGGTGGAATAGTCCAAATATAGCCTGGTATGCACATGTCTTGAATCTATATGTCCCCATAGTCATACATTGGTTGGTAATTCTATCTGCGCTGGTGGCCGTTTTACAAGTCATTGAATAATAACTGACTCAATCCGGATGGTAAGTAGTCAATATGCGAAGGTTTCGGTAAGAGGTTTACACCAATATTCATAAAGTTTTAGTATCTTCTGAGCTGTTATGCTCGGTAAAAGGATTCTCTTTCTGCTGCTAAGCTTTGGCTTACAATCCACCCTGGCACAGGATTACGCGAAACAGTTATCCATTAGTGAATGGATCTCTGCAATGGAAAACAGCAGTGGTCCCTACTACTATTTGTCCGATACTGAAATCTATTTTGATGAGGAAAAGGATTCTCTTTACGCCTGGTGGCAACCCAGATCCCCTCAGCAGGATTCTATACCAAGGAAAGACATCCACATCAACCAGTTAGTCGTTCTGGAAAATTGCAAACTCCCCGATAACTCAACCAGCGTACTTAGCCATTTGGTATTTGATAAAAATGTCACTTTTCTGAGATGTGCGGGCGCCAGTCAACTCATTTTCTATGACTGTACTTTTAAACAAGGGGTAGACTTTAACAACTCTGAGCTAGGAAGAGTTGAATTCGCTTACAGCTCTATCCTACAAAGGGTTGTAATATCAGAATTACAGATTAATGTATTATCCTTCAGTCAATGTGAATTTTCGACAGATGCTTCTGTACCTCAAAGCCTTTTTTCTTATGGATTCGAACAAGAGGATGGCCCCTATCAATATCTGTTTCGTTTAACCCAAAATGAAAAGAAAATCAGCTGGTTTTATATGGCTAACTGCAAAATATTGGAAACAGACGTTAAACCTGTCATGCTCTTCAATGGTGGTATATACAATGTCATTTACATGGAGGGGATCGACTTTAATGAAGTGATTTTAGATTTTTCAGCCTGCTCAGTAAAAGAAAACTTAACGGTTCAAAATTGCACTTTTGCACAACCATTGGGAGCAGATCAATTTAGTTTTCCGGTAAATAACACTTCATTTTATTGGAAGCAATTGGATTCTGTAGGGTTAGGGCTTTATCAGAACTATGCAACGCCCCCCTATACCTATGTCACCGACACGCTCATCTCGGATGTATATACTTTCAATGCCCTGAAAAGTAGTTATAACAAGTTTTTTTCCATGTATCGGGTACAGGGAGATATTGAATCCGCAAATGCCGCTTACATACAAATGAAAGACATGGAAACCGGAAAATACCGCTATCTGTACCAAAAAGAACCGGGACTTCAATCGTGGTTTAACTGGCGGTTCAATCAATTCCTGAAATACTTTTCTGCCTACGGAACCAGTCCGGTACAGTCCCTTATCTTTTCCATGTGGACTATTCTAATATTTGCCGCCTTATATTTCTTTTTTCCAAGCGACTGGGATCAAATTAACCGGACCTTTCTTATTAACGAACATCGAAAGATCATGCAGTACTTTCGAACTGAGCAACGACTCGAAGATTTCTACACGGAAAAACACAAAGAGCATTTTAAGACTTTTGAGGAGTATAAAGCGGAACTTGGCCAGGGGCGAGCGGAGTTACCCGCATTTATACTTTTAGTCGGTAAACCTTTGTACCTGCTTTCAGGCATCAAACACCGGTTTTTAACCTTTATCTATCGGCGCATTGAAGTCTTGAAAGGAAAGTGGATTGACCTTAACCCTATGCGCAAAGCTTACCTTTCCTTCCTGACCATTCTCACTATATTGATTTACTCTTTTTACCTGATTATAATACGTGTTCTAAACTCTGTGGCTTTGAGCATTAACGTTTTTTCTACCCTCGGCTTTGGTGCAATTCCGGTAGGAGGCATTACCCGATATATTACCATCATCGAAGGTTTTTTAGGTTGGTTCCTTCTAAGCATCTTTAGCGTTTCTTTAATCAGCCAAATGTTGCAAAATTAGAAATCGGATATCGCCGAAACCTCAAGTGTCATGAAAAGCGTTTACCTTGAACATATCAATTATAGGCTTCACCCATGAAAATCCTTGAAACCGATAGATTACTCTTACGAGAAATCACCCCGGAAGATTTCGATGATCTCTTTACCATGAATAGCGATCCACAAATCATGAAATACGTGGGAGACGGATCGGTAAGATCTCATGAACAAATGATCAACGAATTGGATGTGCTGATTTCCCATTACACCAGAAAGCCGGGTTTGGGAATTTGGGCCACCGAACTCAAAACCAACCGTTGTTTTATCGGGGCCAGTGGACTGGTGTATTACGACAATACACCTGAGATTGAAATAGGATACCGGATGCAAAAAGAATTTTGGAATAATGGATATGCCACCGAGGCGTCCCGGGGTTTGCTTGAATACGGTTTTACCCAACTCAATCTCGAGAAAATAGTTTCTTCTGCCCATGTAGATAACATCGCCTCCAGGAGAGTAATGGAAAAAATAGGCATGACGTATATCGACGATCGATTTCACTATGGATGTTTACAAGCCTACTATGAAATTAACGCTGGGGAATACCAGGAACGTGATCAAACCGAGAGAAGTCGCTGACGCGTCGGGCCCGTGTTAAGGATGGTCTTGCTGATTTTATGGAAATGAAAAATTTAATTAGCCTTCTTTTCACCTTACTCTCTGTATTCAGCAGTTACGCGCAGGGTTCTCCACCATCACCTGAAACGGTAGATCTTAAACCCTTATATGACCGGGCTAAAAGTGAATTTGAAAATTACGAAAAGAAGCACGGGGGATTTGTGCCCACCAAAAATGTACAACTACATTATCTCGAATGGGGAAATCCCAACGATATGCCGCTCATCTGGGTACATGGAAGTTTTACGAACGCATACGAATTGGCGGATATTGCCGACGACCTGGTGCGAAGCGGATATTACGTAATAGCCATTGACTATTACGGACATGGGCGAACCAAAATCCCCGAACACGATGTATCTCTTTATCACGTTGCTGATGATATAAATACCTTGATGCGCATTAAAGGGATACCCAAAGCCCTGATCGGAGGTTGGTCCAGGGGAGGCATAATTGCTACCGCTTTTTATGACACCTATCCGGACCAGGTTTTAGGGTTACTCTTAGAGGATGGGGGTTCGGTTTCTACGAATACCCATTACCATAAAATGACATCCGAAGAACTGGAAAACCGGGTTCACGAAATCTTTAAGGACAGGGTATCCTATCCCTTGTTGGACAGTGAGTTTGAAGCATACCGTGCATTTTACGATCATGAAGAAGGAGGAACCCAGTTTAAACTCTTGGCCTGGTTGACTCAAGACGCTAATTACAAATGGACTATTGGTGCAGGCCTGGAGGATCTCTTTCATATGTCGGGCGAAGAGCAATTTCTCACTACCATCCTGCGTCCCACCAATGCCACACTATTTGGACAATCCATGGCGATCATTGAACCTCAAATTATATATCGCAATTTAAACGTACCCATGCTCATCTTAGACCCTGTTTCCAATGCTGACCTGTTTCCCTATGAAAAGGAAAATGAAGAACTGCAAAAACAACATCCGGAATTGATCATTCACAAGGTTTACCAGGATACAGGGCACAATATCCATTATGAAAAGCCCGAAGAATTTGTTGAAGACGCAGCTTCATTTCTAAAGACCGTGAAGGAACACTGGACAAAGGAGAATAAACCAAACGGACAATAAGTGACCAGGCGAAACGAATTGGAAGAGTTTAGAAAATTTGTAGAACGATATGAAAAGATTCCGGATGCAGATTGGGATTTAATTACATCCTGTTTTCGCAAAAGAGAGTTACCCAAAAACTTCAATATTTTAGAACAGGGTAAAATATGTAAAAATCTCTACTTTCTCGAAGAGGGACTACTGCGATTTTTTACGTTGAAAGATGGTGACGAATGGACTAAATTTTTCACCATTGCACCCTATCTTTTTACTTCTCAAGCAAGTTTCAACTCAAGAAAACCCGCTAACGAATACATTCAAACTATAGAAAAGTCAGTCATTTGGGAAACAACCCTTAAGGAAAATCAAGAGCTTCTAAAGCTAAAATCGTGGAATAATTTTGCTCGTAAAATAACTCAAGAAGTTCAGTTTTTCACGGAAGAGATCTTGGAAGACCTTCAAACGGAGACCGCGGAAAAACGCTATCAAAAGTTACTCAACAAACAACCAGAACTACTACAAAGAATACCATTAAAACATCTTGCCTCATTTTTTGGAGTGGCGCCACAGTCTTTAAGCAGAATAAGAAAGAAGTTAACATAGGTGCAGTAGATTAAATAAGAGGACTCGGAGATTTGTAAAAAAGCAAAATGCAATCTTCTCTCCGGCAAACGAACCATCACTTTAGTTTTACCATTGCGGTCAATAACTCTCACGAAAAAGTTTGGAGCCTCCTCATTGATGTGGAGCGTTGGAACAAATGGGATACGGAACTCATTAAAGCTGAATTAACGGAAGATTTCGCCTTGGGTGCAAAAGGTGTTTTGATACCCAAAAAAGGGCCCAAACTAAAATTTTACATCAGTGCACTTATCCCTAATCAATCCTATACCTTCGTGACTAAGATGCCCGTGGGTACCTTAGAAATTAGGAGAACCCTGAAGCAAAAGAGTGATCAAATTGAGTTTACGGATGAGATAAGATTCACAGGTTTTCTAAAAAGGATTTTCGGCCTGATGCTTGGCGGCGGTTTTAAGGCCGTTTTACCAGAGGTTATGGAAAACTTTAAACGACTTGCAGAACAGGAATAACGCAGATACTATGATCGGACTCAGAATAATTTACATTTTAAACATTATTGTGGCAGGGCAAATAGCCATTTTAGCGCTCTCAAACCCAAAAAACTCCACTTTGACCACACTTGGTAATGCGTATCAACCCACTGAAGTGATTAAGTTAGTAGGTTGTTTATGGCTAGCCATTGCCATTCTGTCCATTTTAGGACTTTGGAAGCCCATTACATTTTCACCCGTCCTATTGATACAACTGATTTATAAAGGAACCTGGTTGATGGTAGTTGCACTTCCTGCCTTCAAAAACGACATCCCATTTCCGAAAGCAATGGCGCTGTTTTTTATTGCATGGGTTTTAATCTTGCCTTTTCTGATACCCTGGAAAGAATGGTTCAATTAATTTTAGGCTATCTTTAAAAACAGTAATCATCATAACCGTGATAAACTCGACCTGAAACAGAAAGTGAGCTTTATGGTTGATTAAACCTTTTGATCTAAAACCAGTCAAACGAAAAATTTATTCCATGGGTAAAATAACGGTTCTGGTTTTGGCGCTTGTATTCATCGGTTGCTCTGATGATAATGATCTACTACCTATTGAAAATCCGGAAGTCGAAAAGTCAAGGTTCGGGGTCGATGGATTAAACCAGCAATACTTGGGTGATATCGCGGTGCTGGGAGATGGAATATCCGGCATCAATGGGATCAGTTGGGACGATATTGAGCCCAACGCACCTCAAAATGGAGTCCATGAGTACCGACTCCAGGCTGAAATGACAGCGCTCAATACAGCATTAACGGCGGTCGATCGCAAACTGCAACTCAACTTTCGCCTTTCCTCACACTGGGCCCTGGATCGGGATCCGGACAACCAAGTGACTAACCCGGAAGACGGATCCAGCGAAGACGGTATTGTGGGGGTCAAAGAAGCTCACGAAGAGGACCTGGCCGCAGTGATCCGATTTATACTAAACAACTTAGAAGTTGAGGCCCTGCAGGTAGGTTCAGAAGCTGAAAATGAATGGTTGAATGGCGAGGCCTATGTGCATGCCTTGTCTACCATTTATGAAGCGGCCAAAGAGGTGCAACCCGATATTACCATCATGATCTTTGGCTTTAACCCCGCCAATTATTTCACGCAACCCCAGAATTTTAACCCGGCGCTGGTACAGGATAAACTGGACTTTGCCGAAACAGTGATCCGCAATGCCGAACCCTGGTACGACGTATTCAGTTTTCATGCCTCCCGGGAATTTGAAGCCATTGCCCCAACTTTTAACTGGATCAAAGATCAAATGCAAGCCAGTGGCTACGACAAACCGATCTGGGTAGACGATATGTATTCCGGACCGTGGTTAGACTCAAACTTCGGCACCGCCAGCGAAAAGGAATTGTTCAACACGTTGGTCAGCGCTGACCCTCAAGCCATATCCACCTTTGATAGTCTGCAAGCCGGCTACATGGTCAAAAAGCTCACTGCGTGTTTTAATGCAGGCATTGAAAAAGTATTTGTTTCCACCGATGTAGACTTTGATGTGTACTACATACCGAATTGGCGATATGCCGGCTTGATCAAGAGTAACGGTCTGCTAAAACCAGCCTATCAGAACCTCAAACTCTTTATTGAGAAGACAGATGGTTTTGAAGGTGTAAAAAATGTGGTTGATCACCTGTACGAATTCACATTTATCGATAAGGATCCCGTATACGTTTATTGGAATGATTCGAATGATCAGGGAAACTTATCCGCATTGAATGGAGGGGCATTTACCATTCACGAGTTCGCCTACCAAACAGGTGAAACCCCCAAATCCTCCGAAGTGAACGCTCTTGGCAGTTATGACTTTGGAGCACACCCGGTAGTGATAGAATTACGTGATTAACTACATTTATCATGATGTAAAGTCCGAAGACTAGTCAAATCAATAATGAACAAGATTCTATTGGTCGTACACGTACGTATAAAGAATAGTAGATCGAATGACACCCTGGGTAATAGGGATACGCTATGAATCAAAATGAGTTGTTTTTTGTATCGATTAAGTCAGCTTTAAGCTGACATTTTTACTTCAAAAAATAGTTAAATTAATTTACTTTTCATATCATTGACGTCAGGCTAAAACTGACTTTTTAACTATGAAAAGAAAAAATATATCCACTCGGTCCAATCAAATTTTAACCTATTTTAATCAAGCAGGTAAGGATTGTTTTGCATATGCAGACGCAGCACACGTATTACCACAATCCAGTGAAAGCGCATTAAAAGAGTTACTAAGTGATATGGTCAAGCGTGGGTTACTGATGCGCTTGAAAAAAGGACTCTATTTCATCATTCCATTTGAAAGAGACCCGGACTCCTTTATGCCGGATTGGCACCTTATTGCCGGTCATGTGGTGAAGAATGCCAACCACTATATTGGTTACTACTCAGCTTTGCAGATTCACAATCTCATCACTCAACCTTCACTCAAAGAACAAATAGTGGTTTCTAAGCAAATACGTCCCTCGAAAATCAGAGTAAAAGACGTTGATTTTCAATTCATCTACCACAATGAAAAACACTTCTTTGGTTCCAAAAAAATATGGATTGATAGTTTTAATAAGGTCATGTGCTCAGACTTGGAAAAAACATTCATCGACTGCCTGTTCAAACCTGACTATGCCGGTGGTATTGTGGAAATTGCAAGGTCAATCTACATATCGCGAGATAAAATCAAATACGATAAGCTTCTTGAATATACACAGCGATTTAACTCACAAGCAGTGATAAAAAGATTGGGCTTCCTTCTTGAATCACTTGAAATCAAATCAACCATTATAAAACATCTACAGCAGGCTAAAACAGCTTCATATGTCCTTCTCGACACTGAACTTCCAAAATCAGGCAAAATGATAAGTCGTTGGAGCATTCAGCAAAATCTCGAAATAGAAACCATTAAATCTGCCATCTACACGTGATCAAACCGGGAGAAATACAAAACAAAGCGCGAGAAGCTGGTGTAAGGGATCAGCAGATTGAGAAGGATTATATCCTGTCCTGGATATTACAAGGAATTACCCAACATGAGCAGCTTTCCATTTCAATTGTTTTCAAAGGAGGAACCGTATTGAAGAAGGTCTATTTTGAAGATTATCGATTTTCCGAAGATCTTGATTTTACTCTTCTTGCTAGCGAGGTAGTCAATGAGCAAATTTTCGAGTGGTTTACCGAAGTATTTGAATATATACGTGATGAAGCTAATATTCCACTTGAAATAATTGATAACCACGAACATGAGGATGGCGGAATAAATTTTTATATCAGTTATGTAGGCCCTCTCGGTGGTGTTGGAGCAAATAAGCGGGTCAAAGTTGATATTTCAAGAAGTGAGGTATTGCAATTCGAGCCTGCACTGCAGAACGCTTACCTTGCATACTCAGATCAAGAAGACCATCAATTACTTTGCTACCCTCTTGAAGAAGTACTTGTTGAAAAGCTCAGGTCTATAATTCAACGGATGCAAGCCAGGGACTTTTATGATATATGGTACCTTGCAGAGATGCATGAGATGGATCTGACTCTTTATGTGGGCGAATTCAAAGCAAAATGTGAAAGTAAGGGAATTGATCCCCACAGGCTTCATGAAAAATTAAATCAACGTTTGCCTCAATATCAAGGACGTTGGAAAAGGTCAATGTTTGATCAAATTCGAGATTTACCAGATTTTGAAACTGTACTCAGAGGCGTAATGCGACACCTAAAAAAACTAGAACTTTAATGATAACGAAAGATAATTTTAAAGAAGTTTTGTCCCAGTCTGACTTTAAAGATACCGGTGACAGTTTCAAATGCAAGCCCACGGCTACGATAAACCGATCTGGGTGGACGATATGTATTCCCGTCCGTGGCTGGACCCCAACCTGGGCACCGCAAGCGAAAAGGAATTGTTAAATGCGTTGGTCAGTGCTGACCCTCAAGCCATCGCCACCTTCGATAGTTTGCAAGCCGGCTACATGATCAAAAAACTCACTACGTGTTTTGAAGCGGGTATCGAAAAAGTATTTGTTTCCACCGATGTAGATTTTGATGCCTACTACATACCAAACTGGCGCTATGCCGGTTTGATCAAAAGTAACGGTCTTCTAAAACCGGCCTATCACAACCTGAAACTCTTTATTGAGAAGACGGATGGTTTTGAAGAGGTAAATCACCTTAATGATCACCTATATGAATTCACGTTTTCGGACAAACAATCTGTTTACGTGTACTGGAAAGATTCGAATGATCCGGGAAACTTATCCGCATTGAATGGAGGGGTATTTACCATTCACGAGTTCGCCCATCAAACGGGTGAAACACCCAAATCCTCAGAAGTCATCGCTCTTAGCGATTACGACTTTGGAGCTCATCCCGTAGTAATAGAATTACGTGATTAATAGTACCGGTTAGAACTCAAAAATACCCTAGGTAGGGTATTGATTGCGAGTTTATTTTAGGGTTAATTAGGCTTTGCTGAGAAACATTATTTTCTTGGAAGAGACCTGTTCAGGCTGT
>ERZ1740070.586-NODE-586-length-24537-cov-6.446736_pt1 | contig 24537 bp, 20 predicted proteins | sample MGYA00581734_ERZ1740070 | MGnify/ENA primary metagenome ERZ1740070 (study PRJEB43018, sample SAMN04849744) | marine metagenome | isolation source: floating plastic debris | place: Pacific Ocean | collected 2008-09-01 | study: EMG produced TPA metagenomics assembly...
GACCGCCAAAGATTTCGAGCAGGTGGTCTTCCATGCCTAGGGTGAAGGAGTTGTAAATCAGGTCTACTAGCTGATTTGCGCCTTCATAGCCAAGGAAAGGACGGTAGCCGACGGGAAAATTTTGGACGTGGATGGGGGCAGCAATTACACCGCAGGGAATGTTAAGACGCTTGCCGACATGGCGCTCCATTTGGGTGCCAAAAATGGCGGCGGGCTCTAGCTGGGCGATTTTATCTGCGATCGCACCATTATCTTCACTAATCAAAACCTCATCGCAATAGCCTTCGACCTGTTGTCGGAACCACGCTTCGTCATACTTACAGTAAGTACCCGCAAGCACCACCTTTAGCCCCATTTCCCTCGAGAGAACTTTGGTTAGGGCTGCAGCATGGGTATTGTCGCCAAAGACAACGCAGCGTTTACCAGTGAGGTTTTGACAGTCGATAGAGCGAGAGAACCAGGCTGCCTGAGACGCAAACCGAGTTTGGTCATCAATAAACTGATCATAGTTGGCATCAACACCGCGCTCATTTAAGAGCTTTTGGATTGCACGAATACAGCGAGCCGTTTCTACCACACCCATAGGCGTAATATCCACATAGGGCATCTCAAACTCACGCTGCAGATATTCGGCAGTCAGTGACCCAATCTCACGGTAGGGGATCAGATTAAACCAGGCTTTGGGCAAATTCTTGAGTTCATATACCGATGCTCCCTCGGGAATCACGGCATTGACCTCAATGCCTAGGTTCGCCATTAATCTCTTAAGCTCGGTAATGTCGTGGTTGTTGTGGAAGCCTAAGGTGGTAATACCGATGATATTTACCGAGGGTTTTTCTGTTCTCTCCTTGGGTAAGTTTCCCTGTTTGGCTGCTTTCTTAAGATAAAACTCAACGATTTGTTGCAGAGTACGATCAGCCGCTTGTAGCTCATTAGCCCGGTAGTGATTGACATCCGCCAGCATCACGTCGCCCTCGGCGTCGAGCTGAGCCCGCTCCACAAAGTTAGCCAGATCTTCTTGCAAAATGCTAGAAGTGCAAGTAGGAGTAAGGACAATCAGGTCGGGATGCTCTTCCTTATCCTTACGGGTAATGTTGTCAACAACTTTCTCTTGGGATCCCCGAGCCAACACATGGCGGTCAACAACGCTAGTGGTTACCGGTGTAAAGTCTCGCTCACGGGAGAGCATGGAGCGCATCACATTAAAATAATCATCCCCAAGCGGGGCATGCATAATGGCATGGACATTTTTGAATGAGCTGGCAATACGCAGTGTGCCGATGTGGGCAGGACCTGCATACATCCAATAGGCCAGTTTCATAAACAGCGCTCCGTGCTGGGGTGGGTTAGGGCAGTGTCCCGAGTTTCGGGAGCCCAACCCTCAGAATATGGGAGTCCTTTATCAGACGCTGCAATAGCTAAACGATTCGCAACGGTTTGTAAGAATGGGTTACAGCCAGCGGAGTAATTTGAGTAATAGTTTTAAGTTTTGAGTGCTTCGGTTTGGGTTTATGTGAATTGAACGGGTGTACCTTGCACCATGGGTATTCTTTTACTAAATACCAGATATAAATACAAAATTAAGATTCGATATTGCTGCTCTTTGGGATGGCTTTAGCTGTTAGAGACGGCTAAATAGCGACTGCTCTGGGCTCATTGCTGAACATCAGCGATCGCATAATTCATAATTCAAAACTCATAACTTTATAAACGTCATCTCAATTGTTCTGGAACAATCGTCTTAACCCGTGGAGTATTCCATATCGGTTGTTATTAGTGTTCCTTAGGAGGCCAACATGCAGTCTATTGTCGGTTGTCTAGGTGTAATGGGTGCATTGCTGGGATTAACCATGCCCGTCTCAGCTGAGGTGCTGCTGCGGGCCGGTGCAACAGAAACAAAATTGGTAACAGCCGATACTTATCAGCCAACGCGACATCAGTTTACAGCAGAGGCAGGTCAAACGGTTGCTATTAAGATCAATCTGGCCAACAACAATCCTAATATTGTGAGTCGTGTAGCGGTATATCAAGCCGGTAAGTACACGCCCCTAACTGTTGAACATCAGGTTAGCTATCGGACGGTTGAGCCGCTACAAAAATCTCAGATTAGTCATCTCATTGTGCTGACGCTGCCTGGCGACAGTGGCGAAATGGCTTATGAAATTGAGCCGATCTTTGACTATCAGACTGAACCTTTGTTTGATGTTGAAAATGGGGCGAGCAATACGGCTGAGGCCACAGCTAACCCCGTGACAATGGCTGCCCCCTCTACGGTTCGCTATCGGATGACTGTAGAGACGGCAACGGTTTCTCAGCAGCGGTTGTTAGAGGCTCGAACCCAGCAGGCTTAGCAGATGCGACGTAGCCTACGCCATTAACCTAAATTACGTTCTGTCCCAAACGATGACCCGATAAAGATTGCCCGCAGAACTCGGCCAGCTGTCTATTTGAGTCGACAAACTATTATTAACTTCTGTTGAAAATTGTCGTCATGGCCAATCAAAAACGTCAGTTTCTAAGACTTCCCTGGATAATGGCTACACTGGCTGGGATAGCAATTCCCCTGTGGCCCAGGGCAAGTATTGCTGTGCAAGCACCCATTGAGACGATGGTACCGGTGGGTCAACCCATAGCTCAAACCCCTAATATTGTCGATACACCTGGGGGACCTACACTCAATGCCGAGGGGTTAGCGCTCTATGAGCAGGGGCGTTTTCAAGAAGCCCTAGTTCTCTTTGAGCAGCTGTTAACCCTGCGTCAAGAGAAGCTAGCTCAGGATAATCCGCTATTGGCCGTGGCCATTAACAATGTCGCTGAAGTTAATCGGGCATTGGGTAACTATGAAGTGGCAGAACCCCTATATCAAGAAGCATTAGAACTCTATGAAATTAGCCTGCCCTCCGACCATCCAGAAATTGCCACCACGCTGAATAATCTGGGGCTAACCTACATAGAGCTAGGTCGCTATGCAGAGGCCGAACCCTTATTTCAACGAGCCATTGCGATTCAAGAAAAGGTGGCTATTCCAGGTTTACTTGCTCGCGCCTACAACAATCTAGGAGAACTTTATCGTCGGCAGGGACGATACGATTTAGCCATCGATTACTATCAGCGCTCTATCAACCAAACCCTTCAGACGACTGGTCCTAATTCTCCTGATATGGGTCTAGCTAGCAGTAACCTGGGTCTGGCAGAACAACAGCGAGGCAACTATGCTGCTGCAGAAGAATTGTTCTTAAAAGCGATTGATATCTACCGTACCGCCTTTGGTGACACCCACCCCAACCTGGCCCTGGGTATGCTGAATCTAGGCGGGCTGTATCAGGCTCAAGGCCGCTATGATGAAGTCGAAGAGTTATACAATGCCGCCTTAGAGATTCAGTTAAATGTCTATGGAGAACAACATCCAACCGTAACGCAGACGCTGGCTAGCTTTGGTATGCTGTATCAGCTACAAGGGCGCTATGACGATGCTGAAACCTACTTTCAACGCGCCATAGCGATTAATAACCAAATCTTTGGCCCTGACTCAATACCGGCCGCTGCGCTGTCTAATCGGTTAGGAGAACTGTATCGTCTGGCGGGTCGGTTTGCAGAGGCTGAATCAGCCAGCCTTAAAGCATTAAATCTGCAGGCTCAGCTACTTGGAGAATCTCACCCAGACTACGCTGGCACCCTTAATAATCTAGGTCTGGTCTATAACGTTCAAGGGCGCTATCGTGACGCGTTACCTCTGATGGAACAGGCCGTTACTATTTTAGAAACTGTTTTTGGTGCCGAGCACCCTAGCCTGGGTCTAGTGCTGAACAACTGGGGCGAACTTTATCGTGTGCAAGGTAACTATGAGGAGGCATACCCTCTCTACCAAAGAGCGCTAACCATCCAAACTCAATCGCTTCAGCCCCAGCACCCTGATCGAGCAACAACTATCAACAATCTAGCACTGTTGGCCTACAGTGTCGGAGAATATGGGGCTGCTATTGAGCTGCAAACAGAAGCCCTGACCAGTTTTGAAGCCAATTTTGGTAACCAGCATCCCCATGTGGGACTGATATTAAACAACTTGGGTGAGGCCCATCGCATTCAAGGGGATTTACCTCAGGCGACCAGCTATTTAGAGCGGGCTTTAGAGGTGCAGCGTAAGGCGTTTCCTGACGGTCACTCTGAGATAGCCCTTACCCTCAACAATTTGGGCTTAGTCAGCGGTAAGCAAAAACAGTTTGAGCAGGCAGAGGCTTATCTGTTAGAGGCTCTGTCGATTGTGGAAAGTACGCTAGGAGAAAATCACCCTAATCTGTCGTTAATGCTAGATAATCTGGCCAGACTGTACTACAGCCAGGGGCAGCCAAACCGGGCTGTGCCTTACCTAAAACAATCCCTTGAGGTGGAAAACTATAATCTAAACTTAGTTTTATCAACCGGGTCTGAAGCGGCTAAGGCATCATTTTTTAATACGCTGCCTCGCTTAGATACCTATGTTTCGTTTCATCTACTGCCAGAGACTGCGGTGCCTGAAACCGAAAAAATTGCGCTACAGGCAATTTTGCAGCGTAAGGGACGAGTACTGGAGGCTGTAACAGACGGTCTGCAGGCACTGCGCCAGGGATTAGAGCCCGATGATCAGGCTCTGTTAGATGAGTGGGGGGAGGTGCGATCGCAACTCGCTACCCTGGTAGTTAGCGGTGTGGGCACACTATCGCCCGATGAATACCAGACAACCATTGCCGCCCTAGAAACAAAATCGAAACAGTTAGAAACCACGTTAGGAAATCGCAGCAGCCAGTTTCGTACCGTCTCCCAAGAGGTGTCGCTGACTAACATTCAACAACAAATTCCTAGTAACGGTGCGCTGGTTGAGTTTATTGCCTATGTTCCTATTGCTCTCAACGAAGAAGGCGATGAACTTCCAGAAGAGCTGCACTACGCTGCCTATATTCTAAAACCTTCAGGAGAGATTGCCTGGCATGATCTGGGGGAAGCCGCCGCCATTGACGCCACTCTAACCGAATTTAGACAGCTATTACAGACTCGCAGTCAGCGGCTAAAGCCGGTGGCTCGTCAGCTTTATACCCAGCTGTTCTCGCCCTTAACCTCTGATCTAACTGGGGTAGATCACCTGCTGCTAGCGCCAGACAGTCAGCTGAATTTGATTCCCTTTGCCGCTTTAGTAAATGAGACAGACCGTTATTTGCTAGAAGAGTATCAGATTACCTATCTCACCTCCGGCCGTGATCTGTTGCGGTTGGATCAATCCGTCGCCAGTCAGCAGCCCCCTATGGTGATGGCTAACCCAGACTACGATATTGCCCAACAGACGGTGGCCACTGCTTCAACTCGCGGTAGCGGCGAACGCTCAGCAGACCTAAGCGATCTGACATTTGGCCCCCTGGCCGGGACTGCAGCAGAGGCGGCAGAAATTTCTCAGCAGCTGTCAGATGCCACTGTAATTACCGGTGCCGAGGCTACGGAAAACATGCTTAAGAACGTTGATGGGCCGCGTATTTTGCACATCGCTACCCATGGATTCTTTCTAAAAGACCCAGACCCAGAGACACCTGATTCACCCCAGTCATCATTCCGTGGTGCGGCAGCAACGTCAACACTCAGCGATCCGCTATTGCGCTCAGGTCTGGCTCTAGCTGGCTTTAACCAGCGCAGCAGCGGTTCAGAAGATGGCGTGCTGACGGCCTTAGAAGCGGCCAACCTAAACCTTAACGGCACTCAGTTAGTGGTGCTGTCGGCTTGCGAAACGGGGGTGGGTGAAGTACGCAATGGAGCGGGTGTCTATGGTCTGCGCCGCGCCTTTGTCATGGCTGGGGCGCAAACCCAGGTGCTCAGTCTGTGGCAGGTGAGCGATCTGGCTACCAAAGATCTGATGGTGGGCTACTACCAGCAGCTTCAGGCCAACAAAGGACGTAGCGAAGCACTGCGAGAGATTCAGCTGTCAATGCTAAATGGCGACTATGCTCACCCCTATTACTGGGCCGCCTTTATTCCTTCAGGAGATTGGACGCCAATGCAGTAATGGTCGCTACGCGCGCCAAACTATGAATCTGTGGAACTCTCCACCACACGGTAAGATTGCCAGTATCTTCATCTAAAGCTGATCTATGAAGCAGTCTGTAATCCAGGTGGATGCCTTTACTGATAAACCATTTGCGGGCAACCCAGCAGCGGTATGTGTGAGCGAGACACCGCTGGATGAGGCCATTATGCAGCAGATTGCCACGGAGATGAATCTGTCAGAGACCGCTTTTCTCTATCCGTTAGAAGATGAGGGAAACTACAGTCTGCGCTGGTTTACACCAACCGATGAAATTGAACTCTGTGGCCACGCCACATTAGCCAGTGCCCACGTGCTTTGGACTGAAGGCTATCTAGCGGCTGATATAAAGGTCCGGTTTCAAACCAGGAGTGGTGAACTGTTGGCATCCCGACAGGGTGAGCTAATTCAGCTAGATTTTCCGGTTCAGCCTGTTCGCGATGCTTCTGTTTCTCCGGCTATGGTAGTGGCTATGAATCATGCGGATATTGTTCACGGCGCCCGCAATGAGTTTAACTATCTGGTGGAGTTGCGATCGCAAAAAGCGGTTGTCAATATCAAACCAGACCTGGATAAACTCGCCAAACTACCCTATCAGGGAATCATTGTCACCAGTGTTGGAGACTCTCCCTATGATTTTGTTTCCCGTTACTTTGCCCCAGCCATCGGTATCCCAGAAGATCCCGTCACTGGCTCTTCCCACTGTTCCTTAGCCCCCTACTGGCAAAACAAGTTGGGTAAAGACACCCTGGTCGCCTACCAAGCCTCAGCTCGCGGCGGCGTACTCCATGTGGAATGCACCCCCAATAGGGTTTACATTGGCGGCCAAGCAGTAACCGTACTGCGGGGTGAATTGTTGCTGTGAGATATATTTCTACTCAAGAACTATGATTTGTTGCCAGTGCCGTTGCTGACTGCCCGTTTGTAGTTAATTAGGTTGCAACGGCAACGTTACCATAACTGCTGTCCCCTGGCCTTGTTGAGAATGACAAATGAGCTGACCATGGTGATTGTCAACAATAATTTGATAGCAAATATACAAACCTAATCCTGTCCCTTCCCCAACGGGTTTGGTTGTAAAAAATGGGTCAAAAATATGTTCCTTAATCGTTTGAGGAATGCCCGTCCCATTATCGCTAATATGGATCTCAATAGACTCATCATTAACGGTAGTGCTGATTGTAATAGTTGGCTCATCGATGTCAGCATCTAACGCGTCAATGGCATTAGAAAGCAGATGATTAAATACCTGGTTCAGCTGACTCGCCTGACATTCAACTAGTGGCAGACTGCCATAATTTTTGACAACGTTAATAGCTGAGCGAGAACTTTGTGTCTTAAGCTGTGCCTGCAGTACTGCTAAGGTACTATCAATACCAGCATGAATATCAACCGCCTTAAAGACCGCTTCATCGAGACGTGAAAAAGTACGCAACGATTGAACAATGTCACAGATTCTCTCTGTTCCCGTCTCCATAGATCTTAAGAGTTTAGGGATATCTTCGGCTAAAAAATCTAAATCGATAGCCGTTATCTCATTGACAATATCTGCTGATGGATTCGGATATGCCATTTGAAACTTGTGAATGAGTCTAAGTAAGTCTCGAAATGTCTGCTGAGCATGGTTGAGATTACCCTGGATAAAGCTAACAGGATTGTTAATCTCATGGGCAATACCGGCTACAATTTTACCCAAGCTAGCCATTTTCTCTTCATGGATGAGTCGAGCCTGAGTTTGCCGCAGTTGCTGTAATGTTTGCTCTGCCAATAGCGTTTGTTGGAGCGCTTCCTCATTTGATTTGTGCAGTGCCCGCTCCACCTGTTTTTGTAGAGTAATATCTCGAAACACAGCTACCCCACCTACAATCTGCTTCATCGAATAGAGCGGGCGGGCATTAACGCTTAACCACTGGTGTGTTCTGGTATTTTCATCAGTAATCAGTATTTCAACCGCATCCAAAGAACTGCCCTGGATAGCACGTGATAGAGGTAGCTGAGCCTGACTGATAAAATCATTACCATTAGCCTCGCACACGTTATGGTTTCTAGAGCTTTGATTAAAGTAGGTAACGTAGTCTTGGCCATTAAATAAGGTTTGCGCAGCTGGATTGCTAAACAAATGTCGACCATCAACATCGACAACGACAACAGCATCCCCCATGCTATCCAAAATTGTCTCTAAGGTGCCAAGGGTTTCCTGGGCATGGGCCAGTTGCCTCGCGCGCTCTTGCAATGATGCCAGCGCGGTTTGTAACCGTCGTTCCTGTTCAGTTGCTGTTTGTTCATAGACCTGCAGTAGTTCCTCTAAAGTAGCTACTTGGTCCTTTAGCTGTAGGATTTCTTCCTGATTAGAAGGTCTATCCAGGCTCGCCATCATGGGGTGTTGCAGATAACTGTATTAGAAAAAAGTATTGAGTAGAAGAGATGCTAGGTAGATGCTTGCAAACCGAATGTCTGATGAATATCAAAAGGTATGACGGCCATTTTGATATTTAGAGGTAGTGCCTTAAAGAGACGTGCTGTAGATTCTGGAATAGCGACTTTGGTAAAGAGAATAATCGCAAAGAGGTTACCCGACGGTAACATACCGCCAAATCCAAGCACAGACTTAATTTTGAAGTGACTTACAAAGCTGTTCTGGTCCGGAATAAATTCACTATTGAGCGCGTTAGGAATAAAGAAAACATTGAACGTTTTACGCTCTAATTCGATCAGAATGCTTGGCTCTGGAGCAACGACATTATTAATATCTAATCCAAAACTATGGATTAGCTGAGAAATCATGGGAATTTCTTGAATTCCCTCAGCACTTGTTAGAGGAATGACCTGATGTCCCTGTGACAACCGTCGGTCATTCCAAGACGCCTGATCCCCTGCTGTTGCCAGCAGAGTTAAGCACTTTACATCGGGCAACACAGTATGCCTAGGCTGGTTTAACTGGGCAGTGTAAGCTTGCAACTCAGCCGGTAGCTCTTTGTAAGGATGGGTTTTAAAGAAACGCACCAGTGCACAAGCAGATTGGCCATTGTGGGGATCAATCAGCTTGTTATAAAAATAACGTACTGATCGCTGGGCGACGGTTTCTAGCGAGTCCGCTCCCTGACCCAATCGCCGGAGGTCAGCCCCTATATAAGTTGCATTTTGCAGGCTAAACTGTGTCAAGTCATACATAGCGATGGATTGTGCATGTTTAAATTAACCTCGCTTTAAGTAGTAACCCTGACAATAAATAGATGCGTTCTGATATCCGTACTAGACTTTAACCTACACTATCTAACTTTTCTTTTCTTGGATCAATCTGATAAGTAGAGTGTGCGATGGGAAAGTCCGTATGTTGTACAATCGATAGCTCAGTCTATCGGTCTGATAGCTAGCATTACTGCAACATTTATGACTGCCCTGAGCGTTAACCTCAACAAGATAGCCCTCGTCCGGAATTCCCGAACGATTGGTATTCCCAGTGTTGTCAAAGCAGGAGAAATCTGTATCCAGGCAGGCGCTTACGGTTTAACAGTGCATCCTCGTCCCGATGAGCGCCACATTCGACGTCACGATGTTTATGACCTAGCCGACTTACTGACGATGCATCCTGCGATTGAATTTAATATTGAGGGCAACCCGTTAGAAGCCGGGTTTATGGAAATTGTGCGAGACGTGAAGCCCAATCAGGTTACCTTGGTACCCGACGATCCAAACCAGTTTACGTCTGACCATGGTTGGGATATCGCAAAAAACGGTGAGCGCTTAGTTCCCATCATCAAAGACATTCAAGACCTGGGGGCTCGGGTGAGTCTGTTTATGGACCCTGAACCCGAGCAGATTCGTTTAATTCCAACGCTGGGTGTGACAGAAGGACCGACCGAAACTCGCATTGAGCTTTACACCGAACCCTATGCAACGGTGTGTCGTGAAGGGACTAAAGAGGAGTTAGAAACCCTACATACTAACTATGCAGTCGCTGCAAAAGTAGCCAAAGACTGCGGGTTAGGCGTGAATGCGGGCCATGATTTAAACTTGGAGAATCTACCCCACTTTTTACGAATTCCTAACATTTTAGAAGTATCCATCGGTCACGCCCTGACGGCTGATGCCTTAATAATGGGTCTAGATAATGCAGTTAAAGCCTATTTAGAAGTGATTGCTGCGGCTAACTAGCCGCAGACCAGTTATGAGTAATACATCCATTTCTCGTCAGTTTACGGGGACACCTTGGGAACCTAAAGTTGGCTACTGTCGAGCCGTGCGAGCAGGCAATCACATTTTTGTCTCAGGCACGGCCCCTGTAGACGACGAGGGAAATACCTTTGCCCCAGGCAATGGCTATGCTCAAGCAAAGCGCTGTTTTCAAATCATTCAAAGAACACTACAGGCGATGGATGCGGATCTATCAAACATTGTACGAACACGAATGTATGTAACTGATATCAATCGCTGGCAAGAGTACGGTCAGGCGCATCAAGAATTTATGGGAGCCTACCCACCTGCCACTACAATGGTGGAGGTGAGCGCGCTGATCGCCCCAGATATGTTGATCGAAATAGAAGTAGACGCGCTTGTTTTCTAAATGAGAAGAGAAGCCAACCAGACATCTGGAAAATTCTCTCTTAAGCCCTTTGTTTTGAACAATCAATTAATAGAACAATGCTGTGTGCTATGGGAAAAGCCTCTGTAGTAGGCTCCATTTAAATAACAAGACTGTTTGTTCTATATAATCTCAATGGGAAACTGGATTTTTACAGCTCGTCAACGCTTTACCCCATCCCAAGGGAAAGACTGGGATAGCTACATCAAATTCTCTGGCTTTACCAATGTTAGTGAGGTTGTTACCCTAGATAGTCTTCTTTGCCCTGACCTGATTGAGGATCTTATTGATGAAGACTGGTCCCATAATGTCCAAGCAGATTTTCGTATCACCTTGTTTACCGATGTAGCTTACCTCCGTCAACGTATTCACTGGCGTATTGGTCAAGATCAGCTGCTGGCCATACTCGAACACCCTACTTGCCTGCACCAAGTGCCCCAAAAGTTTGAGCTCTGCGGTTTTGATATCGTTGATGATGAAGACGGCAATAGCGTACTGACTAACTGCGGACAGTTTCCTAAAATCTTTAGCCCCTCAGATGTTAATGACTTAGGATTGTTGTCAGATTTGGAGCAGGCTAATGCCATCGCTGCACAAATTCGGGCATCGTTTCCAGATGAGCCCCATTGCTGTAATTGTCGAGTTTGGCAGATTGCTCGTGAAATAGAGCTTTGCGCCTAAGTTGTACCTTGGAGGTGCTAACGAATTAAAGATGCGTCAACAACTAGAGTCAACTACTCCAGGGGCATAGCTGCAAAGTGTTTCCGTAGCAAATCATGTACAAACCGATAGCGACCACCGGTTCTTTGAATAAATCGGTGTTTGACGGCGTGCTCTAGGAAGAGAGCATAGTTCCATGGGGTATGTCCGTTTCTTGTGAGGAAGATACGGAGGATGAAATGCTTAACAACTGTATTTGCCCCAGAAAGCAATCCAAAAATCAATCCGATGATTAGGATATGAATCAGTACATCCCTCAGTCCAGCACTCGGTCTGTCACTCAGCACAAAAATCAACCCTTCGAGTAGTGCAAAAATCAGTCCACCTCTCAGCATATAAATTAGCCCGATAAGGAACGCGTAGTGGAGGCTCTTTATAATGCCTTGATTTGGTATTTCTTTATCTGCGAGTGAAGCACTACTCAGCCCGCCAGTCAGTCCAAAAGCTAGCCCCAAAATAAGTCCAAAAGTTAATCCAAAAGCTAATCCAAAAATAAGTCCAAAAATCAATCCCAAAATTAATCTGAATATCTCTAACGTTAGCCCAAACATTAATCCCAAAATAAGTCCCAACACTAATCCCAAAATAAGTCCGATCCTCAGCCCATTCCTCAGTCCGGAAATCATTTTGGGAAAAGACCACTGTAATTTTTCTACTGGTTGGATAGTAAGTGTATTTTTTCTTTGATTCAGTCCCAAAATCAGCCCTAAAAATAGCCCCACTGCTAGCCCACTATTCAACTCACCAAGCGGTCCCCAAAGAAATCCGCCAAGCAGTCCGCCGAGCAGACATACACATATCCCATAAGTCAATCTATAAAATTTTTTTTCTCTCAAGGACGACAACAAACTAGGCTGCAATCCCTCGATCAAAAATTCAGTTTCACTAATAGCGTCTAGTTGTTTAGCTAACCAGACAAGGTAATGATGAGTTTGTTCTGGGCTAGGCTCTTTACTCGGTTTATACGTACCCTGATTACCGGGCTCATGAAGCTGCTTTTCAATATAGGCATCAAACAATTCCTGTTGACTTCGAATTGGATTACCCTGATACGCCACCATTAGCATGAACAAAAATAATGGCTTCTCTGCTAGCTCCAGCAAAGCCGAATTATCCCTAACATTCTCCCAAAGGCTTAGTCGATTGAGTTCTTCAAAGTACTGACGAATCTGGTCTTGCTTCAGCGCTTCTAGATAAACAGCCCCATTCAATCCATCCAGTTCAATTTGACCCGCTTCATACTCTTCCCGACGACAACAGACAACCAGTTCCAATGCACGAGTCGTTCCTAAAAACTGATTAATTTCCTCAATACACTGTCTTTGTTGTGTTAGACCCAACTCATCTAAGCCGTCCAACATCAGCAGTATCTGATTATCTGTTAACCATTGTTGTGTGATGTCTACAGACAGGTTGTAGAGCTTATTGAATTGACTGGCCACCCACTTATCAATGGATTCTCCATTCCAGCTGGATAGCTCCAGGATTACAGGTACTGGATGCTGGTTATCTTTCTCTACTCGAATCACTAAATCTTGGGCCAGCTGAAGTAACTCAGTTGTTTTTCCTGAACCTGGCTTTCCTAAAATCAGAAGCTTCCCCGCAATATCCGGTCGATCAAACACTTCAATTATTTTCTGGGTGAACTTCAGGTCTAGTGACGGTTTCTTGCTTTTTGAATGGAGTACTCGGTTAACAGCTTGAAAGCTCAGTTCAGAGTCCTCTGGCACCAACTCTAACCTAGGGTTCCCTACCCGTTGCCGCTGGTCTTCCATATAGAGATCCAGCTTGACCAGATTATGTAAGGAGTTAGCCAGACGACGGTTGACCTCTTTTTTGACGATTGCCAATAGCTGACGACGAATCACTTGTGGATCATCTTTGGGTGATTCTGGTATCCGGAGCAACCTCTTAAGAAAATCGATAAACCCATTGAACGAATCCCCGAAGGCCACAATCGCGACAAACGTTGAGACCGCAACAGACACCACACCCACAATAGGATGCTCTTTTACAGCTTCTATCCAGGTAAGTAACGATGATGAATTCGACTTAGCCAGCAGTAATGTTAAAGCACTCAGCATCAATTCTGCTCCTGCTAAGCTTGCGTCTGGGCTTCTTCTTCCTTGAGTTTCCAAATTAACGCTTTGACTTGGGCCTCAAAGCGAATCGGTACTCTAACAAGCTTGGTGGTTCGGCCAGTGGCAGGTCTACTCATCTTGATAACGGTTAACCACTATCAGGAATATACAGTTAGCCCATCGGAATTCCGTAGACATTGAGTACTTAGTTGGTGTACCTCAGCAAGCGCTTTTTCAGGCAAGCTTAGGGTAGGCACTGCCCACCAACACTGATGGCCATACACCGGGCACTCTAACCAGGTCACATCTTTCACCTGTATGCCCCACTACCGTCGCGCCCATATCCCTGGCAGCACCGTCTTCCTCCCCTGGGTCACCCATCGCCGTGCTCCCCTATTCCAGCATCCTACAATTTTACCAAGTCTCGCCGTAAACATCGTGAAAGTGATGTGTGGCAGTGGCGGCTTTTGGGAGCATACCATTTGCACAGAGGAGGAACTGGCTCATTATCTTGATTATGTTCATTACAATCCGGTTAAGCATGGATTGGTGAGTTGTCTTCATCTGTGGCCACATTCAAGCTTTCGAAAATGGATTATTGAAGGGCATTATCGATCGGATTGGATGTGTCAATGTAATGGCAAGAGGAATGATTTAGGAGATTTTTTGAGGATAGTTGAATATAGTGGAGAGTAAGAGTCTACTCTATGAGTGTTGGTGGGCAGTGCCCACCTTACTTGACTGTTGTCCCTACATTGCTGGGGGCACTTAATTTATCATCCAAATTACCTATGCTGTCTAAAATTTGCGATCGCACACATATATCCAATTATTCAGTATCAAAGTGAGATTTTAAATGAGATGGCCAAAGTTGTCTTTATTTCGCTGTGAAATGGGCAAGAGAGAATGTGGGAATGTGCGCTCTCATAAATCTATTATGAGCGACATGGAATGAGACCATACTCTGAGCAGAAACAGAGCCTATTATGATGCTAGCAACTTAACCGATTTTCCCGGCAAAACTCAGCTTTTTACCCCTGTAAACAACAACTTAATTTGATTAGCTTAATTTGATTGGTCAGTATTTAGAGCCGTTGAGTGATGATGTTGGCATTGGCCATCGGTCAATGTTGTACTTACAAGCAGATGGATTATAAATTTGTTAGAGTATTTTAAGAAGTTTTTGTCGCGAATGACCTTTAAACGTGCCCTTGCACAAGCCCTAACGAGTGATTCCGTACATAAACTACAAAACTCACTGCATCTTCATAAATTTAATCCTGCGTGGGTGCTCTCCTTTTGAATGCATAAGCAAGTAGTGTTTTAAGGCTCATTTTTTTCAGCTCTATATGAAAGCCCCCACTGTTATTGTTTCGTTACTAGCGCTAGCTGGCACTGCTGCGACTGCTGAAAGTGCTAATGCTGCAGCTTCTGTGGAGATTCCAGACAACTTAAAAGAGGCTATCTGTTACCAAAACTGGTACAAAGCTATTGAGATATCCGGTACGTTAATCACTTCGCCGACGATTTCTCCTGACCATCGCCAGACTCTTCTGGAGTTACGCCGTAACCTGTATGCCTATGCCAAGGGTGAGGGGCAATCTGATGAGTTTATCGAGTGCAATGGCAAGCGACTCAATGCTCAGGAACGACTATCTCAAGGTCCCACTCCTCGATTTTCAAATGCTAGGGCCAATAAGCGTAGTCAGCTGGTAACCTCCTCCTATTCTGTTGATGCGTTGGCCAGCCTGTGGACGGTGGGCACTCGTGTTGAAGGAAATAGCATTAGAGGAACCGTGCTGAACAATGGTCTTTCTGCTGCTAACAATGTGACAGTAACCATTCGTTCGCAACAAGATGAGCAATCTGAGTCTGTTCAAACTGTGGATATTGACACAATTCAACCCTGGAGTGAAACAGATTTTATAGCTACGTTTAATCATTCTCCAGGTGATTGGAAGATAGAGAGTATTCAAGTGAACTAAGCTACTAGCTCGGTTGTTTTGCTCAGGCTGTACGAAGGGTGTGGCAAAGTTTAGCAAATTCCTTTTTTGCTTTTTCTGCCACCTCTTTCGTACAGCCTATTTTTATAAACCGTGTTGCCTTTTCTTGTGATGAACCACCTACAACACGAGAAGCTTAATCGGTTGAAACATTTTTTGTCAGTCAGCTGGCATAGAGTAGGTGTATCTATAGAAAAACAGACATAATGCAAGAACTGACTTATTACGTAGCCTGTAGTGTGGATAGCTTTATTGCCCACACAGATGGTTCCCATACTGGGTTTTCTCAAGATCCTGAGTACTTTTCAGACATTTTTTCCTTATTCCCTGAGACGGTACCCTCCCATCTTCGAGAGGCTATGGGCGTCGAGACAGATAATCAGCGATTTGATGTGGTTTTAATGGGGCGGAAAACCTATGAAATTGGTTTGCGGGACGGTGTGCTGAGCCCATACTCACATATGCGGCAATATCTCTTTTCTCGTAGTATGCAATCAAGTCCCCATGAAGATATTGTGCTTGTTTCAGAGCATGCCGCTGATGTTGTTAAGCGCTTAAAACAGGAAAATGGTAAAGGGATTTGGCTGTGTGGAGGCGGTGTATTAGCCACCTCGCTTTTTACTGAGCATCTGATTGATAGTCTGATCTTGAAAGTAAATCCATTTTTAATGGGTACTGGGATTCCATTATTTGCTGAGTCGATTGACCAAAGTGCCTTACAACTGATTGACCGAAAAGTTTATAACAATGGTGTTCTGTTGCTTCATTATCGAGTTGATGGCTAGGGCTGCAGGGTGGCAAGAGTCTGATTTTTGCGATCGCTAATTGAAACTGCAGCAGCTGGTTCAGCAATTAATCCGGTGTTAACCCTTTGGAATGGGATTGGTGACTTTCTGTTCCTGGGAAGCGGCACAGAGCGCAGCGCGATTACATTTACTGCTAACGCTAATGAGACATACTACGCAGTTATCGGTAGCGCTGGTGCTCGACTGACCAGCGGCATGGACCTTGTTGGGGATGTAGGAGACTACGCGCTGGCTTTTGAATAGATAGCGATGATTAGATTTTTACAAGAACCATTATTGTTTTATTGACATGTTGTGTTGTTCCTTAAGCCGGGGACCTACAAATTTCTCGGCAGCTAAAGCGGCAGCAATTCCCAGGCTATAGGCCATAAAATCTTCCCAGCTAAAGGATGTGCCAATAACAGTTCTAGCCAACGGGTAAGATTCTAACCCAAGCACTTCGACTAGTCTAAAGTGCTGCAGTATCTCGATTAAAAATGAGAATAGTAAAACTCCCGCTGCTGTCTGAATCATTGAATATTTAAAAAATGCTCGGATAAAGGCATAAATTAGGATGACGACTAGAAAATCACCCCCATAGGGTCGAATCAGATTGTCATTGATAAAAATAGCAATATAAACTTCTGTAATAAATAGAAAGGCAGCCCAATAAAAATAATAAAGGTTGAATCTCATCACGACGCAGCGACATCAAGAACTTAAAGACTAGATACGGTCAATGGAGTGAACATTCCAGAATTAGTCATGATATCTAATTGAATTAATTGAATGCTCTGTGTCGGTTACGTAAATTTTTTTATGGGGCATTGATGGATAGATTGTCTAGTGAGGTACGTTGAGTTGCGAACTGAGAAGTCAGCGCGATCTCATCCCAACCATGTCAGCATCCTACTATTCGTTTTGGTTAGTTCCCCAGGAACCCGATCTGACCTATTTTCAGGGGGTTATTAATACCCTGGCCAAACGATTTGGGACCGTCCCTTTTTGCCCCCACGTGACGCTCTACAGTGGGTCAGCACCATCTGTTTTAACACGGCTACCGTTGATGGCCCCCATAGAGCTAGAGGTGGACACCATTCAGTGGGAGTCACGCTTTTCTAAAACTCTGTATGTTCAGCTGGTTTCAAGTCCGCCATTGGCTCAGCTGGTTAACCAGCTAGTCGCTGCGATTCCCAATGCTCAACCGCCTGCCCTCGCTCCTCATGTGAGTTTGCTATACCATCATCTGGAACCTGCTGCTCAACAGGCGATGGCAGAGACTATTAGTTTGCCTCGCGCTACGGTTCGATTTGATCAGGTCCAAACAGTTGATGCACCATCAACGTTTGAAACCCAAGCCCACGTCGCCAGCTTACGCTGTGCCCATCGCCAATTACTGACTGCACCATGACCGCCACTCCACAGAAAATTATTGGTCTACTGCCAGCGGCAGGTCAGGGTAGCCGCATCAGCCCGCTGCCCATGAGCAAAGAGCTGTTTCCTATCGGGTTTCAACCCCTAGCAGGTAAAGGAATGCGCCCTAAGGCGGCCTGTCAGTATTTGCTAGAGGCCATGGGGCAAGCAGGTGTGCAAGAAACCTTTCTGATTTTGCGACCGGGTAAATGGGATATTCCGGCTTATCTAGGAGATGGCTCTCAGCTAAATATGCGGCTGGCCTATCTGACGGTCCATGTCCCCTTTGGAGTACCGTTTAGTCTCGATCAGGCATATCCTTTTGTCAAAGATGCCATTGTTGTCATGGGGTTTCCTGATATTTTGTTTAACCCCACCCATGCCTATACTCAACTGGTCGAGCGTCTAACGACTACCCAGGCGGATGTGGTGTTGGGGCTATTTCCCACGGACCAACCCGATAAGGTAGGGCTGGTCGATTTTAACCAAAATGGTCTGGTGTCGGGAATTTATGAAAAGTCTCAGCTCACCCATTTGCGCTATATGTGGGCCATTGCCGTTTGGCGACCTAGGTTTACAGAATTTTTGCACCAGGTTGTTGAGGCTAAACGCAAGACGCTAATTGGGGAGATATCCCCTGTTTTACTCAAAGCGTTTCCTGAGTATACGGAAATGCCGATTGGGGATGTGATTGTAGATGCGATCGCAAACAATCTTCGAGTAGACGCGATTCCCTTTGAAACCGGCCACTATCTCGATATTGGTACTCCTGAAAATCTGATCAATGCCGTTTATCATTATGGCCAACCCTAAACCCTAGACAATATGGCTTCAGAAGGGACTATAGTTGGAAAATTCCAGGGAAAATATGTTGCCCTGAAACTAAACAAATCAGACTAAACTGACTCCAGTGCTGTATTGAGAGTAGTACTGGGTCGCATGGCCAGACTGATCTTCTCCACATCCGCCAGGTAATATCCACCAATATCCACTGGATTACCTTGAGCTGAGTTCAGTTCACTGAGGATGTTACTCTCATTTTCTCTTAGCTGCTGGGCTAATTTAGTAAACTTAGCTTTGAGTTCTAGATTTTTATCTTGTTCTGCCAGCGCCTGAGCCCAGTACATGGCTAGATAAAAATGACTGCCACGATTGTCTAGTTCATGGACTTTACGAGATGGAGCCTTTGCATTTTGCAAATACTGACTGTTTGCTTTGTTTAGTGCTTCAGCCAAAATCAATGCATTTTCATTATTTGTTTTTCGACCCACATCTTCTAGGGTGACGGCTAGGGCTAAAAACTCTCCGAGCGAGTCCCAACGTAGGTGTCCCTCATTCACAAACTGTTGTACGTGCTTTGGTGCAGAACCACCGGCCCCAGTTTCAAATAACCCACCACCAGCCAGTAAAGGTACGATAGAGAGCATTTTAGCGCTGGTGCCTAGCTCAAGAATAGGGAAGAGATCGGTCAGATAGTCTCGTAGAACATTGCCTGTTACTGAAATAACGTTTTTACCTACTTTGATTTGCTCACAGGTAAATCGCATCGCCTCGGCTGGGGGCAAAATCTTGATATCTAGACCTGTTATGTCGTGGTCAGGTAGATACTCATTTACCTTTTGGATAATGTTGGCATCATGGGCACGGTTCTCATCTAACCAGAAAATAGCGGGTGCATCTGTCTCTTTAGCACGGCTGACGGTCAGTTTTACCCAGTCTTGAATGGGGATATCTTTTGTTTGGCACATCCGCCAGATATCATCCTCTTCTACACTGTGTTCCATCAGGGTTTGGCCATCTGAGGTGACAACGCGCACCGTGCCGTCTGTCGGAATTTCAAAGGTTTTGTCGTGGGAGCCATATTCTTCAGCTTTTTGAGCCATCAGACCAACATTGGAGACATTACCCATGGTGGTAACGTCAAAGGCCCCATTTTCCCGACAGAACTTGATGATTTCTTGGTACATGGTGGCGTAGCATCGATCGGGAATCATGGCTTTAGTGTCGTGAAGCTTGCCATCAGGTCCCCACATTTTGCCAGAGCTGCGAATTGCTGCAGCCATCGAGGCGTCGATAATAACATCGCTAGGAACATGGAGATTGGTGATGCCTTTGTCAGAGTTAACCATGGCTAGCTTAGGCTGGCTTTCATAGGTCGCCTGCAGGTCAGCTTCGACAGCGGCACGCTGGTTGTCAGAGAGAGTTTGAATTTTGGCATACACATCGCCCAAACCGTTGTTGGGGTTCACCCCGAGCTGGTCAAATGTGTCAGCATATTTGGTAAAGACATCCTTAAAGTAAACGGTGACAGCATGCCCAAATAAAACTGGGTCAGACACCTTCATCATGGTTGCTTTAACATGAAGAGACAGCAGAATATCTTCTCGTTTAGCGGCATCAATCTCTTTTGTGTAAAATTCTCGCAGGGCTTTTACATTCATGACCGCTGTATCAAGCACTTCTCCAGCTAGCACAGCCGTTTTCTCTTTTAAGACTTTAACCGTCCCTTCTTCTGTTACAAGTTCAATTCTGACGTCGCCCGCTTCTTCAACAACAACCGATTGCTCGCCACCATAAAAATCACCACTGTCCATATGGGCAACGTGAGATTTTGACTCATTGCTCCATTTCCCCACTCGATGGGGGTGCTTTTGGGCATATTGCTTTACGGCTAACGCCACTCGTCTATCAGAATTACCCTCACGTAAAACAGGGTTGACAGCACTCCCCAAAACTTTTGCATACCGCGCTTTAATCTCAGCTTCGGCTTCATTTTTGGGCTCGGCGGGATAATCGGGAACGCTGTAGCCCTTTTCCTGTAGTTCTTTAATGGCTGCAGCTAGCTGGGGGATAGAAGCACTGATATTAGGCAATTTAATAATGTTAGCGTTTGGAGTTTTAGCTAGCTCACCCAGCTGAGTCAGCGCGTCTGGCAGTTGTTGCTCTTGGGTCAGATACTCAGGAAAGTTAGCAATAATTCGACCAGCTAGGGAAATATCGCTGGTTCCTACAGTAATGCCAGCCGCACCTGTAAACGTTTGAATAATCGGTAAGAAAGAATACGTGGCTAGAGCAGGCGCTTCATCTGTGAAGGTGTAGATGATTGTTGAATTGTGATGGTAGGTCATGTATCTTCCTGTCCGCTACTGGGTGAGTGTTTTGGTCCTAGCTCTTAGACTGTATACTCCGACCAATAGAATACAGGCAAACGATGGGTGTATGCAGTGTATGAAAAATCTGCATACGCTCATCAGATATCTACATGATTACTCCTATGATTCACTCTGCTATGTATCCATGGGATGGATATTGCAGACGAGACGCTAGTGCGGAAACGTTTGTTACATTATTCCCCTCGTTCTTGCCAGCGTTTGGCATCCCGTTTGGCATGGAAACAGGCAACCACAACAATTGTATTCCCTTCAATAAAGTAGAAAATACCGTATGGAAATTTGCGAATTAATGCTCGACATATTTGGTGGTGAACTATTGGGTAAGCCATCGGGTTGCGCCCGATTTTAGAAAAGCATTCATCAATAGAACGGACAAACTCAGAGCCTAGACCTTGACTGCGTTGTTCATAAAACTGATAGGCGTCCTGAATGTCTAACTTTGCTTCTGGACGAATCAGAACTGAGTAGTTCATTACAGATTATTCAGCCGTTCTTTAACCGCCTGCCAACTACTTCCAGCTTCTGGAGCTTGACGGTATGATTCCATGCGGTAATCAAGCTCTTGCTTTTGGTTGTCTGTCACAGGTAGTGATTCAGGATTTGACAGAATACTGTCCCAGAGGTCTTCTGCAAGCTGTATTCGTTCAGCAATGCCAATCTGATTAATATCGGTGTTAAGTAAGGGGTGCATGGTCTTCGTGTGCTAATACTTCTGAACCCACCCTTCTATTGTGCCCTACACGCCAGTGCCCGCTGGGACAGCCATCCGCTGTGGGTGGAGCGACTCGCCAGTTTGGGTCGCGCCATAGAGTCGATTGAGCGCCTGCATATAGGCGTCGGCTGAGGCGACAACAACGTCAGTATTGGCGGCGTGACCCGAGTAAATGCGCTGATTGTGGCACAGACGAATTGTGACTTCACCAATGGCGTCAATACCGGCGGTGACTGACTGCACTGAGTATTCAATCAGGTCGTTGGGCATATTGACGACTCGATTAATGGCCTCGTATACGGCATCCACTGGTCCTGTGCCAATGGCGGCGTCCATGAGTTCTTCGCCGCTGGGGGTGCGGATGGTAACGGTGGCAGTGGGGCGGGCGTTATTGCCGCAGGAGACCTGTACTAGCTCTAGCTTGTAATGCTCTGCCACCTGCTGGGTTTCGTCGTTGACGATGGCTTCGAGGTCTCGATCGCTAATTTCCTTTTTCTTATCTGCTAGTTCCTTAAACCGCAAAAACGCTTTGTTTAGTTCCTGGTCTGATGGTTCATAGCCCAGTTCCTGCAGGCGTGTACGAAAGGCATTACGACCTGAGTGCTTGCCTAAAACAATCAGGTTATCGTTGAGGCCAATGGTTTGGGCATCCATAATCTCATAGGTGAGCCTATGCTTAAGGACGCCGTCTTGATGGATGCCGGACTCATGGGCAAAGGCATTGGCACCAACGATAGCCTTGTTTGGCTGCACCAGCATACCGGTCACGCTGGAGATTAGCCTGGAGGTCTTGTAAATTTCCTGAGTGTTGATATTGGTCAATGGCGCTTCAGATTCTGCTGGACGACCAAAAAAGGGATTAAAGTACTGACGGCGCACATGCATCGCCATCACTAATTCTTCACGGGCGGCGTTTCCGGCCCGTACACCAATGCCGTTAATGGAGCACTCCAGCTGGCGAGCTCCGATTTTAACTGCCTCTAAAAAGATCGCAACCGCCCGCCCCAAATCATTGTGTCCGTGTACCGAGATAACGACCTTGTCGACATTCGGCACGCTATCTTTGATGCCCTTAATCAGGTTGCCAAATTCGCTGGGGGTGAGGTAGCCGACCGTGTCAGGAATGTTGATGGTGGTGGCCCCGGCTGCGATCGCAACCGCCAATACCTGATGTAAAAATTCAGGTTCCGAACGCCCTGCATCCTCCGGTGAAAACTCCACATCGTCCGTAAAGCCCTTGGCAAAGCGCACCATCTCATCAGTGATTGCCAGCACCTGATCCCGCGACTTCTTGAGCTTATACTTCATGTGAATATCAGAAGTGGCGATAAAGGTATGAATGCGACCTTTATCGGCGGGCCCAATTGCTCGGGCGGCAGCTTCGATATCTTGCTTAGTGGCCCGTGCTAGACCACAAATAGTAGGGCCGTCGGCTGTACCAACCTCTTGGGCAATTCGCTGAACCGCTTCAAAATCGCCAGGGCTAGCAAAGGGAAACCCGGCTTCAATAATGTCCACACCCAGTCGAGCTAGCTGACGAGCAACCGCGAGCTTTTCTTCAACATTCATGGTCGCGCCTGGAGACTGCTCACCATCGCGCAGTGTGGTGTCAAAAATTAAAACTCGGTCAGACTGTGTACTCATTGCAGGTTACCGCTGTAATGGAGGCTTGCTATCGGTAGAATGCTGGTTGGCACTCATCAGCCTAAAGGCTTAGAGCCAGGCTAATGCAATATTACCAACCAGATTTATTGTAGTCGCTAACCCATAGTTATTTCGGTTTAGCAATGCTTGGTTTTTGGGGGCTGGCCGTTTTTTGGACTTTTGCCCTGAGCCACCGTCGCTTTGTCAAAAATGCCCAGCGTCTCCAACATCACTGATGTGCTCAACGAGCAATAAGCTGCAAGCGTTGTAGCTGTCTACTCAGTGCGGTCTTATCCTCGAGCCTGACGTTCTTTTTTCAGTCTGAGCAACATGCGATCAATCGCTTCTAACATGGCATCGGGGTGATCTACCCAAACAAAGTGACTGCTTTGAGCTGGCAGACTTAGACTTTGGCTAGAGAGCCGCATAAGATTGTGGTGCATCCTGGTCCACAGGCCATCAGCGGTTGCAAGAGGTAAGGGCTTTAGCAACGGGGCCGGGGTAAAGAAATTACTGGCTTTGATGTTGATCACCGGTAGGGCTCCCAAGCTGCCGGTTTGTCGGAGTTGGTCACTACTGGCGTTGATGCTCAACATTTCACGCGCCATGGTGAACCAATGCTTGGGTCGTACAAAAGATCGTAAAACAGGCGCAAGCTGCGCTTGACTGTATTGTCTGAGCTTAGGACTAATGAGTTGAAAGATGCCAAGTTGTTGAAGAATTCGAATAAATCCTAGGGCCGAACCTGCGATAGACATGAGAAAACCAGCGGTAAAGATAGCCTTCATCAGCTGTAGGCTAACCGGGAGTCTGGCCATACCATCTTCATGCAGACCGTCGGTCAAAATCAGCCCTGCGACGTTATCCGGATAGGTATGGGCATAGAGCCGCATGGTATAGCTTCCTAGGGAGTCACCCACCAAGACATAGGGGGGGGGGATATTGGCCTCACGCATCAGCGCTTCAAACTCCTCCATCATTTCGCCACTGTTGCGAGGGTTAGGGCTATTGGAACTCCAGCCATAGCCCGCTCGATCATAAATGCAGACATCGGCAAACTCAGCGATTTCATCGATTAATAAGTAACCTTCGATGCCTCCAAGACTATGGTCTAAAACGACCGTCGGCTGATTAGGCCGTGGCCGCCCGCGCCGATAGAGGTGCAGCTGACAATCACCAATGTCATACATGTCCCCTGGTGGCGGTGTTTGGTCCTCCTGGCGACAACACCAGATGTGATAGGCCGTTGTACAAATGAGAATGAGATTGCGTAGCCACATGGATTGAGGGAACTGTTAGCATCGAACCGACACTACTTTAACGAAGGGCTGCATGTTAACGCCAAATCTTATTTCCCGTCAGGGCGAAATTGTGGAGGTGT
>ERZ1740070.587-NODE-587-length-24503-cov-5.532518_pt1 | contig 24503 bp, 27 predicted proteins | sample MGYA00581734_ERZ1740070 | MGnify/ENA primary metagenome ERZ1740070 (study PRJEB43018, sample SAMN04849744) | marine metagenome | isolation source: floating plastic debris | place: Pacific Ocean | collected 2008-09-01 | study: EMG produced TPA metagenomics assembly...
CGTTCCGGTAAATGATCCATCGTGACGGCCATGCCGGGCGTGATGATCCGCACCGATAAGCGCGGCCTGTTGGCCCGCGTTGCAGCTGTCGCCGGTCGGGTCAGGTAAAGATGGGCTGGCGGGTGCTGCGGGCTCCATCGCGGCGCAGGCCATTAAGGGCAGGCACAAAAGCAATCTTTTCATATCGGTAAGCCTGACCAAAGACGGCGGTGAACGCTATACTCTTGCATCACGGCGCAGCCTCTCCCACGCTCGTTTGAAACCCTGAGGAGGACCCCCCATGCGCACGAGAGCTGCTGTTGCCACCAAAGCCGGACACCCATTGGACGTCATGGAGGTCAACCTTGACGGTCCACGCGCTGGTGAAGTGCTGGTCGAGATGAAAGCCACCGGCATTTGCCACACTGACGAATTTACCTTGTCGGGTGCCGACCCTGAAGGGCTGTTTCCGGCGATTCTGGGCCATGAGGGTGCGGGCGTTGTGATGGAAATTGGCGAAGGCGTCACAAGCCTGAAGCCCGGCGATCATGTGATCCCGCTTTACACGCCCGAGTGCCGGACGTGTGAGTATTGTCTAAATCCCAAGACGAACCTGTGCCAGTCGATCAGAACAACGCAAGGCCAAGGGCTAATGCCGGATGGAACGTCACGGTTCAGCACGCTCGATGGGGATCCGATCCTTCATTACATGGGCTGCTCGACCTTCGCCAATCATACGGTTTTGCCCGAAATTGCGCTGGCTAAGGTGCGCGAAGACGCACCGTTCGACAAGATTTGCTATATTGGTTGCGGGGTTACGACGGGTATCGGGGCTGTCATCAACACCGCCAAGGTCGAAATCGGATCGACCGCGATCGTCTTTGGTCTGGGCGGAATTGGCCTGAATGTGATCCAGGGCCTACGTTTGGCAGGCGCCGACCAGATTGTCGGCGTTGATCTGAACGACAGCAAAAAACCCATGGCCGAGCGCTTTGGCATGACCCATTTCGTCAATCCTTCGGAAGTTGACGAGGATCTGGTTGCTTATTTGGTCAATCTCACGGGTGGCGGCGCGGATTATACGTTTGATGCCACGGGCAATGTCGGCGTGATGCGCACCGCCTTGGAGGCTGCTCATAAAGGCTGGGGCGAAAGCGTTATCATCGGTGTGGCCCCAGCAGGCGCCGAGATCAGCACACGTCCGTTCCAGCTTGTGACCGGTCGCGTTTGGCGCGGAACGGCCTTTGGCGGCGCGCGCGGGCGCACGGATGTGCCTCAGATTGTCGATTGGTACATGGACGGCAAGATCGAGATTGACCCGATGATTACGCATACGATGGGGTTGGACGACATCAACAAGGGGTTCGACCTAATGCATGAAGGCAAAAGCATCCGGGCCGTTGTCACCTACTAAGCGGGTGCTTTAGACCCCGTAGCGCGCAAGGAACATATCAACGGCGCCGGTGACGACGTTGTTGATTTCCTCGTCCGAGAATTCGGTATCAATGCCGAACACGAGGCGCGGGAAAAGATCGGCTTTACACAGTTCGATCAGTTGATGGGCCGCGAGGTGGCGATCTTTGATCTGCAGCTCTCCGCGGTCGATGGCATCGTCAAAATAACTCATGATGGACGCTGCAACGTGTTCTGGACCACTGGCGTAGAACTCGCGCCCCAACTCGGGAAAGCGATCACTTTCGGCGACGCAGATGCGAAAAACGCGTTGACCGAATGGGGAGAGAAAGAATTTCATCATGTGCTGACACATGTTGCACAGCACGTCACGAACGGGCTGGGTCATGTCGATGCTTTCCAGCGCGTGTTCGGTTTGCCGGCAACATTCAAGCCGCGCAACTTCCATGAATAACAAGCGTTTATCCGGGAAATAGCTATATAGGGTCGCCTTCGAGACTTCGGCTGCTTTGGCGATGTCATCGACGCTGGCGCCCTCATACCCGTCCGACATGAATATCTTGCGCGCGCCGTCCAAAACCTGGTCGAACTTGCGCCCGCGTTTGATCTGGGTGCCACCGTCAGCCATTGTTCCCCTTTCCTGACAAGCCTCGTTTATAAACTGATCCGTTTAATTTCGGCAAGAAAAACGCAAAAGAGGCGGGAACGGTTCCCGCCTCTTGCCAGCTCCCGGAGCGGGGGAGCTAGTCGCCGGTGCCGCAAATCAGGACACCGGTCTGGGGGTCTGTCTCGCAAGATTGCGTGCTGATGATGTCGCGATCTTCCGGAAATGTGAGGTTCGGCAGATCGAAGCTGGCCATAAATGCGGATGCGCTGGTCGCACCAGCGATCAACGCGGCAGAAAGAAGCATTTTCAAAGCAGTCATTGGGAGACCTCGTTATTGTGTTACGAGAATTATCTAAACAGTATAGTTTAGATATACAAGACCGAAATGAACGATACGGTTTACTTTTTGCATATGACTTGCAGATAGACGCATGCTAAGCCGCCTTTATGCTGGCGATCTTCCTGAAAACACTGCCGTTCTTTGCGCTGATCGCCTTGGGCTACTGGGCCGGGCGCACGCGATTTTTCACCGCCGAGGCGACGGCCTATCTCACAAAGTTTGTCTTTTACTTTGCCCTGTCGGCCATGTTGTTCCGCTTTGCAGCCAACCTGTCATTGGCCGAGGTTCTGGATTGGACCTTTGTGGGCGCGTATCTTTGGGGCACTGCGTTCGTTTACTTGATTGCCACCGCCGTGGCTTTGTTGCGCTGGCGTGGCATCGAAGAAGCCGCCGTAGAGGCGCAATGCGCCGTCATCGGCAATGTCGGCTTTCTGGGCATCCCAATGCTGGCTTTGTTGCTGGGGGAAAACGCGGTGGGGCCGGTTTTGATGGTGCTGGCCGTTGATCTGGTGGTCTTCGGCAGCCTGATCGTGATCCTGATTACGGGCGCGCGCGATGGACGTCCGTCATTCGTGATCCTGAAAACCATTGGCATGGGATTGTTGAAAAACCCCATGATCGTGTCGATTGCGCTGGGTTTGCTATGGTCAAGTTTCGCCTTGCCCATCCCTGGCCCGGTCAACGAATTCCTCGCTATTTTAGGCGCGGCGGCGACCCCCGGGGCGTTGTTTGCCATTGGTGCATCCCTTGCCAGCAAATCAGCTGAACGCGTCACAATCGCGGGGTGGCTGTCGTTCTGCAAATTGGTGCTGCACCCCGCTGCTGTGGCCATCTCAGCGCTTCTGATCTTCCCGGTAGAGCCTTATGCAGCAGGCGTCATGATCGCCGCCGCAGCCCTTCCCGTCGCGGGCAACGTCTACATTCTGGCGCAGCACTACGGCGTTGCGCCGACGCGCGTCTCGGCCTCCATCCTGATCTCGACCGCGATCAGCATCGTCACCGTGTCCGTTGTCATCGCATGGGTGACAAGCCTCTGATCCTGCGCTAGCCCTTTGGCGACAAGGGAGACACGCAGATGAAAACCGTATCCGAGAATGCCTGTTTTGGCGGTGTGCAGGGTGTCTACACCCATGCCTCCAACGCAACCTCAACCGACATGACCTTCGGGCTGTTCCTACCCGAAGAGGCCCAGGATGGCCCCGTTCCAGTGCTTTGGTATCTGTCCGGCCTGACCTGCACCCACGAGAACGCGATGGTCAAAGCGGGCGCGCAATGCTGGGCGGCCGAGCATGGCCTTGCGCTGGTGTTCCCCGACACCTCGCCGCGTGGCGACGGCGTTGCGGATGATGACGCGTATGACCTTGGCCAAGGGGCGGGCTTTTACGTAAACGCCACGCAAGAGCCCTGGGCCAAGCATTTCAAGATGTGGGACTATGTGACGGACGAGTTGCCGAAACTGATCGACGCCAATTTCGCCATTGATCCCGAACGCCAGTCGATCATGGGTCACTCCATGGGCGGGCATGGCGCGCTGACGATGGCGATGGGCTTGCCGGGGCATTTCCGCTCCGTCTCTGCCTTTGCGCCGATTTGCAACCCGACTGTGTCCGACTGGGGTCGCAAGCAGCTGACGGCGTATCTGGGCGAACAGGAAAACGCATGGGAGCCCCATGACGCCACGCTTTTGATGCAGAAAGCTGGCTTTGACGGGCCGATCCTGATTGATACCGGGACCAACGATCAATTTGGCGATTTGCTGAAAACCGAAAGCCTTGCCACCGCCATCGCCATGCGCCGCCAGCAGGCGACGATCCGCCTGCAACCGGGCTATGACCACAGCTATTTCTTCGTCTCGACTTTCATGGAAGAGCATGTCGCCTTCCACGCAGACGCGCTTTACGCATGATTTATGTGGATGCCGACGCCTGCCCCGTAAAGGCCGAGGTGGAGCGTGTTGCGACGCGCCACGGCGTGAAGGTGTTCGTGGTGTCAAATGGCGGTATCCGCCCCTCGCAGAACCCGCTGATTGAGACGGTCGTTGTGCCAGATGGCCCGGACGTCGCGGATATGTGGATCGCGGATCGCGCTAAGGCGGGGGATGATGTGATTACGGCTGACATTCCGCTGGCCGCGAAGTGCATCGAAGGTGGCGCACAGGTTCTCAAACATGATGGGGAGCGCTTTACGCAGGCCAACATTGGTCAGATCCTCGCGATGCGCGACCTGATGGCCGATTTGCGCGCCGCGAACCCGTTGAACCAAGGCGGTGGTGGCGGCAAAGGCTTTACAAAGGCCGACCGCTCTCGTTTTCTGAGCGCATTGGAAACGGAGCTGCGCAAGGCGGCCAAGGGGTAGCAGATGGCAGTGAATGCGGTGATTTTCGACATCGGCAATGTGCTGATCGAATGGCGGCCTGAGCGGTATTATGACCGCGTCATCGGCTATGATCGCCGCAAAAAGATGTTTGCCGAGTTTGATCTACACGGCATGAATGACCGGGTCGATAGGGGCGAGAACTTCACCAATGTGATCTACGAGACCGCCGATGCGACGCCCGAATGGCGCGACGAAATCCGCATGTGGCATGACAACTGGATCGAGCTGGCGACACCGCCGATTGACCATTCGATCCGGCTGCTGCGCGCCCTGCGCGGCAAGGGGGTGCCGGTCTATGCGCTCAGCAATTTCGGGATCGAGAGCTTCGCCTATGCAGAGACGCAATACCCGTTTCTGGGCGAGTTTGATAAGCGCTACATCTCAGGGCATATGGCCGTCATCAAGCCTGATCCGCTGATCTATCAGATGGTCGAAGACGATTGCGGGCATCCGCCCGGCAGCTTGCTTTTTGCCGATGATCGCTATGACAACATTGCCGAAGCAGACCGGCGCGGATGGAAAACGCATCTGTTTGCTGGGGCGAAAGGCTGGGCAGATCGCTTGGTCGAAGAGGGGCTTCTGACTGAGGCAGAGGCCGCGTGACACCGCCGTTTATCTCATTTGCGGACGGCGAGGCTTTGATGACGTGGCAAGGTCTCGGAGAGGCCTTTGCCAAAGGCCACACCCGCCCGAAAGCCAGTATCGAAGACAGTTTCCTCTATCGGGGTGACGACACCGTTCTGTCGCGCGCGGCGTGGATCGACGGGATGGGGCAGCTTGTTAAAACTGCTACGATCTTTCCGGGGAACGCGGCGCAAGGGTTGTCGAATATCAATGGCGCGGTGACGCTCTTTTCCGATGAAACGGGCGTGTTGGAGGCGGTGATCGATTTCCATCTGGTCACCAAGTGGAAGACCGCCGGAGACAGCGTCTATGCCGCCAAGCAACTGGCCCGCCCGGACAGCCGCAACATCCTGATCGTCGGTGCGGGAATCGTCGCGCATTCCTTGCGCGAGGCGTATGGCGCGGTCTTCCCCGATGCGCAGTTCACGGTCTGGAACCGTAGTTCTGCGGGGGCCGAAAAGCTCGCCGCGGCCTATCCGAAAGTGACCGTCGCCACCGATCTGGAGACCGCCGTGCGCGCCGCCGATATCGTCACCTGCGCCACCATGACCACGCAGCCCATTCTGCGTGGCGACTGGTTGCAGCCGGGCCAGCATATTGACCTGATCGGGGCCTACCGCCCGGATATGCGCGAGGCGGATGATGCCTGTTTGCAGTGCGCCCGTGTCTTCGTGGACAGCCGCGACACGACGCTGGGCCACATTGGCGAAATCAAGATCCCGCTTGAGGCTAAGACGATTTCCGAGGCAGACATTCTGGCCGATTACTACCAGCCAGACCGCTTTAAACGCCCTAAAAATGACGAGATTACCTTGTTTAAGAACGGTGGCGGCGCGCATCTCGATTTGATGACGAGCCGATACATTCTGGAGGCATGGAGGGCACGTTAGTGGGCTATCTCCTTGTTTTGGCGTTGATTATTGCAGCGCCGTGGTTGCGTGAAAATGTTCGGAAACCCATGACCAAAGCGCGCCGTCAGGCTGCGCCGGGTGATTTTGTGCGCCTGTCTCAAGGGGTGACGCATTATCAATGGCATGGCCCTGCGCGCGGTCCGGTCGTGGTCGCAATCCACGGGTTGACGACGCCGTCGATTGTCTGGAAAGCGCTTATTCCGGGGTTGTCCGCACTGGGCTTTCGGACGCTGACCTATGACCTTTATGGGCGCGGCTTTTCGGACCGCGCGCCGGGCGATCAGACGCGGGCGTTTTTTCTGACGCAGCTTCGCGATCTGTTGGCCGATCAGGGGCTTGAAGACGATCTGATCCTGATGGGCTATTCCATGGGCGGCTCTATCGCGACGGCTTTTGCAGCGGCAGAACCGGACCGGGTGCGGCGCATCATTTTGCTCGCCCCGGCGGGGATCGAAATGGCCCCTGGTAAGCTGGCCGAGTTTGCGCGTGATACGCCCGTTATTGGCGATTGGCTGATGCTGGCGCTTGGAAGCTGGCGGCTGCGTCAAGGCATCCTGCGCGGCACGGGCGATCCGCTGGTCGATGAGATCGGCAAGGTCCAGATCAAGGAGCTGGGTGACAAAGGTGTGTTGCCTGCGGTCCTGTCGTCGCAACGCGGAATGCTGGCCGAAACGCTAGAGCAGGAGCACCGCGCGGTTAGCCGCAACGATATTCCCGTGCTGGCGATCTGGGGGCGGGACGACAATGTGATCCCTATCCAAGCGCTGGGCACGCTCGCGCAATGGAACCGCGTCGCGCGGCAGGATGTGATTGATGGCGCGGGTCACGCGCTGCCGTTCACCCATCCCGATCAGGCGAGTGCGTTCATCACCGAAGTATTGCGGGAAGGCTGACGTTGTCGTCTAGCCAATCGACGGTTTGTTTGGCGTGGGCCAAAGCGTCTTCTGCCGTCTCAAACCGTTTGTCCCCGTGATAGCCAATGCTGAACCACCCGCGCATATCCTCTGGGTCGCGGCGAAATTCGTCAAAGCCGAAACTGCCGTCCGGACGTTCGAAGATGTCGACGCAGACGGTCTCTCCATCAAGGTTCACCGACAGGATCACCGTGTTCGCATGTGCCATTAGGCAGCGGCGCGCGTGGCCGAGGGCAAGACACGCTCTTTGATGGGCAGATGGACAATTGCTGAAAACGCACCGACCGCGACGCCGATCCACCAGACGGCGGTATAATCGCCGTAAATGTCGTAAAGCCGCCCCCCCAGCCAGACGCCCAGGAAGCTGCCCAACTGGTGGCTGAAGAACACGATCCCGTAGAGCGTCCCCATATAGCGCAACCCGTAGATATGCGCGACGAGGCCCGAGGTCAGCGGCACCGTCGCCAGCCACAGCGCGCCCATGGTCAGGGAGAAGAGGATAACCGAGGTGGGCGTGATCGGGAACATGATGAACAGGGCGGCGACGATGGTGCGGCCCGTATAGATGCCTGCCAGCAGGTATTTCTTGGAGTAGCGTTTGCCCGCCCATCCGGCCAGCAGCGTGCCCGCGATATTGGCCAAACCGATCAGCGCGATGGCGACCGCGCCTAGGGCTGAGGTCGTGGTGACGCCAACACTATGCAGGATGCCGCCGGGTGCGATGGGGCCGCAAAGCTCTGTCACAAAAGCGGGGAAATGCGCAGTGATGAAGGCTAGTTGATAGCCGCACGAGAAGAATCCAAGGAAGATCAGCGTGAAGGACGGGTCTTTGAAGGCTTTGGTCAGGACCTCGCCGAAGGTTTCCTCTAGCTCGGTTTTGTTCGCCACGACGGGCGCACGCATCATGGGCAGCATCAAAAGCGAGGCAAGGATGATGCCCGCGAAGGTCACGAAGACCATTTGCCAGCTCATCATGCCCATCAGCCATTCCGCGGTCGGTGCGCCGATCACCTGCCCGGCAGAGCCTGCCGCCGTTGCAATCGCTAGCGCCATCGAGCGGTTTTCGTCCGACGCGGCCCGGCCCACCACCGCAAGGATCACGCCAAAGCCCGTGCCCGCAATGCCGAAGCCGATCAGGATGTTGTAGAACTGATGCGCCTCTGGCGTGACGGCCATGGACGACAGCACAAGCCCGGCGGCATAGATCAAAGCGCCAAAGATGATCGCCTTGCGGTCGGTCAGCTTCTCCGCAATCGCGCCGAAGATCGGCTGGCCGATGCCCCAGGCTAGGTTCTGGATCGCGATGGCGAGGGAGAATTCAGAGCGCAGCCAGAAGAACTCCTCGGCAATCGGGATCTGAAACACGCCGAAGGAGGCGCGCACCGCGAAGCTTATCATCATGATGACACAGCCCGCGATCAGGACGGGGGTGATAAGGGGGGCTTTGGCTTGCATAGGGCAACTGTGATCGCCGCTCGCCTATCGGTCAAACGCGAATTCGTGATGCGACGCTTAAGAGATGTTTATGTGTGCGCTGCCCTGCGCTAAAGCGGCGTCATGGACGTGGTCAAACTTTACGAAGAACGTGTTGCCTCTGGGGTTCTGAGGGCGGATCCCGTTCAACATGCAGCGCTTGCCGAACTGGAGCGCATTCGGGCGGAGCTGGCCAAGCCCATCAAGAAAGGGCTGTTCCGCAAGGCACCTGAGCCGATCAAGGGGCTTTACCTATGGGGCGGCGTCGGGCGCGGCAAGTCGATGCTGATGGACTTATTTGTCGAAACTCTCGAAGTGCCAGCCCGCCGGGTACATTTTCACGCGTTCATGCAAGAGGTGCATCGCGGCATGACCGAGGCTCGCAAGCGCGGCGTGAATGATGCCATCGTGCCGGTGGCCAAAGCGATCATCGACGAGGTGCGGCTGCTGGCTTTTGACGAGATGCAGATCACCGACATCACAGATGCGATGATCGTGGGGCGTCTGTTCGAGCAGCTTTTCGCGGCGGGCGTGGTCGTCGTGACGACGTCGAACCGGGTGCCGGATGATCTTTATAAAGATGGGCTGAATCGCCAGCTGTTCCTGCCGTTTATCGATCTGCTCAAAGAGCGGATGCAGGTGTGGGAGCTGGAATCCGAGACGGACTACCGCCAGCATCGGCTCGAAGGATCGCCCATTTATTTCACGCCGATCAACGCCGAGGCGCACGCGCAGATTGATGCGGTATGGAATGATCTGACCGGGGGTGAAAGCACGCCCCTGACGCTGCATGTAAACGGGCGCGAGGTCGTCTTGCCAGCCTTCCGCAATGGTGTTGCGCGCACGACGTTCTTTGATCTGTGCGGCAAGCCCTTGGGGGCGGCGGATTATCTGGAACTGGCCGATAAGGTGAAGGTTCTGGTGTTAGAGAACATCCCCTGCCTCAGCCGGTCGAACTTCAACGAGGCCAAGCGCTTTGTCACCCTGATCGACGCGCTTTATGAGGCGCATGTGCGGCTGATCTGCTCGGCAGAAGCAACGCCCGAAATGCTCTATCTGGAAGGCGAAGGCACGTTCGAGTTTGAACGCACCGCCAGCCGGTTACGGGAAATGCAAAGCGCGGATTGGGCCTCTTAGGGTAAGACCAGAGCCTGCCCGACCGAGATATTTTCGGGTGCGCGCAGCGTTGTGCGATTGGCCTCGAAGATGCGAACAGCCGCCTGAGGTGAGCCGTAAAACCGTGTCGCGATAGAGGCAAGGCTATCGCCTGCCACAACGGTATAAACGCGCGGCTCTGACGTGGTGCTGCGGGTCATCTCGCTCAGAAGGATTGCGGTATCAATCAGATCGTCATCGTTCTGCAGCAAAGGGGCTGTTGCCGTCACCATCTCTTCTTGTGGGTCAGGTTGCACAGTTGGCGCGGGGACGATGCTGGGTTCGGGCGCTGGTATCGCACTCTCGACTGCGGCTGTTTCGACAGGCTGAACCGGAGCAGGCTCTGGCGTGGGTGTAGCAGCCTGCAGGGGATCTTGCACAGGCCGTGGGGCGACCTTCTTTATGCGGCCTGCAACAGTCGCGTCTTCCAGCCGGGCCGTACCAAGCGTGACAAGCACCCCAGAAGAGGGTCGGTCAAGCGCATAGACCTGCCCAGTTGCGCCCAAGATATCATGCGCTGATCCCATCTCTGTCAGGACGCCAGAGGCAATGTCGGGGGGCGTGTCTGACCGCGCGACGTCCGCGCCGATCCTTGCATCTGGCGCTTGTCCCGGAGCCAAAAGCAAAAGTGTGGCGACGCAAATCGCAAAAACAGCCGCAAGCGCGCTGATCTGATATGTTGAAAGCCGAGTATGTATCATGACGATGTTGCGCAGTCTGCAAGCGGCCATATTGGTGCCGCTTCAAGCCTGCGCGTTCCTTTTACCCCAATTCAGGCTGCGCTTTATTTTGGCATTATATTCGCCACGTCGCGCTTACCTATACTGCACCCCCATATGTAGAGGTTTTTGCGCCGGATCGTCAATGAAAAGTGCTTTGAGCTTATGCCAGACCCCTGAAATCTAGCCATTTTCCCGCAGAACGGCGCCTGCAAGATACAACGAGCCACAAATCAGGATGCGCGCGGTTGGGTCTGTTGCGACAATCTGGGCGACAGCGTCGGTGACCGATGCGGCGGTGCGCGCGGGCAAGCCCACACTCTGCGCAGCGGTCGCCGTATCCTTTGCAGGCACGGTGTTTGCCTCTCCGGGGATCGACACGGCGATCAATTCGCGGGCCTGTGCCGCAAGTGGGCGCAGATATCCTGTGATGTCCTTGGTGTTGAGCATCCCACAAACCAGATGCGTCGGCCGCTTGGGCAGAGCAGCAAGAACGGCAGCCAAAGCATCCCCTGCCGCTGGATTATGCCCGCCATCAAGCCAAAGCTCGGCTTGCGGGGCGATATCAATGAGGGGGCCCCGACGCAGGCGCTGCATTCGTGCAGGCCACATCGCATCGCGCGTGGCTGCATCCGGATCGCCCTTTTGAAGGACACGCAGCGTGGCGATGGCAGCGCCCGCATTCTGGATCTGATGCGCGCCGATCAGGGCTGGCAAGGGCAGGTCCAGAAGCCCGGTCTCGTCCTGGTAAATCAGCCGCCCGCGTTCTTCCCAGACATGCCACTGCTGGCCATACGCCATGAGCGGCGCGCCCATCCGCGCGGCGCGGGCTTCGATCACGTCCATCGCTGGATCATGTTGGGGGCCAACCACACAAGGCACGCTTCGCTTGATGATCCCGGCTTTCTCGCCTGCGATCTTGGGCAGTGTGTCGCCCAGAAACTGCTGGTGATCCATGTCGACGGGCGTGATGACGGTAACGGCGGGGGCTTCGAACACGTTGGTCGCATCCAGCCGTCCGCCCAAGCCCACCTCCATCAGGGTGAAATCCGCAGGCTTGCGCGAAAACGCAAGCATCGCCGCGATGGTCGTGATTTCGAAGTAAGTGATCGTTTCCTGATTATTGGCTGCGTAGCATTCGTCAAGTACCGCGCTCAGCGCATCTTCTTCGATCAGATCACCTGCGATGCGGATACGTTCGTGAAACCGGGCCAGATGGGGGGAGGTGTAGGCGTGACAGGACAGTCCTGCGCCTTCCAGCCCCGCGCGGATCATCGCAAGGGTCGAGCCTTTGCCATTGGTGCCCGCGATGTGGATTACCGGGGGCAACGCCTTTTCGGGATGATCCAACGCAGCCAGCAAGCGCCAGACACGGTCGAGTGTCAGATCAATGATCTTCGGATGAAGGGCCATCATCCGTTCAAGGATAACGTCCGAGCCGGGCAGGCTCATTCCTTGGCGGCCTCTTGGAGCGCAGGTTCGGGTTGCACATCCTCTGTAACTGGTTCGGGTGCGGGCAGATCGCCGACGACCTGCGGCGGCTCCTTCAGGAGCATGCGCAGAATGGTAATCAGCTCTTCCCGCATCTTGGTGCGCGGGGTCACACGGTCAAGCATCCCGTGATCCAGCAGATACTCGGCGCGCTGAAAGCCCTCTGGCAGCTTTTCGCGGATGGTCTGTTCGATCACACGCGGACCGGCAAAGCAGATCAGGGCATTGGGTTCGGCGATATGCACATCGCCCAGCATCGCATAAGAGGCGGTGACACCGCCGGTCGTCGGATGGGTCAGCACGACGATGTAGGGCAGACCCGCTTCTTTGAGAAGTTGCAGGGCGACCGTTGTGCGCGGCATTTGCATAAGGCTCAGAATGCCCTCCTGCATGCGGGCACCGCCAGCAGCAGAGAACAGAACCAGCGGGCGCCCCAACTCGACCGCGCGTTCGGCCGCGGCGATGATGGCATTGCCCACAAACATCCCCATCGAGCCACCCATAAAGCTGAAATCCTGACACGCCGCGACGATGGGCGTGCGCCCGATCTCTCCCTCGGCGACCAGCATCGCTTCTTTCTCGCCGGTGCTTTTTTGCGCGGCTTTCATGCGGTCGGGGTATTTCTTTTGATCGCGGAAATGCAGCGGATCAGCGATCGGCATGGGCACCGCGATCTCGGCGAAGATCCCGCCGTCGAACAGTGATGCAAAACGATCGCGCGGGGTAATGGCCATGTGATGGCCGCAATTGGTGCAGACGTTCAGATTGTCCGAAAGTTCACGGTGAAACAGCATCGTGCCGCAATCATCGCATTTGGTCCAAAGGTTCTCGGGCACTTCGCGACGCGAAAAGAGCGAGTTGATCTTGGGACGGACGTAGTTGGAAATCCAGTTCATCTGGGCCTCAGGCGGATATCAGGTTGACTTCAGATAAGCCGGGCCTGTCGGAAATGCAATCAGACCCGTAAGGCCAGACGCACGGCAATCCAACTGACGCCCATCATCGCGGCATCTACCCAAAGCAGCGGCATTAGCACCGATGCGTCCGTCATATCAGCCTCAAGCGTGTAAAGAGCCAGCCCAGAAAGTGGACCATCAAGCGAGATGAACAGCAGTGCCGAGACGTTATTGACGAAGTGCAAGACGATGGCAGGACCAAGCGTTCCGGTCCGGGCAGTCAGATCAGCGGCGAAAATGCCAAACACGGTCGCCCACAATGCGATGAGCCACGCGCTGTCACCGTGATCGGCGGGGCTGTAATGCAGCGCCCCAAACAGCACCGAGGGCAGCACGATCCAAACCGCAGGATGGGCAAAACGCGCGGCCAGTTGGCTTTGCAGGTAACCGCGGAAGAAAAGCTCTTCTGCGCTGACCTGAATAAGCACAAGGATCAACGAGATTGGCAGAAGGATCAGCCAGGTTGGAACGGCCAGATTGGGCTGTAGATCGCCAAGCCCGTAGGGCGGCAAGAGTGTCACTACGCCGTACAGCAAGACCAGCGCCGCCAACGCCCGCGCGCTGTCACGTATCACGTAAGGCAGCGGCCCAAGAAGCGATAACAGCCCACGCCCTTGCAGCAGGATCGACGCGGTAAGGGTTCCTGCGATCATGAAGACGAACGTCAGCAAGAAACCCATCGTTTGTGCCGGATTTGTGACGTCGATCAAGTCAATAAACGCGATGGCGTTGCCGGATGCCTGGCTTAGCACGAAGCCGTAGACGACAGTCAAAAGGAAGTAGAGAACAAGTGCCAAGATCATCCCTGCACCCGTCCGCCAAAGGGCCGGGAAGGTGCGGGCAGGTCTAATCAGGGTCTCGTATGGGCCGTATCGCATCCGTGTGAGGTAGGCGGTTTTCCTGCAAAGCGCACCCCTTGGTTTAAAAAAGGCGGGTGTGGAGGGGGCTCTGCCCCCGCTGCTGCGCAGCCCCCCGCGGTATTTGAAGACAAAAGAAGCGGGCCCGTTAACCTTAACATCTGGTGAAAACGGGGCCGGAACGCGCTTGTGCAAAAAGGCTGGGTTGCTTATCCACAAACAACTGTTTTTTCGGAGGCCCCGACCCACATGAGCAAGTTTGACAAATCCCGTCTTCCCAGCCGACACGTCACCGAAGGTCCGCAGCGCGCGCCGCACCGGTCCTACTATTACGCGATGGGTCTGAGCGAAGAAGAAATTGCGCAACCATTCGTTGGTGTGGCGACCTGCTGGAACGAGGCAGCGCCTTGCAATATCGCGCTTAATCGTCAGGCGCAGGCGGTGAAGCTGGGTGTGAAGGCAGGCGGTGGCACGCCGCGTGAGTTTACCACGATCACCGTCACTGATGGCATCGCGATGGGCCATGAGGGCATGCGGTCGTCGCTGGCCTCGCGTGAAGCGATTGCGGATACGGTCGAGTTGACGATGCGCGGCCATTCCTATGATGCGGTGGTCGGTCTTGCGGGCTGTGACAAGTCGTTGCCGGGCATGATGATGGCGATGGTGCGTCTGAACACGCCGTCGGTGTTTATCTACGGTGGATCCATTCTGCCAGGTCGTCTGGAAGGCAAGGACGTGACTGTTCAGGACGTGTTCGAGGCTGTGGGCCAGCATCAGGCGGGCAACTACTCGGACGAGGAATTGGCCGTGCTGGAGCGGGTTGCCTGTCCGTCGGCGGGCGCCTGTGGAGGCCAGTTTACGGCCAACACCATGGCTTGCGTATCTGAAGCGATTGGATTGGCTTTGCCGAATTCATCCGGCGCGCCAGCCCCTTATGAAAGCCGCGATCAGTATTCCGTCGCCTCGGGCGAGGCGGTGATGAACCTGATTGCCAAGAACATCCGCGCCCGCGATATCGTGACGCGTCAAAGCCTTGAGAACGCTGCGCGGATCGTGGCCTGCACAGGCGGGTCGACCAATGCCGGTCTCCATCTGCCTGCGATTGCCCATGAGGCTGGCATTGATTTCGATCTGGCCGATGTCTGCGAGATTTTCCGCGATACGCCGTATTTCGTCGATCTCAAGCCCGGTGGTCAATACGTAGCCAAGGACCTGTATGAAGCGGGCGGCGTGCCGGTTGTGATGAAGGAATTGCGCAAAGCGGGTCTGATCCACGAGGATTGCATGACCGTGACGGGCCGTTCGATCGGTGAAGAGATTGATCGTGTGACCGGCGAAGCCGATGGCCGCGTGATTTATTCGATTGATGCGCCGCTGACGAAAACGGGGGGTGTCGTCGGTCTTGAAGGCAATCTGGCGCCTGAGGGTGCGATTGTAAAAGTGGCAGGTATGGAAACCCAGCACCAGCGGTTTGTCGGTCCTGCACGCGTTTTTGAGTGTGAAGAGGATGCGTTTGCTGCTGTGCAGAAGCGGGAATACAAGGAAGGCGAGGTCCTTGTCATCCGTAACGAAGGCCCTGCTGGTGGCCCCGGTATGCGCGAGATGTTGGCGACGACCGCGGCGTTGTCTGGTCAGGGCATGGGCAAGAAGGTTGCGCTGATAACCGATGGTCGTTTTTCGGGTGCGACGCGCGGGTTCTGCGTGGGTCACGTTGGCCCCGAAGCCGCACATGGCGGACCCATCGGGATGCTGAAGGATGGCGACATCATCACGCTTGATGCGATCAAGGGTGAGTTGTCTGTCGATCTAACCGAAGAAGAACTTGCAGCGCGCAAGGCCGAGTGGACCGGTGCACGCGAGACGATCTATGCGTCCGGCGCATTGTGGAAATATGCGCAATTGGTGGGCAACACCAAAAACGGCGCTGTGACCCATCCCGGTGCCAAGGCAGAGCGTCACATCTATGCGGATATCTAGGCTCAGACGGGTCTGCGCCGGGCTTGCTTTTGTAGCGGGTCTGGGAGCATGTGAAGGCCCGCCCGCAGGCTTGGGATTTTTGGAGGGCGCAGTGTCGGGCGATGACGGCCCGCCCGCGATCCGCGATACAATTTTGGCTGAAACGGTCAGGATCACAGCGCCATCCGGCTATTGCGTTGATACACGGTCCAGACGCAATGGATTGAGTGGGGCTTTTGTGGTTTTGGCGCCATGTGCGGGTCTTAAAGTTCCCGGGATCGAGTGGCCGAAGACAGTTGCGGTGATGACAGTCTCGACCACGCGTGGGGCGCTTCCAGCAGCCTCGGCCGAGCAACTGGAAGCATTCGTGACCAGTGCCGAAGGGCGCAGCCTGTTGGCCACGCATACCGACGGGTCTGTCGAAATTCTGCAAACTGAAAGCAGTCAGGGAGCGTTTTTTGTGCGGGTGGCTGAGGCCGAAACGCCCGTCACGGCTCTTGAGCAGATTTATTGGCGCGGTCTGATCGCGGCAGGTGGACGATTGGTGAGCCTCAGCATGCGCGGTTACGACGCCGAGCCGTTAAGCGCTGAGCAGGGTCTGCAGATGATCCGTGGCCTTGCCGCCGATATTCGCGCCCAAAGCACGCAGCCTGTTGCACAAACCGTGCCAACGCCTGCAGATGAAAGATCTGCGCCCTTTGCTGGATTGTTTCGCGGACAAGAATAGACTGTTAACATTCGGTCGCTAATGTGCTTTCCAGTCAGCAATGACGATAAGGCCGGGTATGGGCGTGCTTGATAAATTTATATTCCAACGCGTTTTGACCCGCTGGGGCAAAGCGGCTCGGTTGGCGCGCCAAACAGATTTGACAACTTTGCGCCGTCAGCGCTCTCGGGCGCGTCAGATGCAAGCGCGCCTGAATGAACTCATCGCAGTAGCCGATAGCCGTCTTGCGCTGCCCTTGATCGGCACCAAAGCAATGCGGCGTCCTGCGGGATCAGACTGGTCCTGGCGCCCGCAGCTTTGGCGTGAACCGCTGATGACGCCGGGATATGCCTCTGTTGAGAACAAGTCGTCTTTTGGACCCGAGGCGACGATTTTCCATGATTGCAAGGTAACGGAACTGACGGTGCGCCAATTGCGCAATCACCGCGACAGCGATCTGGCTCCTTTTGGCATGCGCATGGACGTGTTCCGCTTTGATGGCAGCTATCTTTCGATGGTGATCGATCTGCCCGAAGACTCTGCGAAAGGTCTCAAAAAGCGCCATTTGCTGCGTATGGACACGATTGTCGAGATGGAGAAGCCGCTTGAGATTTTCGCGCGGCTGAACGTCAAGCACGGACCCAATACCGAACAGAATGTGCTCGAATTGCCCTTGCATGAAGAAGAGGTGATGGTCGAATTTGACCTCGCCTACACAAAGCTGAACGAAAAGCGGGTTGAGCGGATGTGGGTCGATCTGATCTTTGAGGGACCAGAGATGAACCAGATCATCCTGCGCGATGTCACGTTCAGCCGTCGCCCCCGTGCTGAACTGTGACCCCGTCCAACTGTAAAGGAGCCGATTGATGGCCACGCTCACGCTCTCCAAGACCCGTCTGCAGGCTGGCATCTGGGAAGGGGTTCTGACTTGGACCGGCACTGGCAATATGCAGCCCGAGCTTGTCGCGCTGCACCTCGATCAACCGATCACGGGGATCAATATCAAGGAGGATCCCGCAGGCAATGAATGGAAGGTGCAAATCCCCGTTCCGATCGAAGCGATTTCGGATGGGGTGCACACGATTGTCGTGGTTGAAAAGGCATCAGGTGAGACGCTGACCAGCTTTACGCTCATCTCGGGGGAGCCACTTGCAGAGGATATCCGCACCGAAACCGCCCTGCTCAGGGCAGAGCTGGATATGCTGAAACGCGCCTTCCGGCGCCACTGTCTTGAGACGATGACCTAGCGTCACTTGTTTCTCAGAGCCGGACGATCACCTAATTACCGTGATATTGTCGCCCATCTGCCCCAATCCTGTCTGAATTGGCCCTCATACACTGCACAGATAACGAGCAAGTATTGAGGTATCGGCAATGGACCGACTGACAGAGATGGAAGCCTTTGCCACGGTTGTGGATCAAGGCGGCTTTACGGACGCCGCCAAGAAAATGGGGATTTCGAAATCCGCCGTTTCAAAGCACGTCTCGTCGCTGGAGGCGCGATTGGGCGCGAGGTTGCTGAACAGAACCACCCGCCGTGTCAGCCCGACCGAAATCGGCTTGGCTTATTATGATCGCGCCCGCCGCGTTTTGAACGACGCTGGCGAAGCTGACGCGCTTGTCACGTCGATGCAGTCTGCGCCGTCGGGGCTGTTGCGCATCTCTGTCGCGACAGACTTCGGGGTGAACCACTTATCGCCTGTTTTGGGCGAATTCCTTACCGAATTTCCCGACATCACGGTCAATATGGTTCTGAACAACCGCTATGTAGAACTGATCTCCGAAGGTTTCGATATGGCCGTGCGCATTGGTGAGCTGGAAGACAGCACCCTGCGTGCCCGCAAACTGACCGAGACGACAAAACGCATGGTCGCCTCGCCTGAATACTTCGAACAATACGGTCGTCCGGAAAAGATCGACGATCTGAACGAGCATAAATTGCTGCACTACTCGAACCAATCCAGCGGAAACGTCTGGAAACTGACCGCCCCCTCGGGTGAAAAGCGTCAAGTCCGCACTGCAGGGTGGCTGACCGTCAATGATGGTCAATCGTTGCTGAACGCCGCCATCTCTGGCCTTGGCATCGCCTATCTGCCCAGCTTTCTTTATGCCGACGCGATGGAACAGGGTCTGATCGAAGAAGCGATCCCCGATCTGCCGCAGGAAACCCAAGGCATTTACGCGGTCTATCCGCCTGGTCGATTCACCCAGCCCAAGGTCCGCGCGTTCATCGACTTCCTCGTGCATTCCTTTGCCGATAAAGGCCCCGACGCCTGGTAGGCCATCCGATTTTCCCCTGAAGCACTCACAAGGTGCTGTCAAACTGGCGCGGCTCTGAATGGGTCGCGCTTTTTTGTCTAGCGGGTGGACGTGATGATCGCCTCAACCCGGCGATTGGCCTCGCGCCCTGCCTCTTCGAGGTTTGACGCGATCGGCGCGAGATACCCCATGCCTTCGGCTTCCATCCGGGTTCGTGACACACCATAGCTGGTCGCCAAGCGGTCCAGGACAGCCGCTGCACGCTGTCGCGAGATATTCACATTCACATCCAGCCCACCGGTGCTATCGGTATGCCCAACCAGCGCAATCGTCAGGTCTGGATCCGCCGCCATCAGATCAGCGAGTGCTTGAAGCGAAGGGTAATCCCCCCCGCTCAATTGTGTCGATCCGGTTTCAAAGTCCAGATCACGCAAGACAACACGCCCTTGGCTCAAAAGCGCTTCGGCCAATGTGCGATCGACTTGCGCGCTGGGCCCGCGCACAGGGGCGGCGTCGGTTTCAGCAAGCGGCGCATCCGCGTCCAGCCCGGCCCGGATAATTTGGATATAGCCAGCCGCTGCGGACCGGCTGACCAGCAACGAAATCGCCTCATCTCCCTTAACCATTGATAGAAAGCGAAAATCGCCCAAATCGACATGCATGTCAGGCTCTGCAATCACGGGCGTTTCAAAGCGAAAATCAAAACCTCCGCAGGCCTCCGTCGTGCAATCCAGAACCACTTCATAGCCAAGCGGTTCCAATTGATCGCGAAGCGGGCGGATGAGTTGCAAGGTTGTCAGGCCAGTTGCACCAATCCGCCAGGCTTGTTGCTGCACGGGTCCTTCAAAGACCCGCGTCGGCAAGGTGCCGTTTTCCCAAGGCCCTATGGGCAAGGCGTAGCTGTCCATCCCGCTGCTGACCTCGGCTGCGAGAATTGCGTTGGATGGCAAGGCCAATTGGGCTGCCTCAGCAACCCCCGCGCTGCAAAGCGCACAGAGAAGGGTTGCTCGGATCATCGGTGCTGTGCGTGATACTCGTCATTGGGCCGCATATCGGTGGCTGACGCGATCCGGTTGGTCATGTTGAAAAAGCCTGCGACCCCGGCGATGTCCCAGATATCGCGCTCCGAAAAGCCTACGCCGCGCAGGGCGTTGCGGTCGGCTTCCTCGATCTCGGCACTGGCGCGGGTCATCTTGACGGCGAAGTCCAGCATCGCGCGGTGGCGCGCATCCAGCGGCGCGGCGCGGTAGTTCATCACCAGCATCTCACCCAGCATCGGATCGCCTGACAATTCGCGTACGGCTGCGCCATGGGCGGTCAGGCAATAATAGCATTTGTTCTCCGAAGACACGGCAACCGCGATCATCTCGCGCTCCAGCTTGCTGAGCCCGCTATCTGCGAGCATCAGGTCGTTATAAAGCGCCGTGAACGCGTTTAGCTTATCAATATCAAAGGCATAGGCCTGCAGCACGTTCGGGATCATCCCCAGCTTGTCCATGCAGATGTCGAAATACTTCTGCGTCTGCTCGGGCAATGGGTCGACCATGGGCAGGTCCAAGGCGGTGGGTTGATCTTTGCTCATGCTGGTGTCTCACCCTGTTTGATACGGTAGTGATAGCCGCCCATCGGGGTCAGTCCAAGCCCCGCGTAAAGCGCGTTTGCGGCTTCATTCGCCTCGGTCACTGCAAGGGCGATGTGGCTCGCGCGATTGCGCTGCGCCCAGAACGCCGCTTGCCGCATCATGTAGAGGCCAAGGCCTTTGCGGCGATGCTGATCCAGCACTTCAAGGGCATGGATCATCGCAATCCCGTCATGGATCGCGACAAACCCCGCACCCGCAGGCTTGTTGTCGATGCGCCCAAAGAGCCCGGTTTTCGGGCCAGCGACACGCTCCATCACGGCGACGCGGGCCGGGCCGATGCCGCCCACAGCCCAAATCTCGCGCATGATGTGCAGTGGCTCCCAGACCTCGAACGTAGTGACCCGTGGGGGCAGTTCTGTGGCGACGGCCTCCACCGGGGCGACGTAAAGCGTCGTCGGGTCGATCCGCGCATACCCCGCTGCTTCGAGTGCGGAGTCCTCCGGCTGATCGCCACGCATCTGAAAAAGCGGCGTCTCCATCGCGGCTTCGGCCACGGCGATATCGCCCGATCCCGTCGCGGCTGAGACGCGTTTGCCGCCCCCCGCGCCGTCGCGGATCGTCCAGCCACCAATCTGCTTGGTAGAGGTTGGCGGCCACGTCGCCTCCAACACCTCAAGCAGTTTTGGCAGGTCTGGCATCACGCAGGGAACGCCTTGGCAAGATCGGCCATCGCTGCATCTACACGCGCCCCGTCCGACCCACGCACGACGACATTCGAGCCAAACGCCCCGTTCTGCTGAAACGGATAAGACCCGATGGACAGGTCCGGATACGCCTCAGCCAGCTGGGCCAAAGGCCCCGCGATATCCCCTTCGCCGCGATCAACGCGCAGGGTCTGTGACAGCAGCGGCTGACCGCCGGTGAGCGTCGGCAAAACGCTGGCCACCATTGCGTGAAACACCGACGGGACCCCCGCCATCACATGCACATTGCCCAGCTTGAACCCCGGCGCCGTCGAGACCGGATTGTCGATCAACTCCGCCCCGTCGGGAATGCGCGCCATACGCAAACGCGCCTCGTTCAACTCACCGCCCGTGCGGGCGTAATGCGCGGCCAACAACGCCCGCGCGTCCTCTTGGACATCAATGGGTGTGTCGCACGCCTCCGCAATGCAATCCGCCGTGATGTCATCATGCGTCGGCCCGATCCCGCCAGAGGTGAAGACGCTGTCATAGGTCTCAGACAAGGCCCGCACGGCCCCGACAATCGCCGCGCGATCATCCGAGACAACGCGCGCTTCCTTCAGGTCGATACCCGCCTTCGTCAGCTCGCATGCAAGGTAATTCGTATTCGAATCCTTGGTGCGCCCGGACAGTATTTCATCCCCGATCACCAGCATCGCGGCGGTTGGATTGCTCATCTGTTGCTCCCTTGTTCTTGGTCTGAAACTCTATAGGTCTGGCCCATGCGCTTTCAAACCCCTCTTATCCCCGGTCGCCTGATCCGCCGCTATAATCGGTTCCTGTCCGACATCCGTCTGGACAGCGGAGAGGTCGTCAAAGCCCATTGCCCCAATCCCGGCGCGATGCTGGGCTTGAAAGACGAAGGGCTGAAGGTGTGGCTTGAGCCGAATGACGACCCTAAGAAAAAGCTGAAATACGGCTGGCGGTTGGTCGAATTCGAGAATGGTCATTGGGCAGGGATCGATACGGGCGTGCCGAACCGTGTCGTAAAAGAGGCGCTTGAGGCAAGGCAGGTGGCGGAGGTCGCGACTTATGAAACCGTCCGACCCGAGGTGAAATACGGCGTGGGCAGCCGTGTCGATTTCCTGCTGACCCAAGACGGCCTGCCCGACGCCTATGTGGAGGTGAAAAACGTCCACCTTCTGCGCGAAGATGATTGGGCGGAGTTTCCTGACAGTGTCACCACGCGCGGGGCCAAGCACTTGGCAGAACTGTCCAAGATGGTCGTCCAAGGCCACCGCGCCATCATGCTTTATCTTGTGCAGCGCACGGATTGCGGGCGGCTCAAAATAGCTGCAGATCTGGATCCGAAATATGCAGCCGCCTTTGCCAAGGCTCATGCCGCAGGGGTCGAGATGATATGCTATGACACCACGATTTCGACGGATGGCGTGAGCTTCGCTAACCCGCTGCCCGTTGTCACACCATCGTGACACCCCACTGGCAAGTTTTTGCTGTCTCGCCTATGTAACGCTTAACAGACAGTTTTTCGGTCACGGATCATGGACGAACGCAAGGGCCGCCTGACAAAGGACGGCATTCGAATTTACCAAGACGCGGATCACGCGGGGATGCACGCAGCGGGCAAGCTGGCGGCAACCATTCTGGATGACATCGCGCAACATGTGTTTGTCGGCCAAACCACTGGCGAGATTGATCGCATCATCACCCAGATGGTCGAAGATGCAGGCGCACGCTCTGCCACGATTGGGTATAAAGGGTATCAACACGCCTCCTGCATCAGCATGAACCATGTGGTGTGCCATGGCATTCCCGGCGACAAGAAGCTGAAAGACGGTGATATTCTGAATATCGACGTCACCGTCATTGTCGATGGCTGGTTTGGCGATACCAGCCGGATGTATGTGGCAGGCAAGCTCTCGCGGAAATCCGAACGGTTGATTCAGGTGACCCATGACGCGCTTTTCAAAGGGATTGAGGCCGTGAAGCCTGGCAACACCTTTGGCGATATCGGCCACGCAATTCAGACCTATGTCGAAGCGCACCGGATGTCGGTTGTGCGCGATTTCTGCGGGCACGGATTGGGCCGTGTGTTCCACGCGCCGCCGAATGTGCTGCATTACGGACGTGCAGGAACGGGCCCGGTTCTGGAAGAAGGTATGTTCTTCACTATTGAGCCGATGGTGAACCTGGGCCGCCCAGAGACCAAGGTGCTGGCCGATGACTGGACCGCCGTCACGCGGGATAAATCGCTGTCGGCGCAGTTCGAACATTCGGTGGGTGTCACCGCCAATGGGGTCGAGATTTTCACCCTTTCGCCCGCAGGCACCTTTCACCCGACCTACGGGGAATAATTGCGACGTTTTCCCCCCTCTTTGCCAAAGAGCTTGCAGAATGAAGGCCTTGGCGCTTTTTTGCGTGCCAAGACTCGCCCTCTCTAGTTGAGAACGGTTTGCAACTGGCTTTTTGAGCCGCTACCTACACCCCGTCGCACCTGATGCGACATCGCTTTGACCTTATGAAAAGGAGGCTCGCGCGATGAATATGATCCTCAAATCCGCAGCCCTGATCGCCGCTCTCGGCATGACCGCAACCTCTGTGATGGCGCAGGAAGTGACCTTGCGCTTCCAGCATTTCGTCTCGCCGAAATCAGCGAACCCGACTTACTTTATGCAGCCTTGGGCCGACAAGATCGAGGCCGACTCGGGCGGTCGCATCAAGGTTGAGCTGTATCCCTTTATGCAGTTGGGCGGCAAAGCCCCCGCCCAATACGACCTGATCCGCGACGGAGCCATCGACGGCGGCTGGGTGATCCCCGGCTATCAGCCCGGACGTTTCCCCGAAGCCGAAGCCATGGAGATGCCCTTTATGGTGACCAAATCCGGCGAAGAGGCTTCCAAAGCTGCGTGGATCTTCACGCAAAAGCACCTGATGGATGATTTCCGCGACGTACATGTGATCGCTGCCCATATGCACGGCCCCGGCATCGTGCATAAGAAAGGCGCACCGGTTGCGTCGGTCGAGGATTTCAAAGGCCTGAAACTGCGCGGTCCGTCGCGCCCTGCGACGCTTTTGCTGAAAAAGCTGGGCGCAACCCCGATTGGTATGGCCGTCCCTGCCTTCCCCGAGGCTCTGTCGATAGGTGTTCTGGATGGCGGTGTTATCACATGGGAAATGTCGCCGTCGCTCAAGCTGAACGAACTGACGGACAGCCACACGGACGTGGCTGGCGAGAAGTCGCTTTATAACCTCTATTTCATCTGGGCGATGAACAAGGCCAAATACGAGAGCCTACCCAATGACCTGAAAGCCGTGATCGACGCCAATTCCGGTTTTGCAGCGGCGGCCATGGCGGGCGCGGCTCATGACACGGGCGACAAAGTTGGCCGTCAGGCGATGGCAGATGACGGCAACGAGATTGCCGAGTTGAGAGCCGACGAAACCGACGAAATCGAGGAGGAGGGCGAAGAGGAGATCGACG
>ERZ1740070.589-NODE-589-length-24484-cov-6.019403_pt1 | contig 24484 bp, 23 predicted proteins | sample MGYA00581734_ERZ1740070 | MGnify/ENA primary metagenome ERZ1740070 (study PRJEB43018, sample SAMN04849744) | marine metagenome | isolation source: floating plastic debris | place: Pacific Ocean | collected 2008-09-01 | study: EMG produced TPA metagenomics assembly...
TTATTGACTCTACATCATTAGGAGATAATCCTGAGGAGGGCTATTCATTTTATTTGCAATGTCAGAAGCCTTTGGGTCAGGGGGAATAGAGGGGTGAGGTAGCCGTTAGAGAACTGTTCATGCTGGGTTGTCTGACAATAGGCTGGTGCGGGCGGAGTGGCTTATCAACTACGGGAGCTGCAAAAAAAATCCTCGGAGTAGAGTGGGGAAGGGGTAAAGGGAAAGGGGAAAGGAGCGATTGACGGGTATCTTATTTACCAGCAAGTTTCTAAGGTCAGGGTTGCTGCTGCCGCTGCATTTGGCTGTTATCCTGCAGAAGATCTGTGTACTGGTATTGTGTCGAGCAAAATTTTTAGTAGATTATGGAGAGCAGGATTAGTGGAGCGCTGTCGCCAGGCGGCTCCAAATTCTAGGAAGATCGGGCAGTTTTCTAAAGGCCGACAAATAACATTGCCACCAACTTTAAATTGAGAATGTTCTGAAACAAAGGTGATGCCCATGCCTGCGGCCACAAGGCATAGGCGCGTTTGTAACGAAATTGATTCTTTGACAATTTGGGGCTGAAACCCAGCCGTCTGACAAACTTGCAGAAAGCCATCATACAGGGCTGGCCCCTCTTGACGCGGATGAATCAACAGCGGTTCATGGGCCAAGGCTTCTAGGGGAAGAGTCTCGTAGCGCCCTAAGGGATGCTGTGGAGGCAGCACCGCAACAAATCTCTCTTCTAAAATTGGATGCACCTGTAGTCCACGCTGGTCAATTGGAGGATGCAAAAAGGCCAGATCAATGGTGTCTTGATTCAGGGCCGTCACCTGTGCTTCTGTGGCTAGCTCTATCATGTCTATTTTCACCTGGGGATAGCGCTGTAGGAAATTGAGCAACAGCATAGGAAGGACTGTTTGTGTTGCCGTTTCCGTAAAACCAATGGACAAATGACCAATGTCGCCACATCCAGTACGTCTTGTGAGTTGGATAGCCGTTTCCTTTTGGTGCAACAGCAGGCTCGCCTGCTGCAAGAATGTTTGCCCAGCGTGGGTCAGTTCTACGGTTCGCTTTGTACGAAAGAATAACTGCACGCCTAGCATTTTCTCCAAACTCGCAATTTGCTTGCTCAAAGCTGGCTGAGTGATTTGCAAGCGATCGGCAGCTCGCCCAAAATGCAGCTCTTCTGCAACTGCAACGAAATACTCAATCTGTCGGAAGTCCAAGGGGCTAATGCCATTACTAATAACTATAAGTTATTAGTTTAAGTTCAAAAATGACTTGGACAAAGCCTTTTGCTTCACCCTAGGCTGGGTATTGCCGTAAGTACTCTCTGGGATGTGAATGGGATGAGTATTTTGAAATCAAAATGGCTGAGGCGCTGGTTGCTGGTAGGTGCGGGTTTATTCTTTGCACTGCTGCTCTATGGGCTGCTTCAACTGATTGAACCTGTCAGGCTTGCCCCGGTCGCCGATAATGGGACGATCACATTTGCCGGTCGAGCTTTGCTGGTGGCCTCTGATGCCGACATGGTTGCCACGGCCTATGGCGATGCTAATCTGGACCGCGTCCCCGGTATTGAGGATGCGCTGACGGTAGTAGACCTTCCCCTGGAGGCTGGACAACCCGCGATCGCATCTATCCCAGTGTCTAATTCGGTGATGTCGTGGCCGCAGATTATTGCGGTTTCCCCAGATGGTCAACGGGCCTACGTGGTAGAAGCGCGATCGCGTCCCGACGATGGGATCAACGCGTTCGATGATATTGACCAAATGCCAGCAGGGAGCCAGCTGGCCGTCGTTGATATTTCGGTGCGATCGCAACCAAAGCTGATCGAGTCGGCCAATGTTGGCCGCAATCCAGAGCACATCAGCATCAGTCCCAACGGTAGGTTTTTGGCAGTTAACCTAAATGAACCGGGCAAAGAACTGCTGATTGTGGAACTACAGTCGGACGGTCAATTGGGGCAAAAATCCTATTTTCCCATGCAGTTAGACGGCACTCGGGAAGATAACCAAACTGCTATTTGGCATCCCTCGGGTCGCTATTTGGCCATAGTCCAGGATCAAAATCGTCGAGTTGGCTTCTACCAAATCCAGACGACTGATGGTGCGATCGCCGTTGAACCGCTGGGTGATCCGTTGGAACTCGGCAACCATCTCAGCCATCCTCGATTCACCCGCGACGGTCGCTTTTTGCTAGTTCCAGACCTGAAGTGGAGTCTCCATAACAACCCCACCCTCAACTTCCTATTGAATGCACCAGGCGAAATGATTGCGGTTCAATTTGAACCTGACACCGGGGGCCCCCCCAGCGTAGTGTCCAGGGTCGAAGTCGGCCTAAGTCCAGAAGGGTTTGCCATCAACCCAGATAGCTCGCTAATTGTCACCGTTAATATGCGCCGCTCCTACTTACCCAGTTTTGTGCCAGCGTGGCGGGGTAAACCCTACAGTTCCCTGTCTCTGGTGCGGTTTGATGCCCCCACGGGCCAGTTAAATACGCTCGAAGAATATGGTTTTGAAGGACTCTTGCCTGAGCTAGCCACCTTTGATGCTACCGGCAATGCAATCGCTGTTGTAATTTTCAACGATCGTGAACCGAGTCCTGAAACCGGTGCCATCGAATTTTGGCAGGTGATCCCCGGCAATTTACCCCGTTTAGAGCGCACCGGCTACAAACTAGATGTCGTTCGAGGTGCCCACGATATTGTTTTGTTGCCATAGTCGCACAGCTGCTTCACCCTCTCTTTTATGGTCAGCGTTATCCCCTAGCAGCAATCCTCCTCAACCTGCTCAAGCAAGTTTAAGGCCTTGGTATCCTCATATTCTTCGAATAAAGAACGGACATTGTTCATTTGGCTACAAACTAAAAAGAGTTCATCTTGTCCAAGGGCAAGGCTACTCTCTAGCTTATCTCGAAAGTATTTTGACCAGGAGCTAGGATGGGCAGGGTTTTCCGTATATTGCTTAATATAGTTGATAATTTGACATGACTTGTCTTCACAGTCTGTTCCTTCAAAACTAATGTATCGATTGACATTTTGTTGTGACATAATCTTACGTTCCTTGATGTAGCAGGTGCCATATCCTGCGATTGAAGTAATTTGTTTATGGAGAGTAGGCAATCACTTCACCGTGACTCTGGTTAGAAATACAAGTGTCAAAATAACAAGTGTCGAAATATAAAACGAGTTAACGCCCTCAAATGAGCAGATTTACTGTTTGAAAACCATGGGTTTAGGTTAATCTCAATGGCCCCGGCTGAATAGACCTCGATCGGGTACCTTTTTAAGCGGGTATATAGGTTGAATGGAAAACTTTGCAAACGCTCCGCTCCAAATTCTCGTGCTGGATACAGCTAATGGGAACATCATTGGAGAGCTGTGGCAACCTGACAGCAGCGTTAGACCGATTCAATTTTCTCCCCATATCAATGATCAACGGCTTTTAGTATCAACTGATATATCAGGATTTGAGCGTCCCCTTTTTTGGCATCCTGTCACCGGAGAACAACACACCCTTGCCATTGAGACATTAGAAACCCTCCGAGCCTATCAGCGTTCCCTGTTCGGAGGAACACCCAACGAAACGGTTGAGGCTCATCAGGCCGCTTCTCCCATCACCTATGCCGAGCAGCTAAAGTCTCCTATCTTAGTCATTCAAGGAAGAAATGACACCCGTTGTCCAGCGCGGCAAATGCAAGCCTATGAAACAAAGTTAAAATCTTTAGACAAATCGATTCAAATTCATTGGTTTGATGCAGGGCACGGGTCCAAAGCAACAGAACAGCAAATTGAACACCAAGCATTAAAGCTGCAGTTTGCCTATTCTCTATTGTCTGGAGCAGAGTGATGTCTACCGCGGCTGTCGCCGTGTTTTTGATTTAAGACGCCTTCTAAGGCCAAGGAGACAGCAGAGGCAGATAGTATTGCAATGCTGCCCAAACGTGAGTGTTTGCCGGATTCGCTACATTTTCAACATGGAGCTCGTAAACCGCATCAGGAATAGCAAAATGAACGGTGCCCATCTTTCTTAAAAACTCACAAGGATGGAGCTGATGTTTGTTTGGAAATACAATCGGCTTCTTACGCCGATGGCCGTTGCGATCGCACCAATAATGACATCAAAAATCGTGGCTACTGCAGTCTTTATCCTCATCAGCCTGACAGGTCTCATACCATTGGGATGTAATCAAGAGATACCCACCGAGCTTGTGCAACATCAATTTGAGGTGGGTAACCAATCATTGACGATCTCACTCCCCTCAGAAATCCAGCGTGACCCTAATGTACCTTTCATCCAATTTTTGCGCCCCGAGTATCGTGTTGCAAGATCCCTCCACTTTACAGCTGACCCACCTATCCTAGATAGCCCGCGCCAGACAACACGTCTTCGTCAAGGTGGCGAACTCAGCTATAACATCCTCACCTATAGTGGCGGCAGTGGTGGCATTGAGGCAGAATTGTTTGGACACATCGTGCTCAATGAGACCACCATCGGTGTCACTGCCACCGATCAAGATGAGTTCTCTCCTAACCCAGAGTGGTGCATTGAGTACCTACACACACTCCATCCCATACCCTACCGATAGATTTTTTGGGAACGCACTACGCTTAAGAATTTCTTAAAGCAAGCGACCGACTGAGTCGATTGCTTCGATTTAGCTATCACACCCAATAGCATTTAATCTTGCTATCCTTTATAAAACTTCAGTCGTTTGTGCTGTAAAGAAAGGAGAAACTGAAGTTGAGCGATCGCAACATTATGAAAAAGACCCGTCGGCAGTTTCTCGCAACTAGCGTTACGACTGCATTAGGTCTGATTGGATGCTCCACCAGCCAGCAGCCGTCAACTTCTGCATCATCAAGCGATTTAGCTTCGCCTGATACCTCTTTGGAGGTTACTTCGCCAAATATATCGCTAACCACATCGGCAGCGATGCCAACGCGAAAACTGGGGCGTACCCAGATAGAGTTACCGATTTTGGGCTTAGGTGGGGCAGGGCGCACACCGTTATCTAGACCTAATCAAGAACAAGCCGCTCTAGAACAGATTCAGCGGGCATTAACGTTGGGCATTCGCTATTTTGATACAGCCGCAAGCTATGGACCAAGTGAATCGTATCTGGGTAAAGTCTTGCCCCCGTATCGGAACGAGATTTTCTTAGCAAGCAAGACAGCCGCTCGCGATTATGATGGTGCTTGGAGTGACCTAGAGCGCTCATTGCGTAGACTAAGTACTGATTATCTCGACCTTTGGCAGTTTCACCATGTTTCCTTTGAGTCTGAACTCGATACGCTGTTTGGGAACAATGGCGCAGTCAAAGCGTTAGAAGAAGCAAAATCGCAAGGATTGGTTCGCTTTAGTGGCATTACGGGTCACCATGAACCTCAGATCATTGCAACAGGTCTACAGCGCTATCCCTTCGACCATACTTTGATTCCGGTCAATGCAGCAGATACCCACCATCCTCGACCGTTTATTCCCACTGTGCTGCCGTTAGCTCAAGCACAAAACGTCGGAGTAACGGCGATGAAGGTACCCGCCTATGGCCGCTTGTTTAAACCAGGAGTGCTAGACGGAATGCACCAAGCACTGGGGTATACACTGTCGCAGCCTGGAGTCCACTGTGCAGTGATTGCAGCCGAAACAATTACGCAATTGGAAGAAAATATAAAAGCTGCTGCAGAATTTCAAACTTTGGATGAGGCTGACCTAGCAAATATTGAGCAGCGAACAGCCGCTGTCTGGCAAGATAATACATTTTTTCGGGCTTGGACTTGAAATATAGCTTCGTACACATAGAGCTTATAGAACTTAAGCTCATAGTTTTGACTGCAACTATTTTATCTAACCGAAAATGAGATAATCCCTCCGTTTAGAATTTTGCGCGCGGCGACAAAATTCTAAACCACTAACTTAAAGATATTGGTGTGGTATGAGTTACGGTAAGGAGAGAAACCACAGTATTATTAAAGACTCCAAACCCCTTGGGGTTAGTCTTAAAATACTGCTATAAAACCGATGAACATACCAGAAAATAAACCAGATCAGAAATCCACACCGTTTCCAACTGTTAAAATTGTTTTTGGCTGGCAGTCATGGATCTTACTGATTTTTTTGTTTGGTATGTTACGTGGTGCCATTGAGGATAGCGCACGACATAATTCTCAAGAGATTAGTCAGCTACAAAATGAGGTAAGAAGTTTAGAAACGAGAGTGTCGCAGCTTCAGTTAAAAATTGAACAGTTACCGGACACCCCTGAGTGATGCACACCGTTAAGAAGATTGGGATAGAGTCATCATGGCCCTAAACATAAAGCAATCACAATAGCACGCGGCTATCTTTCAATTCGAAAAATGCAAGAGCTTACTATCACCCGACCCGACGACTGGCATCTGCATGTGCGCGACGGCGCGATGCTAAAAGCGGTTTTGCCCCATACGGCACGTCAGTTTAGCCGCGCCATCATTATGCCCAACTTAAAGCCCCCCGTGCGTTCGGTGGCAGATGCTGCGGCCTATCGCGATCGCATCATTGCCGCGATTCCAGCTGGCGCCCAGTTTGAGCCGCTGATGACGCTTTACCTAACCGACAATACAGAGCCTAACGAAATTATTGCGGCTAAAGCATCCCAGTTTGTCAAAGCGGTTAAGTACTATCCAGCCGGTGCAACCACCAATTCAGACTCTGGTGTCACCGATATTCATAAGTGCGATCGCGTTTTTGAAGCCATGCAGCAGGTGGACATGCCCCTATTGCTCCATGGAGAGGTCACCGGTCAAAGTGTTGACGTCTTTGACCGCGAGAAAATATTTATTGAACATCACTTAGTTCCCCTCCGACAGCGATTTCCCAATCTGCGTATTGTGTTGGAGCACATCACCACATCCGATGCGGTGCAGTTTGTTTTAGCCAATAACAACATGGCGGCAACCATTACACCACAGCATTTGTTATTTAACCGCAATGCCCTATTCAAGGGGGGGATTCGGCCCCACTTTTATTGTCTACCCATTTTGAAACACGAAGAACATCGTCGCGCCATTTTACAGGCCGCCACCTCTGGCAGTCCTAAATTCTTTCTTGGCACCGACAGCGCTCCCCATACCCGCGACAGCAAAGAGAGTTCCTGTGGCTGCGCCGGTTGTTTCTCAGCCTTACACGCCATGGAGCTATATGCGGAGGCATTCGAGAGTGTTGATGCCCTCGACAAACTAGAAGCCTTTGCCAGCTTTTATGGTCCAGACTTTTATCAGCTGCCGCGTAACACTGAGAAAATCACCTTAACTAAAACAACCTGGCGTATTCCTGCCGAAGTATCGTTAGCTAAGTCGGGTCTTGTACCCTTACGGGCTGGGGAAGAGATGGCCTGGCAAATGGCCTGAAAAACTTGCTGTTGCAGAGCCCTGGTATTATAAAGGTTCCAGAGAGAGTATCCGGAGCCCTGAGTGGACGCTCTAAATGCAGCCTATACAGGAACCTGCGACGGGCCCCAAATATCCCTCACAAATGACAAGAATCAGAGGATAGAGCAATTAGTTTCTGTCCAATCGTACATATCATTAGCTGCATTATCATAATCACTCTACTGCCTCATGCTCTATCCTACTGAGCAAGCAGCAGTGTCTCGTCGGCAAAGAAAGGAAGCAAACGAATCATATTGAGCGCTTCAACTATACCTTACGGCAACGTATGTCTCGGTTAGTTAGAAAGATTTTGTCCTTTTCAAAAAGCTAGAGAGTTCGTTGGCCATCTGATATTTCATCCTTTCTTTTGGTGGATACCATTGGGTAACTACCAAAGAAAACAGACACTTATAGCAATGAAATACCTACTGTCGACAAAGCTAGTTTGAGTGTGCCTTTTGCTAAATCACTAACTGTTGTTTGTGCAGCTGTAGTTCCAAGTAAGTGTCCCAACTTTACAAGTTTTTCTTTTACACTAGGATCATTGTTGACTTGCTTTACTAAATCACCTGCGACTTGTCTCTTAGCCATTTCTGGGGACATTCCCTGACGCTGTAATTGATCGAGAAGATCTTGAATTTTAGATGCTGACTCAACCAAGTCATCACTCATTTCAATATAGTTACCTTGCACAATAGAGCCATCATTACTCTCAACATAATTAAGAGTAGAACCAGCATCTACATTAAAAATACGATTTGTTCCATTCATGAAATTCAGCCTCGCGATATTAACAATATTGTTACCTCTCATTATTCTGAGAGGATTTTCATCTTGCTTTAAAATTTGAACAAACTCTCCAGGACTAAAATCCTTGTTTTTTGTTGGTAGTCTTTCTTGATAACTCTCTTGTAAATAAATAAAATCGCAGCTTGCCCCACTCAGAGCCGTTTCCTTACTAATTTTCCAGTCACAGATACCAGCACCAGTAAAATTTGCATTACAAAATATAGCCTTTGAAGCTTGAGCTCTAGTTAAATCTGCATTCGTTAAATTAGCGCTGCTAAAATCTGCGTTCGTTAAATTAGACTCTCTCAATGTGGCGTTAGAAAAATCTGCATTATGAAGCTTAGCATCAGAAAAATCTACTCTTATGAAATTACTTTCTAAACAAGATGCTCCTGCTAAATTAGCCTTATGTAGTTTAGTATTAGCCAAAGTAGCAAAGTTTAAACATACATTTCGAAGCTCTGCACAGCTGAGGTCTGAGCCATTCAAATTAGCATGTGAGAGATCTGCGTCAACTAATGTGGCTTCTTGCAAGTTTGCCCTACTTAGATTAAAACCTCTAAGATTGGTATCACGAAGGTTTGCATAGCTGAGTTGTGGGGTAACTTCAGTATTTTCTTCTCTCCAACGATTCCATACCTCTTTATTTTCTAACTTAATTAAATTCCAATGTTCAAGACTTGACATCGTATCATTAAATAAATTGTGTTCTAAATAAAAAGTGTCTACAACAGCTAATGTGCAGCCAATAATTTTGAAATAGGCTCATTGCCTACAGTCCAATTTTCAACTACATTATCAACCATCAAAATTTTATCAAACCCTTTGAATTTATTTTTGTAAGAATTCAATTCTTCAACAAATGACCAAATTTGATCTACCCTAATATCAGATGCTAATTCTAACTTCTCAGCTTGTACAGATGCTGCAAAAGTCAAAATTAACCATGCTTTTTCCCAAATCGATGTGCCAAGATATTCGGTCAACAATTTAAGTGTCCTTTTCTCAGTCGGGCGAAATCTTGTCTCATTTAATAAGCTTACATAAACATAGACATCAACTTTTTCTTTAAAGATAAACTTCTTGATTGTTTCTAAATACTTCTCATCTAGCTTTTCTGAACCCTCTCCAAGACCAGGAGTGTCAATTAAACAAAGATCTCCAAATGGAGTATGATACGAATAATGTTTTACAACTTTTGTGCACACCTCAGTATCAGAAGTTTCAGCTACTGATACTCCAAAAGTAGAGTTAATCAAGCTACTCTTTCCAACTCCTGTTTGTCCCAACAAAAGAAAAGTTCGCATAGTAAATCTGATTGTTAACAGAAACTAGCCACCACCCTAGTCTGATCAAAGCCCGAAAAAGTTTGCAATCGATTTCACACTTCTAGCCGCACTTTTGGCAATCGACTTAATACCTCTATCCACACTTTCAAACACTTCACTTACAATTTTGATTCCCTTTTGTATGACTGAAGGATTATACCCTTCTTCGTCAAACCTGTTTTTAATCCTGTCTCTTTGTTTGTCATTTAGCAATATCTTCTCCCCAAGGGAAAGAGGCTCACAAAGATGAAAGTGGTTTTGAGTCTTATCTGCAGTAATTTCTGGCTTGTTTCGAAAGGGTAGTGGTTCTAGACCAAGAACACCGGGAGCCGTACTCATAAAATAATGAAGAAAACCGCCACTAGAAACTCTTTCTAAGACTGTTGTGTATAGCTCTCCAAGCCATGGCTGGCCGTCAGGTGTTTTAAAGCTTGTATTGTCAATAGCTACTGTTGGTATCTCTTTGGATATTTTTTGAGGTACATACTCCTGAATTATCTTTTTCAAGAGCCGTGAACGGCTTTCCAAAATATGCTGATATTTTTCCGGCTTAACATGATCCGCAAAAGTAAAAACAATTACACTGTTTTTCCATATATCCTTAGTAAATGCTTTTGTTATAGTGTCAATACCGTGTTTCTCATCTGAGCGAATTCGTGTATCACTCAGCGGTGTTACATATAAAACACAATCAACATACTCGATTCTATCCTGAATCTTTTTGATGTATTTTTTATCATTTCCTTCGCTAGGCAGACCATCACAGAGACCGGGGGTGTCGAATACTGTAAAGTTTATGTTGTCGATAGGCAACTCATACTCTTCGACCTCCATAGTTTCTGGCTCAAAGTCACCTACACTAGCAATTTCTTGCCCCAATAATTGATTGATGGCACTCGATTTTCCTACTCCTGTTCGTCCTAATAGTAAGAATACGAATTTTCGCGTATAGGCTTCTTTGACTTGTGTGGCAAATCTCTTGGCCGCTTCCTCCGCTTTGGGTGCAAGCTTTAGATCCCTAGACACTGATTGGATATGCTGCTTAGTCATATTATCATTTTGTGGTTCAAACATACTATGAACTAGCAATCACAGTATAGCTAAATTGCTACTTGACCGACTCAATATATAAAGTTTTTCTACTTAGTTTTGACGCCCAAATGTCAAGAAATACTGATATATTGACATTTGCTTATATTGTTGGTGTTCAAAACTGCTTGAGAGAAAAAATGGGGAGTAATTAGCTCTATAACGATTGTCCTAATAACAAAATATCTGCTGAATATACTCTTCCAAGATATGCACGAACTGTTTGGACATGGTCTGTTAGAAGAGAGGATTATCGGCATTGTCAATGGTCCTCACATAACAGATCAAGTACTGGCCAGACATCAAACTGTTTTACCAAACCGTCACCCAAGAATTTGCTCAATATAGCGTTATCGCTCACTCAAGAACATGAGCTATGAATCAGTCAACTAAATTTTGGGACAAAACTGCAGAACGCTATGCCAAACAGCCAATTGCGGATGAGGCGGCATATCAGCAACAACCATGAACCTAGATCACGTTTTTATATTGGTTGAGCCAGAAGCCCAAGTAGCCGATCAACTCCTGGAACATGGCTTTCAAGAAGGAACCGGCAACATCCACCCTGGTCAGGGAACAGCCAACCGCCGTATTTACTTTGCCAACGGCATGCTGGAATTTCTATGGATACGGGATGCGGACGAGGCTAACAATGGCCCAGGTCGAGATCTACGCTTTTCTGAGCGAGCCAACGATCCTGCCGCATCTCCGTTTGGCGTTATTTTTGTACCAGACAACGGCAGCTCAGAGGTGCCTTTTCCTGGCTGGCACTACCAGCCCGATTACTTTCCACCCCCCAAAGGGTTACATGTAGGCGCAAATTCTAAAAACATTACCGAACCGCTTTGTTTTTATTTTTCATCAAAGAATCCGGGAGTTCCCAGGGCTAAACCTTTGCGCAATCCTCAGACCATCAGCAAGATTATAATTTCCACCCCATCGACCGATACTGAAGGGATATTAGGGCTAGCCTCCCAATCTGAGCGGCTCTCTATACGACCAGACAGCAAACACCTGATGGAAATTACCTTGGATGGTCATGCTTTGGGACGGACTGAAGACTTTCGACCCGCAATGCCGCTAATCTTACATTGGTAGCCATGCATCAGAAACCTGTTGCTATTGATCAATGACAAAACGACCCACCAACATCTACGACCGTTACCACGCCCATGTGTATTTTGATGAACACTCTTTGGCAAAAGCTTCTTCTATTTGTCAACAGGCTGGTGAACTGTTTGGGGTAACGGTGGGTCGAGTCCATCAGAAGCCAATTGGGCCCCATCCTCGCTGGAGTTGTCAGCTTGGCTTTGATCAGTCTCAGTTTGATGCACTGATCCCATGGTTAGAGGACAATCGAGAAGATTTAACAGTACTTGTCCACGGGCTGACAGGAAATGATCTAGCAGATCATACTGATCATGCCTCCTGGCTTGGGGATGCAGTACCGCTCAAGTTGTCGATTTTTAGTAATTAATCGCTTGCTAGAAGGGAACAAGTTCATAGTTTAAGCGTGCATTTGCATCCCCTTTGGCGTTTTTTGAAAAACTATCTCAATGCAAAACCGACTGCGTGAGGGCCCACCGTGTTCTCTACAACGGGTCTTTATGGATGCCCTCAGGAATACAACCTATACGTTAGTCGATCTCAAGGTCTTGTAATGTCAGTTTCCAGACCAACGGTTAATAGTGTTGTGGGTTTGATTTCCCTAAACTGCACACGTACGGAAATTTCTCACCAATCCTGTATTCGAAATTAAGTAGAAATACTTAAGGGTTGTCTATCTAGTGGTTCTATGAAGCGTATGAATAATCCTTATATTCCCGGTGATATTACAACATCTCCTATGATGGGCAATCCAGCTAGGATTGATTCAATAGCTCATCAGCTCAAAGAGACCGTGCGTAATAACGCAGTTATTTTTTTAAGAAATTATTTTTGTGTTTCCGCTTTTGAGCTGTTGGGAGCTGGAGCCAAAGGTCTGCATGCCCGTCCTAGAATTTCGACAGAAACCGCAGAGGCATTACTCAAAATAGCCATTTCTTTAATAGACTTCAATGGCAGACGCTTATGCTCAAAAACTGATGCTCAAAGGTTCGCTCCTTTGGTCAGTCAATATCCAAAGGAGCTAGAGTTTTTTTGGTCTTTACTACAACAAAAGGGGTTGGGGGTTGCTTTACTGAATGTAGGCACTGTGATGTTTATCCGATCATGCCAACCAGATGTCTTACCTCGAAAACGAATACCGCGCCATGCAGTCATTACTCAACCTGGTGGGAAAAAAGCGATTCGTGAAGGCGATTATAATCAGCCTCTTGTAAATTATTTTGTACCTCACCCAATTCCTGAATGGCATGATTTTGATCATATGGTTGCAGCTGCAATTGATGATCGCTTTGGTAATGATTTAGCCACTATTCAGCAAATTCCCAATAAATACACCCAACTTAATTCAGCAGACCCCAACCATCTGGTCTTTTTAGCACCGGATGACATGACTAAATTTCCCATCGATTCTGACTATGGTATCTTTCAGCGACTTGCTCCCTGGTTTTACTATCACGCTTTATGGCAGGGCATGAATGTTGAGGAAACGACAAATTATGTTGAGGAAGGGCTGGTTGATTTTCTATGTAACCATAAACCAGCGAGAGATTCTCGGACTGGACGGCAGCTTCTTTTACCCAACTTTAGCCCAGAATACAATGCTCTCAAGAGGGCGGCTCTAGTGTGGGGTTCCTGGGGTGAAGTTCCTTCTAAGGAAGTATCGCCTTATATTACTTTTCTGGATAAAGAAGAGCCTGGAATTACAGCTGGGTTAATCAATTCAGATCGAAAAGTTGCAGATAATCCAGTACGAATTTTATTCAAAATTGCAGAGCATGAAAAGTCGCCCCCTACTGCCAGACGATTGATCACTGAATTAGCCTATGCTCGTGCCAGCATGAAGGCCGCCAGGATTTCTTTAAGTAAAGCAGAGAGGCTGGATACTGAACTGGTAAAAATTCTAACTGCGTTCATAGATGCCTATGACTTTGAAGATCCAGCCAATCACAAGGCGCAACATCCTGTTATTCCATTGCGTAAATGGGCAGCTTGGCACCAACAATGTGGAGATGCACTGTAAGGATTCAAGAGATTTCGCTGTTTAGATACTCTGATATTGCTAAGGCTCAACGGGCCTAGTTATGATGGCTCTGTAGAATTTGGCAAATTCCAATGGTTTCACAGCGCCACGTACTGACTGTTCTGGGGTGTTCTGGTTCCTTAGCTTTGATGTTATCGATGGCCCCGTCAGCTTTAGCCAACCCAGTGGAATCTAGCGATCGCACTTTACCCAGCCTGACTCAGGCGGATGATAACCCCATCATGGATGCCTTGAGCTGTAGCTGTGCCAGCTGCGTTATGGGTCAAACTGTTGATATGTAAGTTTGTGGAGAGGTGTCCAAACCGCTGCCAATTAACTACCTGAAACCAGAGTCACACCCAACAGGCAAACACCCAACAACAGTACGCTGCTCGATCCGGCAATTTTTAGCCACCGCCGCCATGTCCTGGCGCGATGGTCAGTTTGTTGATCAGCGTAGTTTCTACCCATCAGGGCCAGGATGCCAATACAGGATAGTGTAAGCGCCATTCCCACCGAAATTGCCATCACCATGGCAATGCTGAGCCAAAGCAGTCTGTTGGCAGCTCCGTAAAGCAAAATCAGCAGTGCGCCGCTGCAGGGTACAGAGCCGATGGCCAGAGATAGCCAGTCGCTGACCCGCCTGGGTTCGACACAGCTAAAACAGCCGCACTCAGAAACTTTCGCCGGGGCGGTCTCAGACGGTGTTACCACCTGTCGTGTCAAATCGGGATACAGCACTAGCTCAGCTTCCTTTGCACTTAGATAGCTCTGCACCTGGTTAGAGTGTTTTGCATGATGCCAGGGGAGAGCCCGCCACAGCATCCAGCCACCGATGATTGAAACAGCGCCATAGCTGACTAGCTGCAGCACTCGATAACTGTCCGGTGCGCTCTGACGTAACACAAGAGTAGTTAGCACGACTATGCCAATCGCCGACAGTACGTGAAAAATGGCGATCCGAATTCCCATAGTGAGCCCCCGCTGCAGGCTGCCGCCTTCCCCGACAAAATAGGCAACAATCACTGCTTTGCCGTGGCCGGGTCCTAGCGTATGGAGCACACCATAGCTAAAAGCAATCAGTAGACCCCATAACAGAGTGCTTGGGGAGCGCTGGCGATGTACAGTCCCCACGGTTTGAGTCAGCACGGCTGACGCCTGGGTTTGTAAACGCTGCCACCAGGGACCGACGGATGGCCCAACTGTCGGTGCTATCGTCAGGTCGGCGGGTGTTTCAGAACGGGTTAGATGGGTAAGGCTCAGGGCATAGCTTGCTTGAACTGAGCGAGAGCCATCGACTAAAAATAGGTCATAGGTGGCGGGTTGCGATCGCAGTTGCCCTTCTACATCCACCGGGATAAACAGTCCTGCCTCTGTCAGTGCCTGTGGCGGCTGAACGTAGATCATCTGGTTGGGCGGTGGCGGTGGCACATGGATACAGGCGCCAACATAGGGCACAAGCAGAAATTCTGTGATTTCTTCAGCTTGATTCCAGGCCAGTGGTAAGACATAGCCCGAAAGCTGTACCGTTTGCCCTGTCCATTCTGGGTTAGTGGTTTGAGACTGTTGTTGCCAGTAAGCCTGGGCCTGATCAACCTGGGATAACAACGCGATGACATCCAAATTTTGATCTTGGAATTTTTGAGTTAACCGTGCGATCTCTTGTGATTCTAAGCTATCTGGGCCAACCTGGTTTTCTTCTACCCAAATCGTTAATGCTGCAAGCGTCGACAGCTCAGCGGTTTGCTCAATAGATAGATGGGCGTAGGGATCTTGCAGTGTCGTTGCAGAGGGCTGTAGATCCTCCCACATTAAGCGTGTCTGGGACTGGGCTGGTATGGCAAAAAACCAAACTAGACAAAGGCTAGCAATGAGTAATCCCAGACACCGACCCCATCGTCTAAAAACAGACCTTAGGTAAGAAAAACTTGGCTCCTCACCGCTCTTAACCTTGGCTTTACCTATGTGATGGGGCACAGAACGCTATCCCAGAGGAAATTATGCACCCTATTGTAAGACACCTCACCCAGTTGTCCATCGAGCCAAAATTAGAAGACTTTGGCAATCAAGCACGTGCGCCATGCGGCATAATAGGCCAACCTATTATTTCTATTGATATGTGGCATTCTCGATTGATCTAGAGAGTCTGTAAAAGCACTTTATCGATCAAGCCAGAGATAGCCTGATTATTGCGCTACCGTTTGAGCAGTACCACAGTGCTTGCAATAGGGAAGATATTGGTAGGTAACCTGATGACAGTGGGAGCATTCTCGGTGCTGATGATAGCCGCAGTGAGGACAGTGGCTATCGTGGGCTTTAATTTTTTTCGCACACTTAATACAGCGAGACTTTTGTACTCGACCAGCCGCCTGAAGTTTAGGGTTAAAGATAAACCGCTGGGCAAGCTTGATAATGCCAAAGCCCAAGGGTGGAATCAGCAGAATATAGATATAGCTGACTAAAAACAAAAGTCTGCCAAACAGGGCAGCAATGATGTCAAAAATAAAATTGAACAGTACCCCCACCTGCATAAACTCAAAAACTTTGAGAATTAATGGGATAGAGAATATAACCAACAGATGCCAGCTAATTAGGGCAACTAACCCATAGTGTTTACGTTGGGCAACTGTATATCCGCCAAAGGCTACTAGAATGAGGGGAACTAAAAAGATGGCCTGAAAGACTAGCTGAATGCTGGGATACCAAAATGCAGCTCTTTCATACCCTCGCTCTATGGTTTGAAATGTAGCATCTTGCTGCAGAAACGTTAAAAATGCTGCACTTTCTGGTTTTGAAACGAGTGCTTCTTGTAGTACCGAGACTTCAGCCTTTAGTGTGGCAATCTGGGCATCATTGTCAGCTAGTGTGGCTTTTGCCTGCGCCGCACTGGTTAGATTGATCGATTGGTCGCGGGGCTGTTCGGCAATTTCTTCTAGCAGCGTAGAGTCATATTGTTGGCGGATGGTGCGATTGGTATTTTCTAGGGTTGCGATCGCACGTCCTTGGTCATCCAATGTTTCGAGTATGGCGGCATTCTCTGGTCGCTGGATTGCATCTCGTTTTTCAGCATATTGCAGACACAGACCATTGATCTCCCCTAGATGGTCAACAGCCGCTCGTGAATAACGTTCTGTGAGTCTGCCGCTAGTGGGTTCTGCCACTCGCCGAATTAGCTCAAAGTCCTTGTTTTCAGATGTCTGATCGCGATAATTATCCCACTGAACGTAGCAAGGGTAAGCATTTTCCGGTGAGATATACCATTGACCAATATCGTTTAACCCAATAAAGACATTGGTTAAGATAAAAATATCGACCAGGATAATAACAATTAGGCTGACCTTGTTTAGGGGTTCATTATTGAGCGTTCGAGAACGGTGAAAGAACCGCCGCAAAGAACGAAATAGTCTGTACAACATGGAGTTAGCCCACTCAGAGGTGTGTCTGTGATGCCTCATTGTGCCACTGGCACTAATGAATCCTCCATGAGCATCTTGTAATCAACTGTACTCATCACGCTACGACGGATGGGGTGCGAAGTTAACCGAAGTAAAGCGAAGTAGACTAATACTGGGTGACCTGTTTCACCACCTCTAAAAATCCTTCAATTATTGGCGATAGTTTTGGATGCTCGCGTATATAGTGGGGCAATTTTACGCAAATCTTGAGTATGTAAAAGTGTGTAGCCGAAATCTAAAAGGATCTGCATAAAAATGGAATCTCAAGAGTGGTCTAGAAGATACTGATGAGCTGAAGATACTCTTCTGTGTCTTCTGACTAACGTTACGATTGTCACAGATCTATTCCATGGAATTTAAGCAGCTTATCCTTTTAGGGCCGCCAGGTGTAGGTGTCAAAGAGCAGGCAAAGGCAGTATCTCAACGCTGGCGTGTGCCCCATATATCTATGGGGCAGCTGATTGATGAGGCCGTTGCTAAAGAATCGACCATTGGCCTAGAAGCGTATCCCTATGTACAAGCTGGGGAATTAGTCCCAGATGCCTTGGTGATGAAGCTAATTCGCAGGCGCTTTGAGCAACCAGATGTGATGCTGCAGGGCTGGGTTTTAGAAGGATTCCCCCGCACGTTGGCTCAGGCTCAAAATCTCAATCAGCTGTTGGTTAAAGTGGGTCAACCTGTGGCCAAGGTTGCTTCTCTAAAGGCCATGACCGGATTATTGATCAATCGCATATCGGCTGAGGTCGGTCCAGATGTACCTATTTCCGCCATTCGTCGTCGGTTGGCCCACCGTCAAGAAGAAACGGCCCCCTTGCTTAAGTACTATCAGCAAAAGGGGCAGCTCACCACCGTCAATGCCAGTCTCTCGTTTACTGAAATAACCCAGACATTATCTGAGCTATTTCAAGAAGAAACAGGCTCGGCTCGCTTTATCCAAGATGAATCTGAACTGAATTCTCTCCTGGCACAAGAGTCGCTCTTGGTAGTGGATTGTATGGCATCCTGGTGTGGTTCTTGTAAGTTGGTAACGCCACTGATCGACCAGCTGGCAGATGCCTACAAAGACCGCGTTAATGTCAGGAAGATAGATTTTGATGCACACAAACAGGTACACAAACGATTTGATCTAAAGGGTATGCCAGCCGTTATGTTTTTTAAGGACGGCGAACTGATGGAAACACTCACAGGTGTAAAACCTTACCAGGCATACAGTGCTACACTGACACGCTTTTTAGAGTAGTGCATTTGGAGACAAAACTGCCATAGGGTGAGATCGCAATACACTAGAAAACTAACTTGTGTATCTCTCAGGACGATCTTGATTTATCAACGTTAAGCGAGATTCTAATGGCAGTGCTTGTTGTGTTTGATATTTTCCTAACTAACAGGGTCAATGCCCATGGAACAACTATATGAGCGCATCAACAGAGCCCTCCAGTGTGATGTTAGACGGCTCGTCCGTACGGTCGATAATCCCAAAAAAGTGTTGGCTCAGATGATTGCTGAGATGTCTGCAGATCTCAGACAATTTCGGCAGATTATTGATACTCGGATTGCCAACCAACAACCTGTAGAGGCAGAAAATAATTTAAAAGAATACATTCACCACATTGCTGCACTGAGGTCTTCCTTACTTAAGCTAGAGACCAAAATGTCTGAGGCTGAATGGATATTATCCGAACTTGGAGGTGATTCTAAGCCTGGCCGATCTGCTGGAGTTAATCGACCTAAATCGCCATCGGACGGGCCAAGCAGTGGTGAAGCTAATCCAGAAGTTGATGGATAAGATACTTCAACGATTTCCCAATTTTTTCTTGCCTATGGCGTTTATAGACCAATTAAAAAGAACGCCGCCCAGTCGCGAGGGTCGGGATGCTCTGCTAACGTGCTCAACATTGCCTGGCGTAAAGCCGCAGCTTTGTCTGGCTCAGTTTGTAGCTGCTGATAAAACTCAGTCATTAGCATTGCAGTGGCGTCATCGGGGACGGCCCAAAGCGAAGCCACAAGATTATTAGCCCCGGCGGCTAAAAACGAACGAGACAGCCCCACCACACCGTCTCCCGTAATCTTGCCTCGACCTGTATGACAGGCACTCAACACCACCAGATCGGCTTTAAGATTAAGCTGCATCACTTCCTGGGCAGTCAACAACCCGTCGTTGGGCTGGTCAATGTCGCGTTTTTCGCTAGTGGGGGTTAGCGCGATCGCACTGCTCAATCCATTTTGTTCATCGAGTAAACCATGGGTGGCCAGGTGAATGATATCGGCATCGGCTAAGCGTTCACGAACCAGGGTTTCGGTGGCAGCAGCACCCAGTAGGGGGTCGGTATTTAAGATCGGTGCGATCGCAATGGCTTCCGCTTCAGCACCGGGCAAATCAACCAGCGGCATGGGGGGGCCTCCGACCCTAATGGGCACTGACGGCATGTCAGGATTGCCCACAATAACGGCCTCACGATCAACCCCGACTACCAGGGGCTCACCGGGCTGATTGGTCGAACGCTGCTGCAAGACACTGAGCGTCTGTAGTGAGGGGGCTGTTGCCAGGGTATGGTTCTCAATCAGGTACTTATTCTGGGCGTTTTGCAAGGCTGGAAACGGCACCAAAAACAGTTCTCGATGGGGAACAATAACAACCCGCTCCGTCGGAGACTGGGGTAAATATTGAGCAATGGGGGCAACAATTAGATCATAAAGCTGCTGCAGGTCGGTTGCAGCCGTGCTAGATGCCAGAGCGATATTGTTGCCCCATGGGTTAAATCCGCGTACCCCCAGGCTCTCCTGGCTAGCCGCTAATGTCTCTTTAAGCAAATCAGGCTGCTGGGTAAGATCAACTTGTTCAAAGTGAATCTCTCCGGTGGGGTTAACAACCCAGATAAACAGAGCCTGATTAGCAAATCGAGTGCGCCCCGGTAGAGGCTGCCGAATAACAGAGTACTGTACAAATGTGGCGCTTTGTTGTTTAGCAAGCGTCTTGATCTGGGCGACACTCAACTCCGTCGATGGTTCAGCCATACCTGAGTCTAGTGTTTGAGCCGCCAACAGTTCAGCAAAGGCCCGCGCTCGACCACGTTCTGATACTACCAGCGCTGTTTCAGTGTCTCCCTGCTCAATCAGCACTTGCTGCAGCTGATCGTATAGATAAGACTGTGTGTCAAACAGTGAGACTTTATTGAGATCTTGAAGCCCCGGCTCTAGGCTTTCAAATTTGTCTATGGCTTTATACAGATGCTGTGCCGCTTTAGAGAGACTGCCATCGGCTTGTTCAATCTCAGCTAGACCGCTCAGGGCATTGAGCTGACCGATGGTGTTGTAGCTCTGGCTGGCCCAGGCATAGGCATCGTTGTAGGCTTCGGTAGCTTTCTCATGCTCTTGTTTGACCGCATAAAGCTGCCCCAGTCGGTTTAAGGTCCGGCTATACTCCGGCCCTACATATCGGTCTCGGTATCCCAGTGCCTCAGTAAAGGTGTCCAAGGCTTGATTAAACTCTTCCTGCTCGGTGTACAGCTCACCTAAACTGTTCAAAATGCTGGCTAGCTTGGGCCACTGCCCCTGGGAGATGGCAATCCCTTTGGCTTCTAAATAAGCGTCCTGGGCTTTGTCATAGTCCTGCTGCTGTCGATAAACATGTCCCAACCCGTTGAGGTAGTCGGGCAGGCCCTCCCAGTATCCTGATGCTTTGGCCTGGGAAAGCGCCGTTTGGTAGGTGGACTCGGCCTGGTCGTAGTCTCCCAGGGTGTAGTAGACACCGCCGATTTCTCCTAAGATTCGGGTGCGATCAACCCGGTCAGAACTGCGAGAAAGGGTAGACTGTAGCGTCGTCAGGGCTCGACCATACTGCCCTGTGCGGTGGTAAACCGTGCCCAATGCTAATTCGAAGCGGTTTTGCTCGGCAAAATCCCTCAAAAATCCACGCTGTACCTGACGCAGCCGCTGCCAACTTTGAGTAATGTTGCCCTGCTCCAGCCAGATTAATGCCTGCATCAGCAACCCGCGATGGGCGGCGGCATCAGCAGCGGTTAACCGGTCTGCTCTATCTAGGGCGTTTTGCGCCAGCCGATAGTCCCTCAGCCGATAGTAGGCAAAGCTCAGCTCCATCAGGCTGTTATGTTCACCCACGGGGTCACCGGCGCTGCGATACAGTTCAACAGCCCTTTCCAGAGGGCCCAGGGCGACTCGACTGTTGCCCATCATCACAAATGTTTTGCCCTGCTGATACTGCATCTCGGCCGCATCAGCAGATTGTGCGGCATGAGCGACAGGGCTAGCCCCTACCGCCGGTAGGGTCCCCACAAGAAAACCAAACCACAACGCCCAGCTTAACGTTCGAAAACCCGTCATAAATTTCCAACTCTGTGACAGCCATTCATAGACTCCAGGTCACCCCAATGATCAGTATCGACCTACTCTCTTTCTACAGGTCGATACTGGTTGTTTAAGGACAGTTACGCCAGAAAACCAGAGGCAGCATAGCCGTTGTTGAGCTTTTTAAGGATTGATGGCTAATGGGAAACAGCTGAATCAAACCGCCCAATCTGCTCTGACCAACCATTACAGAAGGGAATAGGTTAAATATTGCTATCCTTTGAGAAAGAATAGCCAACAATTAATGTGTGCCGCCACCCCCCTATGGTTGTATACCGCATGAAAGTTCTAGATAAACGACGCTGGATGATGGTGCTGCTGTTTGGGTTAGCAGTGCTCATGTCGCTGGGCTTTTGGTTAAACCGTGATGGCAATCCAAATGGCTCCAATGTGGCATTGGCAGCCCGCAATAATTTTTGGGCCGATCGACGGGTTGCAGCTGCTCTAGAGTCTGGGTTTGAGCAGGCTGACCAAGCTGTCGAACTGGCAAACAGTGCAAGATCCGTCGACGAGTGGGATGGGGTGGTAGCCGCCTGGACCGATGCGATCGCAACTCTACAAACGATTCCAGCCGATAGCCCAGAGCGCTTTTTTGCCCAGCGTAAACAGCGAGAATTTTTAGAAAATTTAGCCTTTGCCCAACAGCAGACAAATCAGCTGAGCTGGCCCAATGTATTTCCCAGTTTGGGCAGTCCGGTTTTAGATGAGCAGCTGCGGCTTTATCTGAGCTACTTAATTACGATGGGCCCCCCCGATATTTTGATTATCGGCAGCTCACGGGCCCTCCAGGGTGTAGACCCACAGCTCTTGCAGACAAACTTAAACAGCCAGGGATACCCGCTTAGGGTGTACAACTTTAGCGTCAATGGGGCCACGGCCCAGGTGATGAACTTTGTGCTGCAGCGGCTGCTTACCCCCGACCAGCTGCCTCGACTCATTGTCTGGGCCGATGGCTCACGGGCGTTTAACAGCCGCCGGGTAGATGCCACCTTTGCCCGCATCCTCAGTTCACCGGGGTATCAGGCCCTGTTAAAGGGAGAAAAACCCAGCTTTAGCGAACGGGCGTCCATCCCCAAACAGCCTAGTGCCATTAATGCCTATGGTTTTTTGCCAATTACTAAAGTATTTGATCGGCAGGTGTTTTACCAAACCTTTCCACGCATCAACGGTCGCTACGACGGGTTTTATAACCCATTTGGGTTAACCGGACTACAGCTCGGGTCGTTGCGATCGCTAGTCGGGTATCTCAAAGGCCGCAACATTGAGCTGATATATGTGCATCTGCCCCTCAGCGGCGACTATCTAGATGACTTTCGACTGGCCATTGACCAACAGTTTCAACAGTTTCTGCAAACCCAGGGGCAGCGTCAGGGATTTGCAGTCATTGATCTGTTGTCTCAGTGGACCGAGCAAGATGCCTTTTTTGCCGATCCTAGCCACTTAAACCAGCAAGGTGCTGCAACTGTCGCCCAGCAGCTGGCCCGTAATCCGCTCATATTGCAGAAAGTCAACGCTTTAGAACAACAAGCCAGTTAATCCATAGCACACCATCTATTAGGTACAGCCAAATTCATTGAGCAGATTGCTATATTCTCTCCATAATCATTGACATATCTCTATTTGTTCTCTTCAGCCATCTTAAATAAATCTAAAGCTCTATCCATAGTGCCCCCCCAGGGCATTGTTGCCTGCCTGGACCATACCCATAATTTTGATGCTGCTTTATCTTCTCTCCTCAAGCAGCTAAGGGGCTATCCTATGGCTTATTCAAAGGTTTCATTTTTTGCAGCACTGGGTTTGGTTGCGTCCACAGGGCTTGCGGCCTGTACTGAAAACCCATCTCAGCTGGCTGACTCTGGTAAAGGTACATTGGCCATCTATGCCAATGGTGAAGAGTTTGTGCAACAGGGATTTACAACAAAAGATGGCTGGCAAATTAGCTTTGACCATGTCTATGTAACTCTGGCTGATGTTAAGGCTTATCAAACAGACCCACCGTTTGATCCACAAAAAGACGACAATCTCGAGGCGACAACAGAGGTGAGCGTTGGTCAGGTGGTCACGGTGGATCTAGCGGAGGGCGCCGCCCCCGTACAGGTGGCCACGCTCGAAGCGCCAGCCGGTCGCTACAATGCCATCTCCTGGCAAATGGTCAGTGATGCTGAAGCCCAGCCGCTAACCATGATAGGAACGGCCACTAAAGATGGAGAAACGGTTGATTTCTCCGTAACACTCTCGGAAGAACTGGGCTTTGTCTGTGGTGATTTTGTTGGCGATGAACGAAAAGGATTTTTAGACAGCGCTGACAGCGCTGATGTGGAAGCCACGTTCCATTTTGATCATTTGTTTGGCGATGCTGAGACCCCCGCTGACGATCCTCTAAACGCAGGAGCCCTGGGGTTTGAACCGCTAGCTGCACTAGCTAGCGACGGTCAGCTAGATGTCGACAGTGCCGCCCTTGAAGCCCAGCTATCTGACACAGATTTTCAAACCCTGATGGCCGTACTGCCAAGTCTGGGTCACGTGGGTGAGGGTCACTGTAACGAAACTCAGCTCTAGCTACTCAAATCCGTTATTGCGCCAGGGAACTGGGTCAACGGCTACCTGATTGATATACAGTCCCCAGTGGAGATGGGGACCGGTGGAAGCCCCGGTTGAACCAATGGCCCCAATTCTCTGGCCCGCCCGTACAAAGTCACCTTCATTGACATCAATGCGGCTCAGGTGAATCATAATGCTCAATAATCCCTGACCGTGGTCAATGCCAATGGTGTTGCCATGGAGTTCAAACCCGTCACGAACCCGACCCACCAAACGAATATGGCCCGCTGCCGGAGCAACCACTGGGGACCCTGAAGGAGCGGCATAGTCCACACCTCGGTGGAAGTAGGATTCAGCAAAATCGCCGATATAGTAGCGGCGCACTCCATCCTCCGAGCT
>ERZ1740070.591-NODE-591-length-24417-cov-7.320007_pt1 | contig 24417 bp, 27 predicted proteins | sample MGYA00581734_ERZ1740070 | MGnify/ENA primary metagenome ERZ1740070 (study PRJEB43018, sample SAMN04849744) | marine metagenome | isolation source: floating plastic debris | place: Pacific Ocean | collected 2008-09-01 | study: EMG produced TPA metagenomics assembly...
AAGGGCTGGCGGTGAATGATGTCGCGGGAACGGGTGCATCGACGCCGCCGCCCGACCAGCTGGTTCTTGCGCCGCGCCCGCTTGATATCACCGACGAAGACATGCCGGTTGCACAGCTTACCGCTCCGGAAACTCTGACCGAACAGGAAGAGCTTGCATTGGCATCGTTGCGACAGGACACCGAAGCAGACGCCGCCGATATCGCCTTGTCCGAGATCATCAATGCAGATGACCCGATCAAGGCGCTGGCAGACCAGATTGCCGCGAACGCCACGCCCCTTACCGAGATTGAGCCTGCGCCAGACACGGGTGTTTTTGATACGACGCCGGAACAAGAGGTTGCGACTGTGGAACCAGCGAAGGAGGTTATTCCAGCCTCTATTCCCGGAGTCGCGCGGTCCTTGCGCCCCGCGCCGCGGCCTGCCGGCCTACAGCTCGCTTCCCTTTCGGCGCCCACTCCTACGCCTTCGACAGGCGTTGCTGAGGTGAACGCCAGCGACATTCCAGCGGGAACGCGCCTTGTGCAGTTCGGGGCCTTTGACAGCCCACAAATTGCGCGCGAGCAATGGGACAAGCTGCAAGCGCGGTTTGGCGATTTCCTGACTGGCAAAAGCCGCGTGATCGAAGAAGCGACCTCTGGCGGGCGCGTGTTCTACAGACTGCGCGCACAAGGCTTTGCAGACCTTAGCGACTCACGGCGGTTCTGTGCTGCGATTGTCGCTGAAGGGGCTGACTGCATTCCGGTTGTGAGCCGGTGAGACCCTTTGGTGCGGCCATCTACGGCTGTGATGGCCCGCACCTGACCCCGGACGAACGGGCGTTTTTCGCAGACGCCAATCCGTTTGGGTTTATTCTGTTTGACCGCAACTTTGAGACAGCAGACCAAACCTGCGCGCTAACCGCTGATTTGCGGGATGCGGTTGGCTGGAATGCGCCGATCTTTATCGATCAGGAAGGCGGCGTGTTCAACGCCTGCGCCCGCCCTTGGCCACGGACTGGCTGCCCCCTATGGATCACGTGACGCTGCTGGGGCAGCACGCGGCGGAAGGCATGGCACTACGCTACCAGATCATAGCGCTTGAATTGCGTGATCTCGGTATCGATGCGAACTGCGCGCCCATGCTCGATATTGCGCGACCGGATACGCACCCCTTCTTGCGCAATCGCTGCTACGGCTCTGACCTCGATACCGTTGTCACAGTTGGGCGCGCTGTTGTGGACGGATGTCTGGGTGGCGGCGTCTTTCCTGTGGTTAAACACATCCCGGGACACGGCCTTGCGCGCATGGACAGCCATCTTGATCTTCCGACAATTGACGCAAGCGAAGAGAGCCTCAACGCTATAGACTTTGCAGCGTTTCGACCCTTTGCGGATGTCGCCATGGGTATGACAGCCCATCTGGTCTACAGCGCGTTGGGTGAGACTGGCCCCGCCACGACATCTGAGACAATGATCAGCCGCATACGGACAGATATCGGCTTCTCTGGTCTTCTGATGACCGATGACATTTCTATGCAAGCCCTGTCCGGCTCGATACCAGAGCGCGGCGAAGCGTCGATCAACGCGGGCTGTGATGTCATCCTGCATTGCAATGGTGACCTTTCCGAACGCATTGCCTTGATGAATCGCATTGGCGCCATGTCTGAGGCCAGCCAGTCGCGCGCCGAGGCTGCGCTCGCCACACGCCCAACGGCCCAAGATGTTGACATCCGCACGCTCAAGGCCAAGCTTGCCGCATTGGAGCATGAAGCAGGCCAAAGGCGGGGTGCATGCGCGACCCTACACTGGCCACAATCGAGACCTCCGTCGCGGATCGTCTGGCGGCTGAGGCGCTAGTTGTTGACGTGGACGGCTTTGAAGGCCCGCTGGATCTGCTCCTGAACTTAAGCCGCACGCAAAAGGTCGACCTGCGTCAGGTTTCAATCCTCCAACTCGCGCAGCAGTACCTGGCCTTTGTCGAAAAGGCCAAAGAACTGCGATTGGAATTGGCAGCTGACTACCTTGTCATGGCGGCGTGGCTGGCGTTTCTGAAGTCGCGGCTTCTGTTACCGCCTGATCCGTCCGAGGAAGGCCCGTCGGGCGAAGACCTTGCCGCACATCTCGCATTTCAGTTGGAACGCCTGCAAGCCATGCGCGACGTTGCTGCAAAGCTGATGGCGCGTGACCAGTTAGGGCGTGACTTCTTTGCGCGTGGCGTCACGCAAGAGGTCGAGCGCGTGCGCAAGATCTCATACTCCGCAACTCTGCTCGACCTGATGCAGGGCTATGCCCGCATCCGCACGAAAGACGAATTCCGCCCCTTTGTGATGGACCGCGACGCGCTCTTCACGATGGAACAAGCGCTCGAACGTATGCGCGGCCTGATCGGTTTTGCGGGCACTTGGACGGATATCAGCGCCTACATGCCAGAAGGCTGGAATGCGGATCCAACGCGCTGGCGGTCGGCCACGGCATCGACCTTTGCCGCCTCGCTAGAGCTTGCGAAAGAAGGCAAGGTTGAGATACGCCAATCCGAAACTTTTGCGCCGATTGAACTGCGCCGGAAGGAGACGCGCAGTGACTGACACCCCAGAGCCGGAAATCGAAGAAAGTCTGTTCGAAGCGCCGCCCATGGCCGAGCAGGAACGCATGGTCGAGGCGATCCTCTTTGCCACTGCCGACCCCGTGACAATAAAAGACCTCAACGACCGCATGCCACACGGGTCTGACGCGGCTGAAGCCCTGGTTTACTTGCGCAAACGGTATGAAGGCCGCGGTATCAATGTCGTCAAGGTTGGGGATGCCTGGGCTGTGCGGACGGCGCCAGATCTTGGGTTCTTGATGCAAAAGGAAACCGTAGAGACGCGTAAGCTGAGCCGTGCCGCGATTGAGACCTTGGCGATCATCGCCTACCACCAGCCCGTCACCAGGGCTGAGATAGAGGAGATACGTGGCGTGTCGGTGAGCCGGGGAACCGTGGATCAACTTCTTGAAATGGAGTGGATTCGCTTTGGCCGTCGCCGCATGACGCCGGGCCGCCCGGTGACTTTCGTGGTCACGCAGGATTTTTTGGATCACTTCGGCTTGGAATCCGCCCGCGATCTGCCCGGTCTCAAAGAACTGCGCGCCGCAGGACTGCTCGAGAATCGACCGCCCCCGGGCTTGTCACCGCAAATGGGTGATGGCGATGTTGATGCCGAGGAAGAGACCGAAGAGGGGCAGTCCGAGCTGTTCGAAGACTGACGCCCTTTATAGGTTACATTGGCGTTTACCTAGACATTTTGACAGTGAAAACTTTCTCAAATTTTCGGAACAATGCCTGAAAATCGTCGCAATTGTTCCCTATCTCAACGCGTGAGGCAGTCTTACATACAGTGATAGGAGGACGACATGAACCTCAACACGATCATCAATATGGTTATGCGCACGGTCATGCGCCGTGTGGTCAATTCTGGCATCAATGCCGGGATGAATGCCGGTCAAAATGCGTTGGCAAAACGGAAAAAGCCGCAGCCGCCGCAACAGCACCCAGATGACGCGCAGCGCTAAGCGCTGGCGAAGTGTTTGGACAGTTTCAAACCCTGTCCCTGGTAATTTGATTTGATCCCCGCGCCATAAAGTTGGCTCGGGGATTGATCCATTTGTTCATAGACCAACCGGCCTACGATCTGTCCGTGTTCCAGCACAAATGGCGCTTCGTGGCAGCGCACCTCTAACACGCCTCGGGATCCGGTGCCGCCTGCTGCATCATGCCCAAATCCTGGGTCAAAGAACCCAGCATAATGCACCCTAAATTCGCCAACCATCGCCAGAAACGGTGCCATTTCAGCAGCATAGTTTGGGGGAATGTGCACCGCCTCACGACTGACAAGGATGTAAAACGCATCTGGATCGAGGATGAGTTGCCCATTGGTCGTCCTCAACTCCTCCCAAAACTCAGACGGTGCGTAATGGCCAAGCTTGTCGAGATCTATGACGCCCGTATGCGGTTTCGCCCGGTACCCAACGAGGTCTCCCTCAGCGGGCTTCAGATCGACCGAAAAGCCCAAACCATCGCTGATCACAGCAGGACCGCCATTCACCAATGTTTCTGCCTCGTGTAGCGCGGTCAGTGCGAGGTCTGACAATACCGACTGACCTTTGCGGAACCGGATTTGGTTCAGCCGCATACCCGGGCGCACCAGCACCGAAAACGACCTAGGACAGATTTCTGCGTAAAGCGGGCCGTGATACCCATCGGCAATCCGGTCAAATTCGGTTCCAGCATCCGTGATCGTGCGCGTCAGCAGATCAAGACGCCCAGTTGAGCTTTTGGCATTCGCCACCGCGCTTGTGCCTTGGGGCAGGGCAAGGTGCTCCATCAGCGGGACAAGGTAGACACACCCTTTCTCAAGCACCGCGCCATCGCCTTCCAGCGACATTCGGTGCATCTCGAAGTCTTTTAGCCGATCTGAAACGGTCTGGCCTCTGCCTGCGAGAAACGAGGCGCGCACACGATAGGCCACGGTCCCCAATCGCAAATCAAGACTTGCCGGTTGCACCTGACCATCCACGAACGGAACATCCGCGGTAATCACACTGTCCGCCATCAGCGTTTCAATTTGCTGGTTGGCCAACACACCCGTCATGACACTTCCCCCGATTTCGCGTTCCGCCTTGCATAGCAAGCAGTTGCGCAGCGTGCGAGGGTGATTTTGATAGCTATGATTGTGTGATTGGTCGGGCTAGCAGGACTCGAACCTGCGACCTTCCGTCCCCCAGACGGACGCGCTACCAGGCTGCGCCATAGCCCGACTGACGCTCGTCATAACGGTTTTGGATGCGTCCGCAAGAGCGAAATCTGCAATGATCAACTCGCAAGAGCGCGTAGTTGTTTGACCAAAGGCGCAATTTGTTCGGCTGACGCGGCTGACAACCGCTTGATGCGCGATACCTGCGTGAGCGTCTCAAAGTGTTTCGGAGGTTCAAGGTTCGTAGCTTCTTGAGCAGCAACCGCGTCCTGCGATGGTTCAGACTCCGGCTCTGCATCTTGGATACGTTCATCCATGCTGCGTTGAAGAAAACCGGGCAGAGAAGGTGCATCGTCTGACGCTTCTTCAGCTTCTGTTACCGCCTCCGGTTCTACAATTGGCGGCTCACCCGTCGGTGTGTCCGCAACAGTTTCGATAGCGTCGACCGGTTCGGTCACCGGCTCCGCCTCTTCTGAAGGCTCCAAGACGTGTGACGCGTCTTGCGCTGTTTCTGCCTGATCTGTTGATTGTTCTGGTGCGTCGGTCGTTGCGTCTTGTTCTACAGGCGCAGCATCGGCTTCGACGTCGGACACTGGCTGTACACCGACGTCTAGATCGGTCGGTTCGGCGGGGTCTGCGGCTTCTACTGGCTTAGAAAATGGGACGACAGTGTCCACAGGTTCTTCTACCGCGACCTCTTCCAGCACTAGGTCGTCAATCTCTTCTTCCTCTCCAACACTTAATGTGCAGAGTGAGGCAACGTGTTTAATTCCCTGTTCTCGAAGTATTTTCTGTGCACCTTTGATGGTCATACCATCTTCATGCAAAAGCTTCTTGATACCGCCTAACAAGCGCATGTCGGCGGGCCGATAGTATCGGCGTCCGCCAGCCCGTTTGACGGGTTTTACCTGCGTAAACTTGCTTTCCCAAAACCGTAGAACATGCGCCGGTGTATCAAGCCACTCGGCCACTTCGCTGATGGTGCGGAAGGCGTCCGCAGATTTGCTCATCGTGGTCTAGCCCTTGTTGCCCGCTGCAACGCGATCCTTCATCAGATGTGATGGCCGAAACGTCAAAACGCGCCGCGGATTGATGGGGACCTCTTCCCCCGTCTTTGGATTACGGCCAACGCGCGCAGCCTTGTCACGGATCGAAAACGTACCGAAAGAAGAGATTTTGACTTGGTCGCCCTGCACCAGCGAATCTGACATGTGGTCCAAAACGCTTTCTACCAAATCGGCGCTTTCGTTTCGCGATAGACCGACTTCTCGGAAGACTGCTTCGCTTAAGTCCATGCGTGTCAGCGTTTTTTGGCCCATTTATCCAACCTCCCAAATCGCTTTCAGCATGAAGGTTGCGATTTTCCGAGTCAATATCAAGGGCTTGGCCGTAGGGATTTAACCGGTTTTTTGCCTACCAACGCAGCACGACCGCGCCCCACGCCAATCCGCCACCGATCGCTTCGGTAACAATGACATCGTTCTTGGTGATTTGGCCACGTTCAACGCCCACCGATAAGGCCAATGGAATGGACGCAGCGGACGTATTACCGTGATTCTGAACGGTGACCACCACTTTGTCCATCGGAAGGCTCAGCTTTTTGGCGGTGCCTTGGATGATGCGAATGTTGGCTTGGTGAGGCACGATCCAGTCGACATCCTCACTGCTGATGCCAGCCTTCGTCATCGCCGTGTTGGCGGTCTGCGCCAGCTTTTCGACTGCATGACGAAACACTTCTTTGCCTTGCATCCGCAGAAAGCCGGTTGTCTGCGTGCTGACGCCGCCGTCGACATATAGAATGTCTTTGTGACCGCCATCAGAATTTAGATCGACCGACAGAATGCCGCGATCCGCTGACGTACCAGCACCAGACTGAGCTTCCAAAATCACCGCACCCGCACCGTCGCCAAACAACACGCAAGTCCCGCGATCTGTCCAATCCATGATCTTGCTGAAAGTCTCCGCGCCGATCACAATAATACGCTTTGCCTGCCCCGACAGGATCATCGCATTGGCTGTGCTCAGAGCATAGACAAAGCCTGCGCATACCGCCTGTACGTCAAACGCAAAACCACGGGTCATGCCAAGTGCATGCTGCACCATCGTGGCTGCGGAGGGGAAAGTAAGGTCTGCGGTTGAGGTCGCAAGAATGATCGCATCAATATCATTGGCATCCAAACCGGCGTGGTTAAGTGCGTTCTGTGCTGCTTTGGTCGCCAGGTCCGAGGTGGTTTCCCCATCGGCTGCAAAATGCCGGCTTTCAATGCCCGAGCGTGTCCGAATCCATTCGTCTGACGTATCAAGCGATGCCTCGAATTCTGCATTCGGAACAACACGTTCGGGAAGATAATGCCCGACACCGACAACAACCGCACGTTGGGTCAATTCGTTGTCTCCTCTTGCTCGCTATCGGGGTCAGAGGTGATGTCCCACGTAATGTCGTTGATCGATTCAAGACGCGCCGCCAGCCGTTCCGAAAACCCGGATTGTGCCAATTGAAAGGCCAGTTTGATGGCGGCAGACACACCGGTAGGATCTGCGGACCCGTGTGATTTGACCACTGTTCCATTCAGCCCCAGGAACACACCGCCGTTGACCCGACGCGGGTCAATTTTTTTGCGCAGACGTCGCAATGATGTGTAGGCCAATACCGACGCCACGCGCGACAGAAACGAATAGGCAAATGCTTCTCGCAGTCTGTCGCCGATCAAAGATGCTGTACCTTCGCCGGTTTTCAGCGCGACATTGCCGGTAAAGCCATCCGTGACAATGACGTCGCAGGCTTCACCGGGAATATCGCCGCCTTCCACAAATCCAACAAATTTGAACTGTGCTTTATCGGCGGCCTTTGAAATCAGGTCGTGCGCATCCCGCAGCTCGGGACGGCCCTTATGTTCCTCGGTGCCGACGTTCAAAAGACCTACCCGAGGATGCGGAAGCTCTAGCCCATTGCGCGCATAAGAAACGCCCATGAGCGCATATTGCAAAAGGTCCTCTGCATCCGCACGGATATCCGCGCCGACGTCCAGCATCACGTTAAATCCCTGCGGATTACGAGATGGCCAAAGGATCGCGATCGCGGGGCGGTTGACGCCAGGCAATTTGCGCAGCCGGATCATTGACAACGCCATCAATGCGCCAGTATTGCCGCAGGATACCGCGACAGTCGCTTCTTTATTGCGGACAGCTTCGATTGTTGCCCACATTGACGTCTCGCGCCCGCTGCGCACGACCTGACTAGGCTTGTCGTCCATCGACACAACACCATCGGCTGCGCGCACTTCGCAGCGGCCAGCCAAGCTTTTCTTCTTCTCGATTAGCTTGGTCAGCTTCTTCTTCGGTCCAAAGACTAGAAACCGAATGGCAGGGTTCGCCTTGGCAGAACGAGACATACCGGAGACAACAGCCTCCGGTCCAAGATCGCCACCCATGGCGTCGATAGATAAAACAATAGGCGCTTGGTCCGCTTTGGATTGATCCTGCAAGGAGGTCATGCGGGACGCCGCGCCTTATTGTGATTTATGCTGCTTCTTCGTCGAGGTCGATTTCATCGGCCTGAGCGATCACTTCGCGGTCTGCGTAGTGGCCACAGGACGGGCAAACGTGGTGTGGGCGACGAAGTTCACCACAGTTGGTGCATTCGTTCGGGTTTGCAGCGACCAGTGCGTCATGTGCGCGGCGGTTGTTGCGGCGCGACTTGGATACTTTGTTCTGTTGGACAGCCATGTCTCAACCTCAATTGTCTAATACGAGTGGCATGTGCGCCATGCCGCGTTTTGGGTGTGTCCGGCCTCTTACGGGGAAACCGGGGCAGGGGGCAACCCCCAGCCTCGAATGAAGGCGCGAACATAGGGGCAAAGATAAAATCCGCAAGCATTTTTTGGGCGGCAGATCAGTCCTTTTTCTCAAGCTGATCGCGCAAGGCAGCAAGGCCAGCAAACGGCTTGGTATCTTCGTCCTTTAATGGCGTCACGCCATCTTCGGCAAACACAGCCTCGCCCAACTCTACTGCGCCAGCACGAGGATATTGCGGAAGCGAGAGCGTCAGCGATTCTACCATCACGTCATGCGCCGATATCACAGTCCCCAAAATTTCTGTGCTGGTGTCTTCTGGCATTTCCGTCTCGGCACCCGGCTCTTCTTCGATCTCCAAAAACGCGGCGGGGAGGAAAACGCGTTCGACGTCTTCATCAATTCGGGTGGTCACAGGTTCAAGCGTCACAACACAGGGCTGAACCACTGTGGCCCCAAGTGTTCCGGTCAACGACCACCCCTGTGCGCCTGTGGGGGAAATTCGACCTGCAAAGCGGAGCTTTTTCAGGCTGCTCAGGCTCAAGACCTTGGCCAACGCGTCGCGCGCTGGGGCATCCGGCTGTATTTCAAACTCCGTGGGGTGGCGCGTTGACAGATCGCTGACGCGAAATTCACCGGGTTTCAGAACCGCTTGTGGCATATCTTGTGTGCACCCTTTGCTTGAACGCAGGCCAAAGGCCGTGTAATCGGGATAAAAGGCGGTGAACGCCAACGCAAGAGAGGCGCCATGCAGGGTTTCGGGCAGAGCATCGGATCGACACTCAGAAAAAGTGTGCTGGTGGTGGCGCTTATTGGCCTTTCGGCCTGCACAGCCCAGTATCGCACGCATGGGTATATGCCGTCAGAAGAAGAGCTACAGCAGATTGTCCCCGGTGTAGATACGCGCGGCACGGTGGAAGACTTGGTGGGTGTGCCTTCGACGTCGGGCACTCTTAACGAATCCGGTTTTTACTATATCGAGAGCGAAATACGCCACTTTGCCTGGCAACGACCCGAAGTGGTCGACCGCGAAGTTGTTGCGATCACATTCGATGCAGCAGGCGTTGTGGAAAACATCGAACGCTTCGGCTTGGAAGACGGCCAGGTTGTGCCGCTGGCGCGCCGCATCACGCGGTCCGGTGACGGTGGGATCAGCTTTATTCGCCAACTCTTTGGCAATATCGGCGGTATCAACGCAGCGGACCTGTTCAACTGATGACCGTTTTGGCGGCGACTCGCGTCGCTGCGGCTGACCTTTCGGTGGCTCTCAAGCTTGGGCCATACGAGGCGCGGATCGGGCGATCATGCGACGTGATGCAAGATGCCTTTGCGCTGCGGCGACGAACGTTTGCACCACAAGCCCTGTCGGATCAGGACGCCTTCGACCATCTTAGCCAGCATGGAATTGTCACAGACGCACGTACCGGGCAAAGCTTATTGGCTTTTCGCGCACGTGTGCTGACTGGCGACATAAACCTGGGTTCGACCTACACAGGTCAGTCCTATGACCTGACGCCACTGCGCGCTTTAAAAGGCCCGTTCCTAGAGCTAGGTCGCGTATGTCAGGACGAAACCTTGCGTGATCCGATGGCGTGGCGCCTCGCATGGGCCGCGTTGGCGGCGCTTGTTGACTGTCACGCTGTCACTTTGTTGATCGGGTGTACGTCGTTCAAAGGCGCAGATCCTGACCGGCACAACGCCGCGTTAGGATATCTCAGGTCGCACCATGTTGGGCCGCGCGCCTTACTGCCGCGTCAGATGTCTCAATCAGCAATCGCATTACCAGAAGCGTATGGAACGCGCGGTGATCTGCCTGAGCTTTTGCAAAGCTATCTTGGCCTTGGGGGATGGGTGAGTGACCACGCTGTTGTCGACCCAACGCTCGATACGGTCCATGTCTTCACAGGACTGCGCATCGCGGACATTCCGGTCGCTCGCAAACGCCGGTTGCGCGAACTAGCAGGGCGTGCGTCGCTGTCGACTTGACCTTGGTGGCGCTGCACCGTAGCGCACTCGCATGGGCAGTATTCCGCATATTCAACTCAACGACATTTCGCTGACCTTTGGCGGTGACCCTGTGTTCCACGACCTGGGTCTGGTGGTACAACCAGGCGACCGCGTCGCGCTTGTGGGGCGGAACGGGTCTGGCAAATCGACACTTATGAAAGTGATGGGCGGTTTGGTCGAGCCAGACACCGGCGACCGCGTGATACCTCAAGGTGTCAGCGTCGGATATATGGAGCAAGACCCCGATCTGCGCGGTTTTGAAACCCTTGGCGCCTTTGCCGTGGACGGTTTGGAACCGTCTGAAATGTACAAGGTGGAACGCGCTGGGGAAGGCCTGAAATTCGACCCGGACCGCCGCGTTGACACCGCTTCTGGTGGTGAACGCAGACGGGCTGCATTGGCGCGGCTTATGGCACAAGACCCGGATGTCATGCTGTTGGACGAGCCGACGAACCACTTGGACATTGAAGCGATTGGCTGGCTCGAAAACGAACTGAAACGCACCCGCAAAAGCTTTGTGTTGATCAGCCACGACCGGCGCTTCCTGACCGAGCTGACGCAAGCCACGCTGTGGATCGACCGCGGTCAGGTGCGGCGACAGGACAAAGGCTTTGCCGCATTCGAGGCGTGGCGTGACAAGGCGTGGGACGAAGAAGACCTGCAGCGCCACAAGATGGACCGCAAGATCAAGGCCGAAGCGCGATGGGCCGTTGAAGGCATCAGCGCTCGTCGTAAGCGCAACATGGGTCGCGTCCGAGCCTTGCAAGAGCTGCGTCAAGAGCGGGCCTCGATGATCAAGCGGCTAGACACTGCCGCCATGGATCTTGCCTCTGGCCGCAAGTCCGGACGCAAAGGCTGTGCAGCCAAAGGCTTGTCAAAGACCTTTGGCGACACGCCCATCATTCGGGACTTTTCACTGACCGTACAACGCGGGGATCGTGTCGCGTTTGTGGGTCCTAACGGGGTCGGTAAAACCACCCTGATCCGCATTCTGATGGGTGAGATCACGCCAGACACCGGGGCAATCAAACACGGCACCAATTTGGTGCCAGCGGTGTTCGACCAGACCCGCGCGCAGCTGGATGGCGATCTGAGCCTTTGGGAAAACCTGACGACGGACCCCGGAATGCGGGTGTCTGGTAAATCGGATCAGATCATGGTCCGCGGCGCGCCGAAACATGTGGTCGGATACCTTAAGGAGTTTCTGTTTGACGAAGCTCAAGCCCGTGCGCCAGTGCGGTCCTTGTCTGGGGGCGAAAAAGCACGACTTCTGCTGGCCCGGATCATGGCGCGCGAGTCGAACCTTTTGGTGCTCGACGAACCGACCAATGATCTGGATGTCGAAACACTAGACCTCTTACAGGACCTGCTTGGCGACTACGATGGGACGGTCTTGCTCATCAGTCACGACCGCGATTTTCTGGACCGCGTGGCGACCACAACCATCGCGATGGAGGGCAGGGGCCGCGCCACTGTGTATGCGGGAGGCTGGAGCGACTATCAATCCCAGCGCAGCACCGATCCGACCGAAGTGTCCACATCGAAGCCCGCGCTCAAACAGGTTTCGAAACCTGTTGCCGCCACTAAACCCAAATCCGGTCTTAGCTTCACCGAAAAGCACCGGCTCGACGCATTGCCAGCTGAAATTGACCGGCTCACGGCAGAGATCGCCAAGCTGGAAGAGCTGATGGCGGATCCTGAACTCTTCACCCGGGAGCCGGTGAAGTTTCAAAAGGCTTCTGAGGCCTTGGTGGCCCGTCAGACTGCTCTGTCAGACGCTGAAGACCTGTGGCTGAACCTATCGGAAAAGGCAGAGGCCGGGTAAACATCCTTCGAAGGGCGTTATCAAACGCTTCGAAGCGTTTGCCTTGCACAAACCCAGCCTATGTCGCTCCAAATGACTGCTCCACTTTTCATCGGCTCGCGCATTTATCGCGGTTCCAGCTATGGTGTGCATCACCCGCTTTCGATCCCGCGCGTGCCAACTGTCATAGACCTCAGCCGCGCGCTGGGGTGGTTGCCTTCCGAGCAGTATCGCACGAGTCCCTGCGCCAAACCCAAGGCTTTGACAGGATTTCACACCGAAGACTACATCGCCGCGCTGCAAGCTGCCGAAGCCACGCAACAGCCGAACCAGGCATATGATCTTGGGTCTTTGTCCAACCCTGTATTTGCCGAGGTGTACCGCCGCCCGGCCACAGCCGCCGGGGGCGGGCTATTAGCCGCCGACCTCGTTCGTAACGGCGGCACGGTGTATAACCCGGGCGGGGGAACCCATCACGGTCTGCCAAATCGGGCAAACGGGTTTTGCTACATCAACGAACCTGTTCTGACCATTCAAAGCCTGCTGTCCAAAGGCCTGAGCCGTGTGTCGTATGTGGATATAGATGCGCACCATTGCGACGGCGTGGCGCATGCGTTTCATGGCAGCGCGCAGGTGCAGATGATCTCGGTGCACGAAGATCGCCGCTGGCCGTTCACCGGTGCGCTCGACGACACCAGCGGCGGCGCGGCGATCAACATTCCCGTTCCGAAAGGGTTCAACGATACAGAGTTTGACCTCATTCTGAACGAGGTCATCCTGCCATCTGTCGCGGCCTTCAAGCCAGATGCGATTTATCTGCAATGTGGCGCTGATGCATTGACCGAAGACCCTCTGTCGCGTCTGAGTTTGTCCAACCGAAGTCACATCCGTGCAGTGCAAGACCTCAGAGGCCTTACCAACAGGTTCATCGTTTCAGGTGGCGGCGGGTACAATCCATGGAGCGTTGGGCGCGCGTGGGCCTGCGTTTGGGCAACGTTAGCCGGTCACGACATCCCAGACGAGTTGCCGCACGCGGCCGCATTGATCCTTCAAGAGCTCAGTTGGAATCGGAAAGCACAACCGACCGAAACGATCCAGCGCACGTTACTCGATGCTCCACGTCCCGGACCAATCTCGGATCAGGTGCGCCAGGCCGTCGCGCATCACATGGCGCTGTTACACGGGCAAATGATCTAAGGGGACGCTCAGTTTCAGCGTCGTGCTGTCACTTTCAATCTGTAAGGGTAGCCCTGCATCATGGGTAAGGGCGGCAAGAAGCCCAAACTGAACCTGTGCCGGTTTCATCTCGAAATCGTCATCCTTTGCGTGGGCATTCAGACAATTCCAAAGCCTGTCATGCATGACAATACTCGGTCCGTTCGCTGTGATTGTAATCGTATGGTTATCCCCAGCAACAACAGTTGAACCACCTTGGGTAAGTGCTGTTTCAGCGCACAGGATAGACAGATAAACCAATTGGACGTTATTGCGCGGCAGGTCTTGATCAACTGCCCATTCCGGCGAAATTCGCGTGCCAAGATAGTGCTGCAGCAGTGTCGTGCGTGCCTCATAACCAGGAACCGGACGCTGATCACCTGCGCTCCCAAAGGCAATGCGAAAGAACCGTATGCGCGCGGTTGCGTTGTCACAGCTTTGCTGGATCAGCGACATTTCGGGCCCGTTTGGATCGGGCGCTGTCATTGCTACCAATTCGAGGCCATTGGATATTGCCCCGATCGGGTTTATCAGGTCATGGCAGATGCGTGATCCGATCAATGCCGCGAGTGACGTCTGATCCTGGTGCATTACATTCCTCGGTAATCTGATAGGAGCCGCCACATGTCCGACCTGAACGGAGTGCTTGAACCGGGATCACTCGTGCGCCACCCGGAACAGCCGGAATGGGGGATCGGCCAGGTGCAATCCAACATCGGAGGTCGCATTACAGTGAATTTCCGAGAAGTTGGAAAAGTGGTGATTGACGGGTCACGAATTGTCTTACTTCCTGTCTTCGATGCGTAGTGTTTCAACCAAAAGTTGATAAAGGTTTAACGCGCGTAAACCAAGATCCGGTTCAGCGTCACCTAGACGCCGTTGCGCGTCATCCGCCCTCCACTTAGACTGGCACTAGTGATGCTGAGGGACATCCATGCTGGCGGACATATCACCACTTCATGTGTCGGTTGCACAAACGGCAGAGGATATCCGGGCGGTTCAGCGCCTGCGCTACAACGTTTTTGTGGAAGAACTGGGTGGCGACGGACCACTGGTGGATCACACACACCGACTTGAGGTAGATGAGTTTGATCCGTTTGCCGATCACCTAATCCTGCGCGATGACCGGCAACTGGAGGGCCCAACACGCGGGATCGTTGGCGTCTATCGCGTGATGACAGACCACCATGCCAAAGCGGCCGGCGGGTTCTATTCAGAAAAGGAATTCGATCTGTCGCGGTTGACGAACAGCAACGCCTCGCTGCTTGAACTTGGCCGATCCTGCCTGCACCCTGACGCGCGGTCTGGACCCGGGCTTCGGACACTTTGGCAAGGGCTCGCGGCCTATGTTGCGACGCATAAGATCGACATACTCTTCGGCGTCGCAAGCTTTCATGGCACTGATCCGAAGAGGCTGTGCAATACGCTGTCACACCTGCATCATGCGTTTCTCGCACCGCCCGAGTTGCGGGTGACATCCAAAACACCCGACGCGTTTGAGCTGCTTCCGGCCCAAGACGTAGACCGCAAATCGGCCATGCGGGACACACCTACACTCATCAAATCCTATCTCAAATTGGGTGGTTTCATCGGGCAAGGAGTTTTTGTGGACCACGCCTTTAACACGATCGATATATGCTTGCTGCTGGACACGGCACAGTTGTCGTCTGCTGGCACCTCACCGCACATGCGGCGCGAGCCATGACACCCACCTGGCACAGCGAAACTCCGGCAGCCGAAGTTCCGATCTCGCTCTTTGGATGGGCGCGTGTTCTGATCCGCGGCGCAGCACTCGCTTTGGTGGTGTTTGGCGGGCTTTTGCTGATGCTTCTGGTGCGGCTAATCGAACGCCCGCTCTTTGGCACCAATCGCCCGGTAACACCTTACATCACCCAAGGCGTGTGTCGATCAGCGCTTGTCATCATGGGCATTACACTGCTGGTGCGCGGCCCAAGAATGAAGGTGCGCGGGGCAGTTGTCGCCAATCACAGCTCGTGGCTCGACATTTTTGCGCTGAACGCGCGAAAGAATGTCTATTTCGTATCCAAGTCCGAGGTCGCCGAATGGCCTGGGATCGGTTGGCTTGCGCGGGCCACCGGAACACTGTTCATCCGTCGTGATCCGCGTGACACCAAAAATCAGGTCGCTGTATTTGAAGACCGGCTGAACCATGGACACAGGTTGTTATTTTTCCCCGAAGGCACCTCGACCGACTCGCTACGCGTTTTGCCGTTCAAGCCCACGCTTTTTGCCGCGTTCTTTTCCAAAACCTTGATCCACAGTATGCATATTCAGCCCGTGACCGTCATTTACCATGCACCAGAAAACCGGGATTCGCGGTTTTATGGCTGGTGGGGTGACATGGGGTTTGGCAGTCACCTCATTAAGGTGTTGGCCCAACGCGGGCAGGGTAAAGTGGAATTGGTGTATCATGCACCGGTCCGGGTGGACGGTTTTGCCAATCGCAAGTCCTTGGCAAGTCATCTTGAAACGCAGGTTCGTTCTGCACATACACGATTGGTGGTGTAGCCGCAGCCAGGTGCGCAGCTTTGGGGTTGCTCTGACGACGCATCAGCCCCATCACACCGAAGGTCACAAACCCGATCTGTATCAAAAATGCGCCCAAGTTGAATGCGCCAACCAAGCTGATCAGCACCAGAATGGCAGCGACGATCTTGCTCGCAGAATAAAGCGGTCCGTTGCCGCACGTGCGTCCATATTGGACCAACGCAAACCCACCGACATACAGGATCGATCCCACCACACCGCACGCATCAAGAAGCGTAGGGTAGGCCCGCATGGAGCTTAAAATCATGTCGATATAGCTGGGCATAAAGAGTCTTTTGGTGAAATACGCCCGACCAACTGGTCAGACCAGAGGTCGGGCGAAGGTGCTAAAATGATCGTGCTAACCGCGGATGAGGACCGCTACCAACACAGGTTTAAAAAAGGTGGTCATCAAAGCTCTCGTTACCCAATACAAAACGCTACATCGGATTCAGGACACTCAGGTGGCCCAACAGGGAGAAACAAAATGTCGGCTCCCTAAGCTTTTGAGAATGATCCTTTCTCATCCATCCTAAACATTACCCGACGTAAACGCAGGTCAGGAATACCAGACCATTTGGTTTGCGTGGCGTGAATAAAGAGTGAAATTGCTGTCGTTGCAGGGCCTTAGGGTGTCTTCGTACCGTTATGGCGCAACCATTAAGCGAATTTCATGAAGGAAATGCAAAACGCCGCAAGAGATTTCCTGCGGCGTTCAATGCTTTACTCGTTGGGATGAGACTCAGTTTGCGTCCACACCATCTGTCGTGTCAGAGGTGTCGTCATCCCCCTGGTCAGCGATCCAGGCGACCGACACCACTTCTTCGTCGGCTCCGGTATTGAATACCTTCACGCCACCTGCACTGCGCGATCGGAATGAGATGCCATCGACAGGCACACGGATTGACTGACCCTTCGATGTCGCCAGCATAATCTGATCGTCCATCTCAACCGGGAAACACGCGACCAACGCGCCGCCACGCATGGCCTTGTCGATAGCCTGCACCCCTTGTCCGCCGCGGCCCCGCACGGGGTAGTCATGTGATGATGACAGCTTGCCCGCACCTTTGGCGGTGATTGTCAGGATCAGATTTTCCGCCGCCGACATCTCCGCGTACCGTTCTTGTGTGATGTTGCCCGGCGCAACCTCGTCATCGTCTTCCATTTCGGCGTCATCGGCCAAACCGGCCACCGCGCGACGCATCTTGAGGTAAGCCGCGCGTTCGGCTGGATCGGCAACAAAGTGTCGGATCACTGCCATGCTGACCACACGGTCCCCATTGTTCAGGCGAATGCCCCGCACACCTGTCGAATCGCGGCCTTTGAAGATGCGCACATCCGTGGTCCTGAACCGGATCGCACGACCCGCATCGGTCACCAGCATCACGTCATCGTCTTCCGACGCAATGCGTGCATTCACCAGTTCAACAGACTCTGGCAGTTTCATCGCGATTTTGCCGTTGGATTTTACATTCGTAAAATCCGACAGAGCATTGCGCCGCACGTCGCCCGCACTGGTGGCAAACACCACCTGAAGGTCGGCCCATTCCTTTTCATCCCGATCCACCGGCATAATTGCCGCAATCGACACACCTGTCGGGATCGGCAAGATGTTTACAATTGCCTTGCCCTTTGCCGTGCGGCCGCCCTGAGGCAGGCGCCATGTCTTTAGCTTGTAGGCCATCCCATCGGTGGTGAAGAACAGCAACTGTGTGTGCGTGTTGGCAACAAACAACGTCGTCACAACATCATCGTCTTTTGTCGCCATTCCGGACAGCCCTTTGCCGCCGCGCTTTTGGGCTCGGAAATCGGCGAGGGGCGTGCGCTTGATGTAGCCGGATTGCGTCACCGTCACGACCATGTCTTCACGCTCGATCAGGTCTTCATCTTCCATGTCGCCGGACCAGTCGACAATTTCTGTCCGCCGCGGCACTGCAAACAATTCGCGGACTTCCCGCAACTCGTCTGAGATGATGCCCATGATCCGGTCGCGCGATCCAAGAATCTCAAGGTATTCGCGGATCTTACCGGCGAGTTCTTCCAACTCGTCCGTTACCTCTTTGACACCAATTTGCGTGAGGCGCTGAAGTCGCAGATCAAGGATCGCCCGCGCCTGCGTTTCTGACAGATTGTATGTCCCGTCGTCATTGGCCGTGTGGGTCGGGTCATCGATCAATTCGATGTAGGGCAAGATATCCGCCGCAGGCCAACGCCGTGACATCAGTCGTTCGCGGGCCTCAGCAGCATCTGCAGAGGACCGGATGGTTTGCACCACCTCGTCGATATTTGTGACCGCAACCGCGAGGCCACACAGAATGTGGCTGCGTTCGCGGGCTTTGCGCAAAAGGTAAGCCGTCCGTCGCGCGACAACATCTTCACGAAAATCGATGAAGGACGTCAGAAACTTGCGCAGCGTCAGTTGCTCAGGCCGCCCACCGTTCAACGCCAGCATGTTGCAGCCAAAGGATGTCTGCATCGGCGTGAAACGGAACAGCTGGTTCAACACCACCTCTGCTGTCGCATCCCGCTTTAGCTCGATGACAACCCGCACGCCGTTGCGATCAGATTCGTCCTGCACATGTGCGATGCCTTCGATCCGCTTTTCGCGTGCAGCTTCGGCAATGCGTTCGATCATCGTGGCTTTGTTCACCTGGTAGGGGATTTCATCGATGATGATGGCCCAACGATCTTTGCGAAGCTCTTCAACCCGTGTCTTAGACCGAATGATGACCGATCCACGTCCCTCAAGATACGCTTTACGCGCACCAGACCTGCCCAACATGATCCCACCTGTGGGGAAGTCCGGGCCAGGCACGTAATCGATCAACTGCTCGGATGACAGATCAGGTTCTTCGATGAGCGCCAGCGTGGCATCCACCACTTCACCCAGATTGTGTGGCGGAATGTTCGTCGCCATACCGACAGCAATCCCGCCAGCACCATTGACCAGCATGTTTGGGAACCGGGCAGGAAGGACAGTCGGTTCCTGATCCTTACCGTCGTAATTGTCTTGAAAATCGACCGTTTCCTTGTCGATATCCGATAGAAGGTACGCTGCGGGTTTGTCCATGCGCACTTCGGTGTACCGCATCGCCGCCGGATTATCGCCGTCCATCGACCCGAAATTGCCTTGCCCGTCCAAGAGCGGCAGCGACATCGAAAAATCCTGCGCCATGCGCACCAGCGCGTCATAGATCGCACCGTCGCCATGGGGGTGGTATTTGCCCATGACGTCACCAACTGGCCGTGCGGATTTGCGATACGCCTTGTCGTGGCTGTTGCCACTTTCGTGCATCGCATAAAGGATACGCCGGTGCACCGGTTTCAAACCGTCGCGCAAGTCAGGGATTGCCCGGCTGACGATCACGCTCATCGCGTAATCGAGGTACGACGACTTCATCTCATCGGTGATCGACACCTGTGGCCCGTCATACTTGGGGCGTTCGGGCGGCATATCTTCAGTGTTTTCAGGGGTATCTGGCGTGTCGCTCACGTAAGGGCCTGCTTGCTGCGCATCTATATTTTGTTAGCCATGTTTATATCAGAGACAGGATGTAGCCTGCAATCCAAATGACCATTCCTTGGGCAGCTTTGACTTGGCACTCACCCCATGCATTGGGTAACACATTGTTTTTGTTGAAAAGTAAGAATTTCATGGCAAGCTTGAGCACATAAGAAAAATGAATGAGGTTTTACATGGCAGAACTCAGCGAAACGGAACTCGTGCTGAAAGGCTACGGCCTGACCACGGCGCAGCTTTATTATCGGATGCCGGATTTCCAAAACGTGTTGAATACCTTCGTCTGGCAGCACTACGACCTGGCGCCCGACCATCCGAAACTCTTTGAATTTATCGAGTTCTGGCAGGACAGCATCGATGGCCCGCTGCATTCGGTGCAGTACACCCACCGCAAGCAGCTCGCTTCAGGCGAATGGCAGCAATTGGTGGGTGAATTTACGCTGCATTGAAACGGTCTTTCGAAAGGCTTTCATGGCGCGGTGCCCAAAACACGGCACACGGGCTTTCGAAAGCCCGTATACAAATCTCTTGGACGATATTTAGACCCCGTAAATCTCGCCGAACTTGGCGTCTAGGTACGCCAAAAGCGGCGCTTCGGATGGCGCAAATCCGCCGGCGCGTTCTACAACGTCGCGAGGCTCGTACAGCCCGCCATGGCGTTGCAGATTGTCCCGCAACCATCCAGTGGCGGCTGACGTATCACCGGCGGCCAGTTGCGCATCGAGATCGGGCACAGCTTTGCGCAACGCTTCGTGCAAACATCCGGCATAGACATTGCCCAGCGTGTAGGTCGCGAAATAGCCAAATAGCCCCACTGACCAATGCACATCCTGCAAAACGCCATTGGATGGCGTGTCGACCGGATACCCGAAATCGGCCTCAAACCGCGTGTTCCAAGCCTCTTCGAGGTCCACCACCTCCAGAGTTCCATCAATCAGTTTTCGTTCCAGATCGAACCGCAACAGCACATGCAAATTGTACTGCACCTCATCCGCCTCGGTGCGAATGTAGCCTTTGTTGACCCGATTCACCGTTCTGTAAAACGCCGTAGGATCGTCGATACCGAAGTCGCCGAAAGCTTCCACCATCTGCCCGTGCAACCAGCCCGTAAAGGCCTTTGAGCGGCCCAACTGGTTCTCATAGATGCGGCTTTGACTTTCATGCACGCCCATCGACACACCGCTGCCCAAAGGCGTGAGCAAATACGCCTGATCGATGTTTTGCTCATAGGTCGCGTGGCCGACCTCGTGGATTGTTGAATAGATGCAGTTGAACGGGTCGGTCACACTTGTTCGCGTGGTGATGCGCACGTCGTTGCCCGAGCCCGAGCTGAACGGATGCACCGCCTTGTCGACACGCCCCCGGCTCATGTCGTAGCCAAAAACTTTTGCGATCTGGCGTGACAGTTTCATTTGCGCGGTTTCGTCGAAGGTACCCGCCAATTCCGCCGGAGCCGGAGCACCCAGAACCTTGTCTCGCAACGCAACCAAACGCGGGCGCAACGCGCCGAACATGGCATCGAGCTCAGCGGCAGACGCACCGGGTTCATAATCCTGAAGCAGCGCATCATATGCGTCACCGCCATTTGCCAGTGCCGCGCCTTCCTGTCGGCGCAAGTCCAGAACGCGCTCCAACGTTGGAGCAAAAGCAGCGAAATCATCATTTGCGCGCGCCTCGGCCCAGACGCCTTGCGCCATCGATATGGTCCGCGCGAGCTCTGCCGCCAAATCCGCTGGCACTTTGGACGCACGGTCAAAGCTTCGTTGGATGTGGCGCAGATTGGCTTTGGCCTCCAGCTCTGTCGGGTTTGCCTCGGCCAGCCAATCACCGACGCGCGGGTCCATGCGCCGCGCATGCAACACGCCTTCCAAAGCCCCCATTTCTTCTCCACGCTGCGCCGCCGCGCCGCGTGGCATGGTGGTTTCCTGGTCCCAGCCCAAGCGGCCTGCGATCTGGCCAAGTGCCTGCGTTTCGCGGGTAAAGGCCATCAACTCTTCATAGGCTGTGCTCATACTGCTGCTCCTCGAATAGATTGTTCTTTTGGGTACCCGGCCCCGAACCGCGCTCGCAGGATCAAAACCCAAAGCACGACTGCGCCGAACTGGTGCACAATCGCGATCTGCCAGGGCGCCATGTAAAGCACCGTCACGATCCCGATCACCATCTGTAACAGCAACATCGCAAAGACAGCGTTGAACCGAAACCGAGTGTCGGTGTTGGGCGAGCGACGCGCACGAAGCCAGACGACAACGCCAAAGACAAGCAGCAAATACCCAGCTATTCGGTGCATGAACTGCACCAAACCGGCATTCTCAAAGAAGTTGCGCCAAATCGGCTCAAGGTCGAACGGAAACGGCGGGAGAAACGCGCCGGCCATCAGCGGCCAATCGTTATAGGTGCGACCTGCATCGATCCCTGCAACCAAGGCACCCAGAAGGATTTGAAGAAAGGTGAAGTGGAGCAAACCTGTGCTGAGCCCGAACAGTTTCCCTTCTCGCAGCCGACGCGCCTGCATAAGATCGCGGTCCTCGCGACCCAGTTCAAATACGTACCATGCGATGAAGCCCAGAATGACAAAGGCCAAACCAAGATGAGTGGCAAGTCGGTAGGATGCCACATCGAGCATAGTCCCTGTTAGGCCCGAAGCCACCATCCACCAGCCGATAGCACCCTGCAAACCGCCCAGCGCGCCGATAAACAGCAATCGGTTGGTCCAGCCAGTTGGGATTTTGCGGAACGCCAGAAAACCAAGAAACCCAACCGCCCAGATAAGCCCGATGACACGCCCAAGCTGGCGATGTCCCCATTCCCACCAGTAGATGAACTGGAACTCAGCCATCGTCATGCCCTGGTTCTGCAACTGGTATTCGGGGATCGCGCGGTAGAGGTCGAATTCGCTTTGCCAATCTTCCGCTGTCAATGGCGGGATCGCGCCCGATATTGGCGCCCAAACCGTGATCGACAAACCGCTGTCTGTGAGTCGGGTCAATCCACCCACCGCGATCATCACAACCACAAGGGCGAAAAGGATCATCAGCCAGACACGGATCGCGCCCCGCGCGCCGCGTTTGCCTGCGTCGATCATACCGCCCTTGGGGGCGGCCTTGGGCTGCGCCTCCGCGCCGACTTCCTCAAAAATACTGCGTTGTCCGCTCATGGACCGGGCTCCTTGCTGGGCCTTGCGTGTTGCGCCAGACACTAGGGTTGGGGCAGGGGGGCTTCAAGACGCGGGCCTACCCCTTGTCTTTCCAACGCACCATTTGCCGCAGCACACCGTGCAGCATCTGCACATCCGCGCGGGTGAGCGGCATCCTGCTCCACATATTGCGCAGGTTGCGTTTCATGCCATCCGCTTTGGGGGGCGGGAAAAAGAACCCCGCGTCGTCCAGCCGGTCCTCATAGTGCTCGGCTAGCTTGTCTACTTCAACGACGCTCGCCCAATCGGTTCCGCCCATCTCGGTGGTTTCAGCAACCGTCTCTACAGTCTGCCGCCGCCATTCATATCCAGTCAGCAACACACATTGTGCAAGGTTGAGGGACGGAAAGTCCGGGTTCACGGGGACCGAGATAATGGCGTTGGCCACGGCAATATCGTCATTCTCAAGCCCGGCGCGTTCCGGGCCAAAAAGAACTGCCACCTTTTCCCCCGCCGCGATCTTGTCGCGCGCGATCTCCATGGCGCGTTCTGGTGTGACAACAGGTTTGGTCATGCCGCGTTGACGGGCGGTGGTGGCAAACACGTAAGAGCAATCCGCAACCGCGTCGACCGTCCGGTCGACCAGGATGGCATCGTCCAAAAGCCGCCCAGCGCCCGAAGCCATGGCGACGGCCTTTTGGTTTGGCCACCCGTCGCGCGGAGCCACAAGCCGCATTCGGTCCAACCCGAAATTAAGCATCGCCCGCGCTGCAGCACCAATGTTTTCCCCCATCTGCGGGCGCACCAGAACAAAGGCGGGTTGAGGGGCATCGCTGGGCATGGGCACTCCGAATTCGTACGTCGCGCCTGACTATTGTGCGACCGGGCAAAGGGCAACCCAGGCGAGCCATCGTTCAAGCCCTTGGCTCGCGGCGGAAAATCGACGTATAGAGACACAAATCCAAGAACGAGACGCCCCATGTCCACGCCCGAGCAGCCACAGATCTACCTGATCACCCCACCCGAGATCGAGTTGAGCCAGTTTCCCGACGATTTGTCCCGCGTGCTGGACAGCACCGAGATCGCCTGCATACGGCTGTCACTGGCCACGCGGGACGAGGACCTGATCCTGCGCGCGGCTGATGTCGTTCGAGACATCGCACACCGCTCTGACGTGGCGCTTGTGATCGACACCCATGTCGTGCTGGCCCAGCGCCTTGGCCTCGACGGTGTGCATCTCACAGACGGCGCACGGTCGGTGCGCATGGCGCGCAAAGAATTGGGCGCAGACGCCATCGTCGGCGCTTATTGTGGCCAGTCGCGACACGACGGCATGTCCGCCGGAGAGGCTGGTGCGGACTACATCAGTTTTGGGCCTGTCGGGCAGTCCGCTTTGGGCGATGGATCGCAAGCAGAGGCAGAGCTTTTTGAGTGGTGGTCACAGATGATAGAATTGCCGGTTGTTGCGGAAGGCGGGCTAGATACCACATCCATAACCGCCCTAAGCCCTGTCACCGATTTCTTTGGCATTGGTGAAGAGATTTGGCGGGGGGAAAACCCTGCAGAAGCGTTGAAATCCCTGATCGACGCCATGGCGGTATAGGTCGTACAGGAAGCTGTCTGCCTCCTCGGCGCATACGCGCCTCACCCCCGAGGATACTTTTGAATCAGAGAAGTAATGCCTTGT
>ERZ1740070.592-NODE-592-length-24384-cov-7.735583_pt1 | contig 24384 bp, 20 predicted proteins | sample MGYA00581734_ERZ1740070 | MGnify/ENA primary metagenome ERZ1740070 (study PRJEB43018, sample SAMN04849744) | marine metagenome | isolation source: floating plastic debris | place: Pacific Ocean | collected 2008-09-01 | study: EMG produced TPA metagenomics assembly...
CCTCTCGCGCTTTGTCGCCCGGGGTGAATGACCCTGGCACCGCGATTGACGTTGTCCATCGGATCGAGCGTATTCTGTGGGACCTTGGGCGCGCGATGAGCTCAAGAGATCATGAAAATGAAACCCGCTTTGATCGTGTGATCATTGGCAGTGTAAGCCCGAGTGACCTATTGCAAGACGGGTTTTCAGCAATGATGCAAGATGGGGGCAATCGCTTTGACGTCATGGCGCAGGTTTTGAAAGCCACCAATCGGCTGAGCAAGAGCGACTGGACCGACTTGGCCGAGGCCGCGCAAAAGGCGCGCGACACAGCGCTTGGCATTATTGATCGTCGGATTGACGACCCTGACGCGGTCGAAGCGCTTCGCACCAAGGCAAAGCAAACGGCTTAAGCCTTCGCCAGTTTCCGCGCAGGGATGTTTTGCATGAGTGGCAGGAGGTCAGCCATTTCAGGCCCGCGCTCTTGACCCGTGATCGCCTTGCGCAACGGCATGAACAGACCCTTGCCTTTGCGCCCGGTCGCTTCTTTCACCGCAGTGGTCCAAGTGCTCCACGCATCAGCGGCCAAAGGTCCATCAGGCAAAAGCGCCATAGCCTCTGCAATGAAGTCAGCGTCTTCGTCGGCGACCAATGGCTCTGCCCCGTTCGAACACAGCGCCCACCAAGCGGCGATGTCCTTGCGGGTTGTGATGTTTGCACGCGCGACGTTCCAAAACGCTTCGGCTTGGGTGTCCGGCACTCCCAGAGTGGCAAGCTCGTCTTTCATGACGCTGTAATCCAAGCTGTGAAGCTTGCGCGCCGTCAACGGGAACAGGTCATCGACGTCGAACTTAGTCGGTGCAGATCCGAACTGGCTCAGCTCAAACCCGTCTGCGATCTCATCCAGCGACATCCGCAATTCCACGGGCTGGCTTGATCCAAGCCGGGCCATCAGGCTCAGAAGCGCTTCAGGTTCGACCCCCTGCTCGCGCAAGTCACGTAAGGCAAGAGTGCCAAGACGTTTGGACAGCGACTCGCCCTGCGGACCGGTGAGCAGCGAGTGGTGCGCAAAGCTGGGAACGGTACCGCCCGACGCTTCAATGATCTGGATTTGCGTCGCAGTATTGGTCACGTGATCAGAGCCGCGCACGACGTGGGTGACGCCCATGTCCGTGTCGTCGACCACGGAGGCAATCGTGTAGAGCACTTGGCCATCGGCACGGATGAGAACCGGGTCAGACACCGAAGCTGAATCAATCGAAATGCCGCCAAGGATGCCATCGGTCCATTCGATGCGTTCTTGATCAAGTTTGAACCGCCAGACGCCGTTTCCGCGTTCTGCCCGCAGAGCATCCTTTTCAGCGTCCGACAAAGCCAGAGCAGCGCGGTCATAGACCGGCGGTTTGCCCATATTCAGCTGCTTCTTACGCTTGAGGTCCAACTCGACCGGCGTTTCGAACGCTTCGTAAAACCGCCCCATGTCGCGCAATTGATCTGCGGCCGCAGCGTAGCGATCCAACCGTTCTGACTGACGCTCAATCTTGTCCCATGTCAGGCCGAGCCATTCCAAATCCTGCTTGATCGCGTCGACATACTCTTCCTTGGACCGTTCAGGATCGGTGTCGTCGATGCGCAAGATAAACGTCCCGCCGGATTTGCGGGCGATCAGGTGGTTGAAAAGCGCGGTGCGCAGATTGCCAACGTGGATGTAACCGGTGGGCGACGGCGCAAAACGGGTCGTGGTCATGAGGGAGTCTCCTGTTGCCGCGCCCTTTCCCACAAGAGGCTGGCTTTGTCCAGAATTGTGCGAGGGCGGGCTAAGAGACGCGTTGAAACTGCGGTGTCACGATGTGGTGAAGCGCTAGCCAAAATGTCGCAGGCACCTATCTATATTGGGACACGAGGGGAGACACACCATGTCAGAATTCAATTTCACACGGCGCACTGCACTGACCGGTCTTGCCGCCGCACCTTTGGCCGGTTTGGCAAGCACGCCTATCTTGGCGCAATCCACAGAACAAGGCCCACAAGTGCCACGCGTCAATCGCTTTGGCGTTGGCAATTTCGAAGTGACAACCCTTCTTGTCGGCAGCCGCTCTGTTGACGACCCTCAGGGCATCTTTGGCATGAACGTCAGCCCGGAAGAGTTCGCAGCAGCCTCTGAGGCCGCATTGATCCCAGCTGACAAAGTGCAGTTCTTCTTTCACCCAACCCTGGTCAACACGGGTTCAGAACTGATCCTGTTTGATACTGGTTTAAACGGCGCCGCCACGGCACAAGCTGTTGAGATGGCCGGTTATTCGGCGGATGCTGTGACGCATGTTGTTCTAACGCATATGCACGGCGATCACATTGGCGGCCTTATGACCGACGGCGCCGAGACTTTTGCAAACGCAGCCTACATCACGGGTCAGGCGGAATTTGACCATTGGTCCGGAACCGACAACGAAGGCTTTGCCAATATGGTGTCGCCTCTGGCCGAAAAGATGACCTTTATCGGCGACGGCGCGAGCGTCACGTCCGGTGTCACTTCCATGGCGACGTTTGGCCATACACTGGGACACATGGCCTACATGCTGGAAAGTGAGGGCCAGCAGCTTTTGATTTTTGCGGATCTCGCAAACCATTATGTCTGGTCGCTTGCCTACCCTGACTGGGAAGTCCGCTTTGACATGGATAAGGCTGCCGCTGCCGCGACACGACGTAACGTGCTTGGCATGCTGGCAGCAGATAGTATCCCGTTCATCGGCTACCACATGCCCTTCCCTGGCGTTGGATATGTGGAAACGCGTGGTGACGGCTTCCACTACGTGCCCCACACCTATCAGCTTTTGCTCTGATCGGTCTTGACGTTTGGTCGCCGGGTCCTGCTCATACCGGGATGGACACGACGACCGACATTGACGACATCACACGCTATGCAGAGGCAGCCTTATCGGGGCTGCCTCAACCGTTTAAAGACCTGTGTGACAACGTCATCCTGCAGGTTGTCGATTGGCCGGAACCGGACATGCTGGCTGAAATGGACATCGATGACCGGCTCGACCTCACCGGTCTTTATGACGGTATTCCGATCACACAGAAATCGAATGTGGAACCGTCTCCCTTCCCGGACACGGTTTGGCTATTCGTTGAACCGATCATGGCTGAATGGCGAGAGCGCAACAACGCTACGCTGGAAGAGCTTGTGCATCACATCGTCATCCACGAAATCGCGCATCACTTGGGCTGGACGGATGATGAGATCGCCCAGATCGACCGATGGTGGGAATGATCAACGGCGAATGGTCAGCCCTTCGATACCAGAGACGGGCGTGACGTCGGTCACCTTGGAGTTCTGCAAGTGGAGAAGCTTTAGGTTTCGCAAACCCGCCAAAGGCGAAAGATCTGTTATCTCGCTGCCGATCAGGTCCAACTCTTCCAACTCATTGAGCCCCGAGAGCGCAGATAAATCTGCAACGGGCAAGTCCTTCAAAGACAAGCGCTTGAGCATTGTTAAACCAGAGACCAGGTCCAAGTTCGTTATGTTCGACCCGTGCAGGCGCAGTTGTTCAAGATTGGTCAATTCGGACAAAGCATTAGGATCGCCGATTTCGGTATCGTCAAGACCAAGAAGAGTGAGGTCAGAAAACTCCAACAATAGGTCCAGACTGTCCCAACGGCTGCCCCCTGCCTCGATCTCTTTCAAGTTCGGAAATTGACGTAGCGTGTTCATTGGAATGGCGTTCGTGATCCGCAAATTAACGCTCTGCGTTTCGAAATCGCGACAGAACCTTCCAACGATGAGCCCCGGTCGATCAAACGGATCCGTGCAGGGCACAAGTTTGTCTGCCTCAACCAGAGGGTTCAGATCAGCAATTTCTTTGGTCAAACGCGCCGCAATTTCAGCCTGACTTGGCTCACTGTCGAGCGTTAATGCCACCGCGCTTGGTGAAACTGGGGACATGCTGTGCACCAAATAGAGCACACCACCGGCAAGGCCGCAGCCGATCAAAATGCGAGATTTCACGCCGATCCCTTCTTCCATCAAGGCAAGCGTAAGGTGGCTTCAAAGAATGATGTGATTTTGGCCTATTCGCGGCAATTATCCGATCAGCTTTCGTCGCGCCAACGGTTCACAATCGGGTAGCGACGGTCCAGCCAAAAAGCGCGTTTTGACAAACGCGCACCGGGTGCGGATTGGAAGCGTTTGTATTCACTGATGTAGAGCAGGTGTTCGACCTTCTTGGCGTCAGCACGGTCATATCCCGCCGCCACGCAATCTGCGATCGAGCCATCCTCATCGACGAGGATTTCAAGAATACTGTCGAGGATCGGATAGTCCGGCAGAGAGTCGCTGTCTTTCTGATCCTCCCGCAACTCAGCCGACGGTGGCTTGGTGATAATGCGGTCGGGGATAACCTCGCCCGCGGGGCCCATCATCCAGTCGCGATGGTTTTCGTTGCGCCAGCGGCATGCTTCAAAAACAGCCGTTTTGTAGAGGTCTTTGATCGGATTATAGCCACCCGCCATGTCGCCATAGATCGTGGCATAGCCGACAGCGACTTCGGATTTGTTGCCCGTCGTCAACAGCATTTCGCCAAACTTGTTGGACATCGCCATAAGCAAAAGCCCACGGATACGTGACTGGATGTTCTCTTCCGTTAACCCTTCTTCGGTGCCCACGAAGAGAGGTGCCAACGTCGCCGTCACAGCGGCGCGCGTTTCGGCAATGGGCACAAAATCATAATGACAGCCCAAATTCTCCGCGACCACTTTGGCGTCTTCCAAAGATGCCTCGGACGTGTATTCCGAGGGCAGCATCACGCACCGCACGTTGCCTGCGCCCAAGGCATCTGTCGCAATTGTCGCCACGATGGCAGAGTCGATCCCACCGGAAAGACCGAGCAGCACCTTTTTGAAACCAGTCTTCGCCATGTAGTCACGCAAAGCTGTGACCATGACACGGTAGTCCTGCTCCATCTCTTCGGGATGCTGGGTGAAATCACCTTCCAACGCGCTCCAGCCCTCGTCGGTGCGTTCCAGATCAACATGGCTGATGACCTCGTCAAAGATCGGCAGTTGCACGGCGGGTGTGCCACCCGGGTTCAAGACAAAGGAGCCGCCGTCAAACACCTGATCGTCCTGCCCGCCCACCATGTTGAGGTAGATCAGTGGCAAACGGGATTCGACAACGCGAGACACCATATGATTGAGGCGCGTTTCGAACTTGTCTCGGAAGTAAGGCGACCCGTTTGGCACAAGAAAAAATTCAGCACCGCTTTCTTCCAAGGCCTCAACAACGTCAGGGTACCAGGCGTCTTCGCAAACCGGCATCCCGATACGCACCCCATTTACGGCCACCGGGCCTTGCATCATGTCGCGCGAAAACAGCCTGACTTCGTCGAACACATTGAAATTGGGCAGGAAATACTTGTGAACAACAGATGCGATCGCGCCATTTTGCAACGTGAAATAGCTATTATGCAGCTTCAGATCTTCGCCAACATACGGCCCACCGACGCACAGAGCTGGCCCGTCGGCACATTCGGCGGCCAACTGCTCAATCTCCGCTTTGGCGGCAGCGACAAAGGCCGGTTTGACGATCAGGTCCTGCGCCTGATAGCCGGTGATGAACATCTCGGGAAGCGCCACGAGATCTGCGCCAGCGGTCTTGCCTTCTTCCCAAGCGGCGCGCGCCTTGGCGGCGTTGCCTTTGAGGTCGCCCACCGTGGGATTAAGCTGTGCCAGCGTTATGCGAAACCGGTCCGTCATCGGGACGTCTCCCTTCCTCGACATCGCCGGTGACATAGCAGAACCCCGCGCGAGGGAAAGGTCCTTGTCGGATAAGGCGTTGTCTGCCGTGACGAGGTCGCTTAGGTTTTTTTTGCAAAGGTATCATGGCAACGAACATGAGTGGGGCTTTCATGAAGAACTTGGTAAAACCAGTCAGCCTGGGGCTGTGCCTTGCGCTGTCTTTTGCGGAGATCAGCGCGGCACAAGACGGTGATGTTCAAACCAAACAGTATGACGACGGTGGCATCTACGAAGGCACGTTTCTGAATGGCCTACAGCACGGGACGGGCACGTACCGCTTGCCGAACGGCTACGAATACACCGGGGAATGGGTCAACGGCGAGATCCGGGGCGACGGCGTTGCGCGGTTTCCAAACGGGTCTGTCTATGAAGGCCAATTCGCCAAAGGAAAACCAGAGGGTATCGGCAAACTCGTCTTTGCGGATGGGTCAACATACGAAGGCTCGTGGCTTGATGGAGAGATCACCGGTCAAGGCGTGATGCTTTACGCCAGCGGTGTGCGCTACGAAGGCAGCTTTCGCAACGCGTTGCATCACGGCCGCGGCACGATGCAAGACCCAAGCGGCTATACCTATGAAGGCGATTGGGTGAACGGCGTCAAAGAAGGCAACGGCACCATCACACATCCCGATGGCACGGTTTACGAAGGCCGTGTGTCGGCAGGCGCACCAGATGGACAGGGCCGTATCACCATGTCGGACGGCATGACATATGACGGCCTTTGGAAAGCTGGCCAAATGGATGGCACTGGCACGCTTACGCAAGTCAACGGCGACGTCTACGAAGGTCAACTGGTTGCAGGGCGCCGCGAAGGCCAAGGCAAGATCACCCATGCAAATGGAGAGATCTACGAAGGCCAATTCAAAAACGACCTGCGCGAAGGCATCGGTACTTTGATCGCTGCCAACGGCTATCGCTACGAAGGCGAATGGGTGGCTGGTCAGATCGAAGGCATGGGAAACCTCACCTATCCTGATGGGTCAGTCTACGTTGGCCAGTTTCGCGGGGATCTCGCAAATGGCGAGGGCAAGATCACCTATCCAGACGGCTCTGTTTACGAAGGTGCCTGGGTCGATGGGGTGATCGAAGGGAAAGGCAAAGCGGTGTATTCGAATGGCCTTGTCTACGAGGGTGAGTTCCGAAATGCCCGACAACATGGTGTCGGCTTCATGACCTACCCAGACGGATATAGATACGAGGGCGAATGGGAGAATGGTCTACAGCAGGGCCAAGGCACGGTGACCCATACCGACGGGACTGTCTACACCGGTCAATTCAGAAACGGCCAGCGCCACGGAGATGGCGAGATTACCATGGTGGACGGCTTCAAATATGTCGGCCAATGGACGAATGGCGAGATCAACGGCGTTGGCACCGCCACATATGCGAACGGTGATGTCTATGAAGGCGCATTTGTCGACGGCAAGCGTCAGGGCACTGGCACAATGCGCTACGCGTCCGGTGAGGAGGCCACTGGCGAGTGGGTGAATGGTGCGCTCACCGACGGATAGAGGGGCGCGAGAATTTCATTATGCGACTTCTGTCGGCGGCAATGCAAATCACATGGACAAGACGAAGTGGTGTGATGCACCAATGTGGTTTGAGATGAAGGGTTAAATCCCCAATCCTACGGTTTCACGAAACGCGCGCCACCAGTCGACCTTTGCCCGATCTTGACGCGCTTTGCGCCGTTCGAAACTGGAGCACGCGACGCATCGTTTCGCATTTCGCGCTTCATATCTGCCACGACCAGTGGAAGCGACATGCCAATCGCTTCCTTGTCTTGACCAGGTACCGTCGACATCATCGACACGACCGACACTATGCGCAGCCTTCCGTCTTCTGTCGTGAACACCGGCGCACCGGATGAACCAAAGGTCACATCACAGTCAAAGGTCATAATGCCACCACGATACGTGTCTTTGTGCCGGCAGCCAGACTCCCGTTGTAACGACTGGTTGCGCCCACGACCGTAAGACACCAGCGTCACACTCTGCTTTGACAGGGATCGCGAATGCAGTCGAAAAGGTTCGGCTTCGGTGCTGAAGATGTCGCTATCCAATCGCAAAAGCGCAAGGTCCGTGCGCACTTGTTCGGTCAGTGAATTGCCCGGATCAATTCTATAGCCCTTGGCAACAACCACCTTTGTCACGCCGCGGCTCGCCGCTGTGTAGCCATGGGTGTAGCCCGCATGGAAGCGCATCGTTTTCTTGGGCCAGCCACGCCCGGTATTGTCGTCAACGACACAATGGGCTGCAGTCAGCACCAGATTTCGCGAGATCAATGTCCCGGTGCAACTGCCACCAGCAACGTCAAGGCGCCCAACGCCTTCCCAGCCCAAAAGCTCGGTGCGGTGATCCAAACGGTCGCGTTCCTGAGAAAAAGCCGGGGTTGCGGCATACAGCGCGAGCAAAAAAGCAAGTGCGGCCGAAACTCGTTTGGTGAGGCGCGTCATTGTTCCGACCTCCAGTTAAAGATCGATTGAAACGTGCCAAGCGGCCGTGACCAAAGCAGGGCAAAATCACGGTTATCATGTGGTGTGCTGCTGGTGGCAGGGCCTTTAGATCAGATCGAGAAAGTACTGGGTCGTGTCATCGCCCGACGCTGTTTTGTCGACTGAGAAGCCGGATTTTTGGAGCACCGAACCTGACTTTGGGTTTGTTGCGTCGACCCCAGCGCGCAGCGTGATCGGGGCCAAAGCTTGCGCAGAGGTGACCAACCCATTGACCAACTCGGTGGCATATCCTTTGCCCCAATACGGCTCGCCGAAAAGATATCCAATATGCGCGGACTTGCGGACACTTTCATTTGAGACAAGAGCCACGATCAACAAGCCTATTGGGTGCTTATCCCCTTTGGTGCAGACAAGGTAAACATCGCTTTCCTCATCCCGGTCGGACATCCAGCCACTGATTTGCGTATGTCTCAGCTGCAAAGCAGGTGGTAGCGCTCGCAGTACGGCTTCTGTAAGTATACCTGATAGCTCTTCCTCAATTCGGGTTTTGCAGTCGGGATTTTGCAGGTCGGTTGACCAATGAGTGGCAATCAGACGGGTGGTTTGGAAATCACGCAAGCACATGGTGAAAGCAATAGACCACACGCAGCCGAACTCAAAACCAGTCATTTTGAACGCAAGAAGAATGCGCCGCCGGATATGGGCGGCGCAAATCGTTGATCAGGCCGCGACTGGCGTTGAACCGCGTGTCCAGGCGAAAGGCTTAACAGGCTCATCCAGTGGCGTTTCAGCAAAATGGTTGACGTAATTCGACATCGTTTTCTGGGCGATGCCCAACACAACGTCCAGAACCGCATGTGGCCCGTAGCCTGCGTCGTAGAACTCTTGCAAATGCGCTTTGTCAACGTTCCCACGGTTGCGGACGGTGCGCAGCGTGAAGGCGCGCAGCGCTTCCAGCTTGGCTGTTGGCAAAGGGGTTTCGTTGCGCAGCGCGTCGGTGATCTCGTCCGATACTTTCATGCGCTTGGCAATGCCCGTATGCGCCGGAACACAGTAGTGGCATTCGTGTTCGACGTTGATCGACTGCCAGACAACAGTTTGTTCTTCGGCATCAAAGTCGGTCTGTGTGAAGAGATGATGAAGCACTTGATACGCCTCAAGATGCTGGGGGCTTTCGGCCATCACCTTGTGCAATCCGGGCAGCCGCCCAAATGCGGTTTGCGATTTTTCCAAGAGCGGTTTGGAGGCTTCCGGCGCGGTGTCGAGATCGTGGGATGGGAAGGCAGTCATGTCATATCTCCGATAAAATCTAGCTTGTGAGTGTCATTTAACCTTTCTTGAGTGATCACTCAAATATATATTCTTGAGTAACCGCTCAAATATTAGTGAATAATATGCCTCGCAAACCCAGCTTTGACCGTGACGATCTTATCAACCGCGCCCGCGATGTGTTCTGGTCCCGTGGTTGGGCTGGCACGTCGCTGAAAGACCTCGAACAAACGCTCAAGCTGAAACCCGGCAGCTTTTACGCGGCTTTTGGCTCCAAAGATGCGCTTTATGAACTGGCGCTCGAAAAATATGCTGAAGATGGTCGAGCGCGGCTTGAAGCGCTTGCGAGCGAGGTTGGGGCTTTGGAGGCTCTGAAAGCTCATCCGAAACGCATACTGGACAGCGATGCCAACGCCGCCAAAGCTTGCATGCTGGCCAAGACGTATCTTGAGTTGCACACCCATGACCATCCACTGGCGGATCGCGCGGATACGTTGCTGAGCGGGATGGAGACCCTGTTTGAAGACCTGTTCCATCGCGCGCAAACTGATGGCGACATTGCGAAAGACCGCGACCCGAAGCGGCTGGCCCGGCGATACCAGTCAGACCTGTTAGGTATGCGTGTTACTGCGGAACGCTCGAAATCCGACGCGTTGGCAATTGCAGAAGAAATCGCTGATGGGCTTTCTGCGCTTTGACCAATTAGACGAACTGTTCCCGGATCAACCGTTCTTCCAAACCGTGGCCAGGATCAAACAACACCTTATGAGCGATCGACGGCTCTGACCGGATACCCACGTGCACAACGTTACGGACAGCGCGTGCGTCTGCCTCGGCCATGACTGGCCTCTTGTCTGGGTCCAGCACGTCAAAACTGACTTCCGCGGTCTTTGGCAAAAGCGCGCCCCGCCAACGGCGCGGACGAAACGCGGCCATCGCCGTCAGGGCCAGCACATCGGACCCAATTGGCAATATCGGGCCGTGCGCAGAGTAATTATATGCGGTTGATCCAGCAGGTGTTGAAACCAGCGCGCCGTCACAGACAAGCTCGGACATGCGCACTTTGCCATCTACACTAATCTGCAACCTCGCAGCCTGCGGACCTGCGCGCAGCAGAGAAACCTCGTTGATCGCCAAAGCGCGATGCGTCTCGCCATCCTGCGTTTCAGCGGTCATGGACAATGGATTGATGACCTCCTCCTGGGCCTCTTCCAAGCGTTCTTCCAAATCATGCTCAGAATACGCGTTCATCAAAAACCCGACGGTCCCGCGATTCATCCCATAAACCGGCGCTGGCAAATCCTGCGTGCGGTGCAAGGTGTTGAGCATAAAGCCGTCGCCGCCCAGCGCCACAATCACATCGGCGCCTGTTTCATTGTGATCACCGTAGCGACGCGTCAGGCCTTCCTTGGCGGCTTGGGCAATTGGCGCAGAACTGGCTGCGAATGCAATACGCAAGGACATAGAGGCGGGCTTCCTATCGGGGTCGTTTGGACCCGAAACAAACACATACGCCCTATTTGTACCAGCCATGGCGCAACTTTGTTGCGCGTCGTCGCATTCGCGCCTTTGCCTTTTGTTGCGACTCCTATACGTAGGCCGTTATTCCTACACCCGCTTCAAGGAGGCCCTGCCCATGAATGCCCCGCACCGCGAAACCGGCTTTTTCACAAAATCGCTTGCCGACAGCGATCCGGAATTGTTCGGCTCCATCACAGATGAGCTTGGTCGTCAGCGTGATGAAATCGAGCTGATCGCATCAGAAAACATTGTCAGCCGCGCCGTCATGGAAGCGCAAGGCTCGGTGATGACCAACAAATACGCCGAAGGCTATCCCGGCCGTCGTTACTATGGCGGGTGCCAGTTTGTGGACGTGGCCGAGAACCTTGCCATCGAACGGGCGTGCCAACTTTTTGGCTGTAGCTTTGCGAACGTCCAGCCGAACTCCGGCTCTCAGGCGAACCAGGGCGTGTTCACCGCACTTCTGCAGCCGGGCGACACAATCCTCGGCATGAGCCTTGATGCAGGCGGTCACCTAACGCATGGCGCAAAACCAAACCAATCGGGCAAATGGTTCAACGCGATCCAGTACGGTGTGCGCAAAGAAGACAACCTGCTCGACTATGATCAGGTGCAAGCGCTCGCGACCGAGCATCAGCCCAAGCTGATCATCGCGGGGGGCTCAGCCATCCCACGCCAGATCGACTTTGCCAAGATGCGTGAGATTGCCGACAGCGTTGGTGCCTATCTGCATGTCGACATGGCGCATTTCGCCGGTCTCGTGGCGGCAAGCGAACATCCCTCGCCGTTCCCACATGCGCATGTGGCGACCACGACAACGCACAAAACACTGCGCGGTCCGCGTGGCGGGATGATCCTCACGAATGACGAAGCATTGGCGAAAAAGTTCAACTCCGCCATCTTCCCCGGCATCCAGGGTGGCCCTCTGATGCACGTCATCGCAGCGAAAGCGGTTGCCTTTGGCGAAGCGCTGCGCCCAGATTTCAAAATCTATCAGCAGAACGTCATCCGCAATGCGCAGGCGTTGTCAGATCAGTTGATTAAGGGTGGTTTGGACACAGTCACCCACGGGACAGATACGCATATTGTCCTTGTTGATCTGCGACCCAAAGGCGTGAAGGGCAACGCAACCGAGAAAGCGTTGGGCCGTGCGCACATCACATGCAACAAGAACGGCGTGCCGTTTGACCCGGAAAAGCCGATGGTGACGTCTGGCATCCGCCTCGGCACACCAGCGGGAACAACGCGTGGTTTTGGTGAAGTTGAATTCCGTCAGATCGCGGATTGGATCATCGAAGTGACCGACGGTCTTGCCGCCAATGGTGAAGACGGTAACAGCGCGGTGGAGGAAAAGGTGCGCGCCGAAGTGGCCGAGATGTGCGCCCGCTTCCCGATCTATCCCGACCTCTGATCCGGACCCGGATGCGTCATCGCATCCGAGAGTTTCTGCTCACGGAAACTCCACCGCAAAGACACAAAAGGCGTGCATCACATGCGCGCCTTTTTTCATTTCATGACTTTTCTTTCAGGATTTGCGCCGTATAACGCTGCTTATGACACGTTTGGCCCATATTGCAGCACCGACGCACAACCATGCGCCTTTTGTGCTGGCCAACACTCTACTCCTACTCCGCCTCTGAGCGTGCCAACCCGGCGCGTCCGCTCAGAGGATCAAGCGTAGCGCGCCGACGCACCCGGATAGGAAGACCCACATGAACAAGATCACCCTCGCTGACAAACTCGCGCAGTTTTCAAGCCATTGGGACCCGCATGTCGTTGCAACCTACAACAACAATGATGTGATGGTGGTCAAATTCGCGGGCGAGTTTCCGTTCCACAAACATGACGACACTGATGACTTCTTCCTCGTGATCTCGGGCGAAGTGACGATGGACTATCAGGACGCGCCATCCGTCACATTCGGCCCCGGAGAGATGGTGATTGTGCCCAAAGGCATGGTCCACCGTCCTCGCGCCACTGAAGAAGCGCACGTGTTGCTCATCGAACCAACGGGAGAGCCGAACACCGGCGACAGCGGCGTACCACCTGCCGCGAAACCCGCGATTTAAGGACCAAAGACCATGACCAACGACAAGAATAGAGTTGTCATTTTCGACACCACTTTGCGCGACGGCGAACAATCCCCTGGCGCGACCATGACCCATGACGAAAAGCTCGAAATCGCCGAACTGCTTGACGAGATGGGCGTCGATATCATCGAAGCCGGATTACCGATTGCCTCAGAAGGTGACTTCCGCGCCGTTAGCGAAATCGCCGAGCGATCAAAGAACGCGGTGATTTGTGGCCTCGCCCGCGCGCAACTGCCGGACATCGACCGCTGCTGGGAAGCGGTGAAAAACGCTGGCAAACCGCGCATCCATACGTTCATCGGCACATCCCCGCTGCATCGTGCGATCCCGAACCTCACACAGGATGAGATGGCAGAGCGGATTGAGCAAACAGTCACACACGCGCGCAACCTGTGTGACAACGTGCAGTGGTCGCCCATGGATGCCACGCGCACGGAATGGGATTACCTCTGCCGCGTGGTTGAGATTGCCATCAAATCGGGGGCTACAACTATCAATATCCCCGATACGGTAGGCTACACTGCGCCAGTTGAGTCCGCAGACCTGATCCGCCGTCTGATAGACACCGTGCCAGGCGCGGACGAGGTAGTCTTCGCTACGCATTGCCACAACGATCTAGGCATGGCGACCGCGAACTCTCTGGCCGCAGTCGAAGGCGGTGCACGTCAGATCGAATGCACCATCAACGGCTTGGGCGAACGGGCGGGCAACACGGCGTTGGAAGAAGTCGTGATGGCGCTCAAAGTGCGCAACGACATTATGCCCTATCACACCGGCATCGACACCCAGAAGATCATGCATATCTCGCGTCGCGTCAGCACCGTGTCCGGCTTCCCCGTGCAGTTCAACAAAGCCATCGTTGGCAAAAACGCGTTTGCGCATGAGTCCGGAATCCATCAGGACGGCATGCTCAAGAACGCCGAAACCTTCGAGATCATGCGCCCCGAAGATGTGGGCATCTCAGGCACATCCTTGCCTCTGGGCAAACACTCGGGCCGTGCAGCACTGCGCGCTAAGCTGAAAGACCTGGGCGTCGATGTGGGCGACAACCAACTCAAGGACATCTTTGTGCGGTTCAAGGATCTCGCCGACCGCAAAAAGGAAGTGTTTGACGACGACATTCTGGCGTTGGTGTCCGCATCGTCCGACGAAGACGACACCCTGCAACTCGTGAACTTGCATGTCACATGCGGGACAGGCCCCGCGGAGGCGACGTTGGAAATGGAAATCGACGGCAAAGAGGAAAGCAGCACCAGCGATGGCGACGGCCCCGTAGATGCCACGTTCAAAGCCATCCGATTGTTGCACCCCAACAAAGCACGCTTGCAGCTGTATCAAGTACACGCCGTGACCGAAGGCACCGATGCGCAGGCCACGGTGTCGGTGCGCCTTGAAGAGGACGGCATGATCGCGACAGGCCAGTCTGCGGACACAGATACCGTCGTGGCGTCAGCCAAAGCCTACATCCACGCGCTCAACCGTTTGATCGTGCGGCGCGGCAAAACGGGCAAAGACGTCAAGGAAATCTCTTACCGCGATGTGACGTAACATAACAGCAAGCGCCCCAGAGACCAACTGGGGCGTTCTCACTTAGTACGGCACGCGCCAAACTGGCTTGGACGGTTTGGCCTCCACTTGCGCCAGACCGCTGGTCTCCATCAGACGCGTGACCTCTTCTTCCAAAAGACGTTCATCTGCCAAACCACGTACCGGTACGCGCCCCGGTTCAAGGAATAAGGGTGCCGCCAAAGGTGTCACTTTGCCGAGCCGCAACAGATCAATCCGATCCCCAACCCTCTCGGCCAACTCTTTGATCCGGCTGAAATCCACTAGACCACGCATCGCCTCTTCGCGCGTGATCTGCATGAGCAAGTGGTCAGGATCGTATTTCAGCAAGGTGTCGTAAAGAATGTCTGACGACATCGTCGCCTGCCGCCCTGTCTTCCGCTGTCCACCCAGATTGCGCTCGATGAGCCCGGCAATCGTCGCGGATGCCCGGAAGGTGCGTTTCATCACGGCATTACCGGCCAGCCAGGTCTCTAACCCGGCTTCCAAGGCCGCAATATCGAACAAAGGCGCCGGGTCCATCACGGCGTCGAGACCCCAGATCAAAACGGCATAATCAGTGGCGACAAACCCCATTGGAGCAAGACCCTCTTCTTCCATCCGTTTGGTCAGCAGCAACCCCAAAGTCTGCATCGCATTGCGTCCGGCGAACCCATAGGCCACCAGCTGTTCGCGCCCGTCATGTGGGAAGCTTTCGATCAGCAGACGACCCGGCTCGGGCAGACGACTGACCCGGCGCTGCATATGAAGCCAATCGCTCGTGTGCTTGGGCAGTTCCGGCCAATCATCTTGTTGAAACATATCAACAATCCGCCGTGACAATTGGGTGGAAGTTGCAAATTTCGTGCCCATGAAGGTCGCAATCTTGGGCTTTTTGCCCGGGTCGCGGGTCACTTCCACTGTGAGTTCGCGCAGCCCTTCGTAGCGCACGATCTGTCCGCCGATCAGGAACGTATCGCCTTTTGTCAGTGTCGCAGCAAAGCCTTCCTCGATCTCGCCCAACGGTTTGCCCCGCCCGCGCCAGCGCACTTTTAGGGTATCGGTGTCTTGGATGGTTCCAATGTTTTGCCGTATACGCGCAGCTGACCGGGGATCGCGCAAGTGCCACAAACCATCAGGCGCTTGCTTCAATCTTTGCCACTGGTCGTAGGCCCGAAGCGCGTATCCTCCGGTGGCACAGAAATCGAGACATGCATCGAACTCCGGACGAGTCAGATCGGCATAGGCTCCGGCACTAATCATTTCAGAAAAGAGCGTATCCGCATCAATCGGGCCAGATGAGGCCGCGACCAGGATGTGTTGGCACAACACATCGCGCGGCCCCCGGCCCCGCCATTCGCCGTCCAGATCATGCGCCTTCACGGCCTCAAGCGCTGCGACGCATTCGACCACCTCGAACCGATTGGCGGGTACCAACAACGCCTTAGACGGCGCGTTGTATCGGTGGTTCGCACGCCCGATGCGCTGCACCAGACGTTTGACGTTCTTCGGCGCGCCGATCTGAATGACCAGATCGACATCGCCCCAATCGATGCCAAGATCCAAAGACCCGGTGCAGACAATCGCCCGCAGATCACCGCGCACCATCGCCGCTTCGACCTTTTCACGCTGCGCACGATCCAGCGACCCATGATGAATGCCAATGGGCAGCGCGTCTTCATTGGCAAGCCACAAGTTGTGAAAGAACAGCTCTGCTTGTGCACGGGTGTTGTGGAAGATCAGCGTCGTGTTGTGTTTTTTGACCTCCTCAAGCACAGCTGGGATGGCATATTTTGCGCCACCACCGGACCATGGCGGCGCTTCGTCCGTCACCAGCATTGAGATGTCGGGTTCAGGGCCTGGGTCCGCTAGAACGACCTCGCATGGGTCAGGATTTTTGGCCAAAAGGCGTGCAATCGCTTGCGGGTCTTCTACCGTGGCCGACAGGCCAACGCGGCGCAGGTCTGGACACATTGCCTGCAGACGTGCCAGTGCCAGCATAAGCTGATCACCGCGTTTGCTTTCGGCAAGGGCGTGAATTTCGTCAACCACCACACGTTGCACCCCTTTGAACATTCGCGGCGCGTCTTCGTAGCTCGTGAGCAGCGCAAGCGATTCCGGCGTTGTCAAAAGAATGTGCGGCGGGTCGACCCTCTGGCGCTTTTTGATGTGGGCCGAGGTGTCGCCGGTGCGATCCTCCACACGGATCGGCAAGCCGGCTTCTTCAATTGGCGTGCGCAGATTGCGTTTGATATCTGCCGCAAGTGCTTTCAGGGGGCTGACATAGAGCGTGTGCAACCCATCCTTGGGATCAGTCGCCAGCTCTTTCAGAGTCGGAAGAAATCCGGCCAACGTTTTACCGCCACCCGTAGGCGCAATCAAAAGCAAACACGGGTCTTGCGCCCGGTCGAGCATATCGCGCTGATGCGGGTGCATCGACCAACCACGGGTGTCGAACCAGGTTTGCAATGAGGCAGGGAGGTCTGTCATGCGCCGATAGATAACGCGCGGCGCGACAAATAAAAATCACGACCGGCATTGCGCGTCCCAAAAGCTTGCGTCAAAGGTCGCGCAGAGCGGAAAGGACGGTTATGCGGCATCCCCTCCTCATTACATGTGTCATCTACTTTGCAGGTTTGGGTGCCGCAGGGCAGTTTTCTAAGCTTGCCGTGAGCTTTCTTGCGCTGCGCGATGTGTATGGCGGGCCTGAGGCGACACTTGGGTTTGCCGTGTCACTGATCAGTCTTGTCGGCATGGTTCTTGGGTTAATCGCGGGCATGGTCGTCAATCGCATTGGCACGAAGCGCGCCTTGGTCGGCGCGTTGGCACTTGGTGCTTTGGTTTCGCTGTGGCAGTCGAGCTTGCCAAGCTTGCCATGGCTCATGGCCAGCCGCGTCATCGAAGGGGCGTCACATCTGCTGATCGTCGTCGCCGCGCCGACGCTGATTGCAGAAATCACAACCGCGCGTTTGCGCCCGGCCGCTTTGACGCTTTGGAGCACGTTTTTCGGGGTAGCCTTTGCCATGACAGCGGTTGTCGGACCGGTTTTGATTGGCTGGGGTGGCCTACCCGCGCTTTTCTTGTCTCATAGCCTTTGGATGGCAGTCGCGAGTGTCTTGTGTTTCTCGCTGTTGCCGAACATCACGGCACCGGTCACAGAGCGGCTGACACTTGGCTCGCTGCTTGGCCGACACGCGCGGGCCTACGCAACACCTGGTATCGCAGCGCCCGGCTTTGCCTGGTTGTGCTACACCCTGACATTCGTGTCGGTTCTCACGGCCTTGCCGCTTTTGACAAAGGGGACTGCTCCGGCCTGGCTTGCGCCCTTGGCCCCTTTGTTGTCGATTGCTGTCGCTCTGACGCTTGGAATCGCGCTATTGTCGCGTATGCCCGCTTTGCGCGTTTTGATCACCGGTTTCGTGCTGTGTATCAGCGCGGTCTGCCTTATCGCAAGTTTGGGCTTCAACGCGCTTACAATCCTTTTGCTTTTCGCAGCGATGGCGTTTGTGCAAGGATCAGGCTTTGCCGTTGTCCCGCAGTTAAATGCTGATGTGGATACCCGCGCCTTGGCGAACGGGGCGTTGGCGCAAATGGGCAACCTGGGAAACTTAAGTGGGACCCCGTTGTTAATAGCGCTCTACCAGGGCGCGCCGCTCTTGGGCCCAGTCCTGTTTTTGATCACTGCTTTTGCGGTCGGTCTTGTGCTGACCGTAGTCTTTGGCAAGCGCGCCAAACGCGTTGCGGCCTAAATCTCCATGCGCTGCATCAGCCAAACGACCACTCCACGGCGGCCCGTCAGGAAAGCTTTGTCATCTCAGCCAAGCGCGCAACATAGCGTGCCAAGGTGTCAATCTCTAGATTGACGTTGTCACCCACTTTGGATGCACCCCATGTGGTGACCTCTTGCGTATGCGGGATCAGGTTCACGCCAAACCGGCTGCCATCGACCTCGTTCACAGTCAAAGACGTACCATCGAGGGTAACAGACCCTTTGGGCGCAATGAACCGAGCCAGCGATTCCGGCGCGTCGAACGTGTAGCGAACGCTATCCCCTTCAGGGCGCATCTCAACGATCACGGCCAGCCCATCCACATGTCCAGACACGATGTGGCCGCCCAATTCATCGCCGACTTTAAGCGCGCGTTCGAGGTTGATGCGCGCGCCTTCTGTCCACGTGCCAAGGGTCGTTTTGTCCAAGGTCTCTGCACTGATTTCGACGTCGAACCAGTCTTCGCCCAAGTCAACCACCGTTAAACAGACGCCACTGCAAGCGATGGATGCACCAATGTCGATACCAGCCGTATCGTACCGCGTTTCAATGCGCGCGCGCAGATCTCCGCGGCGTTCCAAAGCGCGAACCTCGCCGATATCCGTGACAATACCTGTGAACATGATCTTGTCCCTTCGCGCCTAGCAATTACCAAATGTTGCCATTCCGCAATCGCACTTAGGCTTCAAACGTGATAGTGATGTCGGACGCAACGAATACTGCGGCACCACAATGAACGCAACGGTCAAGCAAGCGATAGGTCACGATCGGATCTTCCTGTTTCTACAGGGGCCGCATGGTCCATTTTTCTCGCAGCTCTCCGAACGCCTAACTGCGACCGGCCGCACTTGCTGGCGCGTGGCTTTTAATGCTGGCGATGTAGCGGGTTGGAAAGCACAAAACACGTTGCTCAAATTCAAAGACCAACCAGATGCATGGCCAGAACAGTTCGCGAAGTGGATAAAGGAAACCGGCACCACTGACCTCGTGCTATACGGTGACACACGTCGCCGACATGCGGTCGCGATCCAAATCGCGAAAAAGCACAAGTTGCGCATTCACGTGTTCGAAGAAGGATACCTTAGGCCGTATTGGGCAACCTACGAGCGCAACGGGTCCAACGGCAACTCGCGTCTTATGGAAATAACTCTTAAAGAGATGTCGGAGGCGCGAACTGCTCTTCCGGTGCACCGACTGCCCCCGCCCGATCGTTGGGGAGATTTACGTCAGCACATGTTCTATGGCGCGGCCTACCATTGGTATCTTCTGGCGCGTAACCATGGGTTTCCAAACTATAAAGCCCACCGTGACCAGTCAGTCCGAGAAGAATTTGTGTTGCAGGTGATGCGTCTGTTGCGACGCCCGCGGCACATTGTAGAACGGTGGCTGTCGACGCGCAGTATCCGTTCCAAAGGCTGGCCCTACCATGTCGTGCTTTTGCAGCTCGAACATGATGCAAGCTTTCGCGCGTTTTCACCGTTCGCATCGCAAACAGATTTTGTTGAGCTCGTATTCAAAGGGTTCGCCGCTGGAGCACCCTCGCACCATCGGCTCGTATTCAAAGCTCATCCGCTCGAAGATGGACGCGCACCGCTAGAGCACACCATTCGGGAATGCGCAGACAAATACGGAATGCGGGATCGCGTATCGTACGTGCGCGGCGGTAAGCTTGCGTATCTGCTCAAAGCTGCGCGATCAGCGGTCACTGTCAATTCAACCTCGGCACAGCAAGCGTTGTGGCGCGGTTTGCCGGTCAAATGCTTTGGCACTGCCGTTTACGACAAACCCGGTCTTGTCTCAGACCAAGCCCTTGCGGATTTTTTTGCACGCCCTCTGCCTCCAAACCCGGAGCTTTATGCAACCTACCGGCAGTTCTTACTTGAAACGAGCCAATTGCCAGGTGGGTTTTACTCCGCCAAAGGGCGAGCCGCGCTCATGCAAACGGTCATTGATCTCATGCTCGAGACGCATGATCCGTATGACCTACGATTGAGGCCGCGCGAGTCCAAGTCGCAACAGTTGCGACTGGTTCGGTAGACAGCACTAGCCCTAGTACTGGTCAAAGTAGCGGGATTCCGGTACGTTACAGCAAAAATATAAACCGAGGCAGTCAATAACTGGTCGAGGAGACCGAGCAGTGTTCACTTCAGATTTTCGGTGGGCGAAGCCCACTGCTTTGATGCTTTGCGCGTCAATGCTTGCGGCTTGCGGGCTTCCCGGTGTCGGGCCGTCCAAGAACCAGGTCTTCGCAGGCTCGGTGCAGCGTGAAGGCGATGCATTTATCGTAGCAGTCGATGATCGGGTGACACGCACAACCGCTGTCGTGCCCGCGCTTGGCTTTTCCGAAACGCTGATAAACGCGAGCTTGCAAGGGGCTGACCTCATCCGCCCAGGCGACACGCTTGGCCTGACGATCTGGGAAAACGTGGACGACGGATTGTTGGCAGGCGAGGCTTCGAACGCCACCGCTTTGGAAAGCGTACAGGTGGATGGCTCTGGTTTCATCTTCGTACCCTATGCAGGCCGGATCAAAGCAGCAGGCAACACGCCAGAAGCGATCCGTCGCATCATCACGAACAAGCTTGAAGATCAGACACCCGATCCACAGGTGGAGGTCCGTCGCACAGCAGGCGATGGCGCGACCGTATCGATCCTTGGCTCAGCCGGTACGCAAGGTGTGTTTCCGATCACGCGCCCGACCCGCACTTTGGCAACCATGCTTGCGAGTGCCGGTGGCGTAGGCACCGCTGCAGAGATTGCGCAGATCACGTTGACGCGCGGCAATCACAGCGAAACCATTTGGTTTGAAGACCTGTACGAGAAACCCGAACTCGATGTGGCACTGCGCGATGGCGATCGCATTCTTGTCCAAGCTGACCAGCGCGCATTCACAGCACTTGGTGCAGCTGGTGCCCAGACACAACTTACGTTCGACAGCAGAACGCTGTCCATGGTCGAGGCGCTGGCCCAGCTTGGCGGGTTGAGCGCGACGACAGCAGACCCAACGGGCGTCTTCGTGTTTCGCAACGAACCACCAGAGATCTCGAACGCGGTACTTGGTCGATCTGACCTCGTTGGTGCCCAGCGCCTGATTTACGTGCTCGACCTCACAGAGCCCAACGGATTGTTTGTGGCGCGTGACTTCTTGATCCGGGATGGCGATACAATTTATGTCACAGAGGCCCCAATCGTTCAGTGGAACCGCACCATTGCCGCGATCACCGGCACTTTGGGCAGCGCATCTGGTCTGGCAGATGCCGCAACCGGGGGCACGCTGACCGAGTAAGCGCCTGTGACAAACAGCGATACATCCTCAAACGCCGAAGCTGCGCAGCTTCGGCGTTTGTTTGTCTACAATACCGGGTTCCTGACACAGCGGCGTATCAAACGGATCCTGTCGCTGGCGGGTTGGCAAGTCGCGCTTGGCCGACCAGATGACGCCGATTGGGTGGGCGTTTGGGGCGCGGCACCAAGTGCAGAACGTGGTGTAGTTGTGGCGGCAAGCCGCGATGCATCTGTTTTGCGAGTTGAGGATGCGTTCTTACGGTCGCTGCATCCTGGACGGGTTTCGCACGAACCGCCGATAGGCTTGTTGCTAGACCGCACAGGAATGCACTTTGATGCGTCGAAACCTTCGGACCTCGAAACGCTGTTGCGCGATGACCCGTTGGACAACACAGCCTTTTTGAACGAGGCGCGCGGCCTCATGGACCGATTGGTGCAATCTCGGCTGTCCAAGTATTACGCCTACGACCCAGACCTCGCGTTGCCGGAACCGGGCTATGTACTGGTTCTCGATCAGGCCGAAGGCGATGCATCCGTGCGCGCTTCACTGGCTGGAGAAACCGCTGCACATGCGCGTTTTGCCGAAATGCTCTACTACGCGCAAACCGAACATCCAAATGCCCGCATCCTGATCCGATCACATCCCGAAACTGCTGCTGAAGAACGCGGTGGTCACTACCGAACCGAGCAGGCAGCGGGCCGGGTGTCCTTTGTAGAAGCCGCGCATGCTCCGGCGGATCTGTTCGAAGGTGCAATCGCCGTTTATACGCTGTCATCCCAAATGGGGTTTGAAGCGATCCTTGCCGGGCACAAACCTCGCGTCTTTGGCACCCCGTTCTATGCAGGTTGGGGACTGACGGAAGACGAACACACGTTCACGCGCCGCCATCGCAAACTCACGCGGGCACAGCTCTTTGCAGGCGCAATGATGCGGTTTCCGGTCTGGTACGACCCTTACGAGGACCGCCTGTGTGACCTTTCCCGCGTCATGGACAGTCTGGAAGCAAAACAGCGTGCATGGATTGATGACCGTTTTGGATGGGTTGGAGAGAACATCCGCTTGTGGAAGCGCCCGCATATGCAAGCGTTCTTTGGACGGACGAAACCCATGCGGTTTGGCAAGCGGAAAACTGGGTCTGAACGCGTTATGACGTGGGGAACGAAAGTATCTGGTTCTCGTGAGGATTGGCGCGTCGAAGACGGGTTTTTGCGATCGCAAGGGTTAGGTGCAGAATTGGTTCCGCCTCTTTCTTTGGCTTTGGATAGTCAGGGCATGTATTATGACCCGCGTTCCCCGTCCCGCTTGGAACATCTGATTGGAAACAGCACTGATCTTCCGGACTACAGCCTAGAACGTGCGCAAAGATTGATCAAAGCCATCGTGGAAAGCGGCGCGACCAAGTATGCGTCAGGGGTGACGGCATCGACGCGCAGCCAAAACAACAAGCGACCCGTAATTCTTGTGCCCGGTCAGGTCGAAGACGACGCATCAATCCAACTTGGCAGCCCCGAGATCAAATCGAACGCCGCTCTATTGGAACGCGTCCGGCGCGCCAACCCGGAGGCCACGCTTCTCTACAAACCCCATCCAGATGTGGTGGCTGGACTTAGACCCGGTCACGTCTCCAACGCGTTGGATTGGGCTGATGAAGTGGTCGATGGACCGATTGCCACGCTGTTTACCGAAGCCGACAGTCTTTGGACGATGACATCACTCGCGGGCTTCGAAGCTCTGCTTAGAGATGTCCCTGTGACGACACTAGGCCTTCCATTTTATGCCGGTTGGGGCCTGACCACCGACCTGTGTCCGATCCCGGATCGGCGGGGAACGCTGGTTTCGCTTGAGGGGCTTGTTCACGCAGCACTGATTGCCTACCCGCGATACATGGATCCCAAAACCGGGTTGCCATGCCCAGTCGAGGTTGCATTGGATCGGCTGATCGCAGGCGACGCACCGAAACCTGCAAGACTTCTCATTCTTGCAAAGGCACAAGGCCTACTGGCCAGCTATTCTGCCGTGTGGCGCCGCTGACGCGCCCAGCTTTGCACAACGTCGTCGCCGATTTGGCGAACGTGTTCCAGTGCAAAGGTTGGAGCATCTGCCAAACGGTCTAGACCAAGCACGCCGAGCGCAGGTCGCCCCTCGGCCCCGATCACGACACCCCCCATGTGAAGCTCAAGCGCATTCACGACATCTGCCGACAACAGGCTCGCAGCTAGGTCACCACCGCCTTCGCAGAAGACGCGTGTTAGCCCCTCTTTCCCCAACGCTTGCATCAAAGCCTGGATATCGAGCTGTCGCCCATTGAGTGGGACCTCGATCAGCTTTGCACCACGCTTTGTCCACTGCGTCCGGACATCATCCGGCGCGTCTTTGCCGTGTAGCAGCCAAAGCGGCGCGTCACCAATGGTCGCCACAAGGTTGCTTTCCAACGGCAGGTCAAGCTTGCGCGACACCACGATCCGCACGGGTTGTTGCACAACCGAAGGTCCGCGCACCGTCAGCAAAGGATCGTCCGCGCGCGCTGTTCCCGCCCCAACCATCACTGCGTCGTGGGTTGCGCGCAATTCATGCACGTAAGCGCGCGTTTTGGGCCCTGTAATCCACTGGCTGTCACCGCTGGCCGTTGCAATACGACCATCAAGGCTGGTGGCCAGCTTGAGTGTCAGAAAAG